>Ga0302180_10000144_pt1 | contig 61009 bp, 58 predicted proteins | sample I_Palsa_E3_2_FD_200575 | JGI IMG/M metagenome (GOLD analysis project Ga0302180, IMG submission 200575) | Peat permafrost microbial communities from Stordalen Mire near Abisko, Sweden - I_Palsa_E3_2 | ecosystem: Environmental > Terrestrial > Soil > Palsa > Peat permafrost | place: Sweden...
CTGCTCCCGGATGCATCGCGATACCCGTAGGTGCAACGATGATGCAGCTACCGCAACGTCATCAGCTGCATCATCGTTGCATCAGATCCAGGCGGCCCGTGAAGTCCCTGGTCACCGCAGCCGTCCGACGCCCCGGCACGCGGAGCGCACTGCAGGGCCGCACGCTGCGGCGCAGGCAGCGCGTGTTCACCGGGTCTGCCGAATGATGCACCAGATGCAATTCTGCCCATTTGCCAGTCGTGGCTGAACGTGTGCCGGAACTGGTGCGGGGTCACCTGCCCGTAGCCCGCTTCGGCGGCGCGGCGGATGAGCATCTTGCGGATACCTGTTGTGCTGAACTGGCCGCGGTTGCGGGTGCCCAGCCACACCCAGTCAGAATCGGCGAACCGGCGGCTGCGGCGTACCCGCTGATAGACAGCGAAAGCCCGGGCGCTGGAGGGCGTGAGCAGTACCAGCCGCCCCTGACCGGAAGCCCGGGCGCCTTTCAGCGGCACGACTCGGATGACCGGGTTCCTGATCAGATCGTCCGGCAGCGCCGACATGGTCAGGCCGAGCAGTTCACCGCGGCGGATGCCCTCGGTAAGGATCCGGATCATGGCGTGGTCGCGTGCGCCCTCGAAGTCGCGGGCCCGCCCGTTGCCGGTGACCTCGAGCAGGTCCTGGATGAAGTCGGCGGACAGGGTCGCCGGGCGGCGCTGCTTCTGCTCGCTGTAGCGGTGCAGGGCGTCGGTGTAGGGATGAGGATGGCCCAGCTCCCGGCTGAGGTAGCTGAACAGGTGCCGCATATTGCGCTGCTGGGAGTGCGTGCCGCCTTGGCCGTGCTGGCGGAAGTAGTCCCGCAGGAAGCGGTTGAGCAAGGCGGTATCGGCGACAGTGAAGTCCCCGTCGATGCCTTCCGCGGCCATCCACCGGTCCAGCGCCCGGGCCGCGTAGACGTAGTTCTCGACCGTGGCCTCCTCATACGGGCGACCGTTGCGGTTGTTCGTCGTCCGCAGGTAGTCGCAGAAATCAGCGATTGAGCCATCGCGTGGCGACTTCGGAGTCCCGGGTGTGTCGATCGGCGTCCGCGCCATGACGGTGGTCCCGTGGCTGTGTGCGGCGAGCGGGCTCTTCACCGGGCGATTGGCCGGGCGGCGGGCGGGGGCTGTCTTGACGGTCATGGCCGGTCCTCCACAAGGCTCGCTAGGACACCTCATGACTGGGAAGCTAGCGGCCTAGCACCGGGATGCTTCCCAGACGACCGCGCCGGCAGGTGCCTCCGGCGCGACGGGGACGCCCGCCAGACCGTATGCTGTCTGCGGTTCCGCGTGCACGACCATGTGCGGCGGCTCCGGGCGCATAGCTCAGCGGTAGAGCACTCGCCTTACAAGCGAAACGTCCCATTCGGGATCCTATCGTAAGAAAGCCCAGCATTCACGCTAATTCGCCATTTCCGGGATGCTTATTGGCAAGTGACCTAGCGGCTCAAAGGCAAGCGTCCTAGCCGGGCTGAGATTGACCGGCAAAGTTAGTGCTACCTGGGGCGATAGGCCAGTCTCAAGCGCAGTTTCGCCGTGATCACTGGACAGTGGTTTGCAATTTTGAAGAACCACATGGCGAGACCAAGGATGCATGGTCCGATTGATCCGCCTGTTGAAGTACGAGACCAGGTCCAGTCGGATACCGACGTCATTGATTGAGTGGCTGGTCAATGCTAGCCGGATGTGCGTTTACGCGCCTTGGCGGCATTGAGTTGTGCTGAGAGGCGCCGAGCGGCGGCGCGGGCCAACGCGGCCCGCTGATCCGGCTGCAGCTGCCCAGAGGGATCTACCTCGCGCTCAAGCCGTGTCGTCATCGCGGTACGTGCGGCGTCGGCCTGGTCGGCGCGGGCCATCGGGCGTGACCAGCGGGCATTCGCAGCGATCCTGGCGCGCAACCGCCGCTGTTCCGGGGTCACGCAGCGGTCCCGGTTCCTGATGATGCGGACGATCCACGCCGCTCCAGCCGCCTGCGCACGGTGCGCCGCTGCCGGGGATCAAGGCCGCCCCAGATGCCGAACGGCTCATCAGCGGTGACCGCATAGGCCAGGCACTGGCCGCGTACTGGGCATGCCGCGCAGACGCCCCGGGCTTCTGCGGCAGCCTCGTCGCCCGCGGGGAAGAACGCCTCAGGATCGAAACCGACGCACAGCGCCCGGGCAGCCCATCCGCGCGCCGTGTCCGACCTGGCGTCCTGCAATAGCTGTGGCGAGAGTAGCCGAGCGGCGTCGGCGATAGTCGTGTCGTCAGGCATGGAAAAGCTCCCGTGCTTAGGGGCAGGGGAGCGGCGCCCAGGAGATCAGCGAGAGTGAAAATATCCGCTTACTATTTAAACTGAAGTTGATGACGCCTGTCAACGGCCCGCCTGCTGGGCCCCGGCGTGCGTCACGCTTCGCCATGAGCTGACGAAGGGACACGGCGCGTTAGCTTCGAGGATCCTCCGCGGCTAGGCCTTCGACAGCCCTGGCGTTTTCGATCATGTCCTTGATGGCCCGTAGCGCCCGGCCCGACAAACCAACGGTCCGCAACGCCATGTCACGGACCTCGTCGTTCCTCAGCGCTGCGATCAGTTCCGGCGGGACGGCATCGCGATCGGCTTCGGCTTGCTGGAAGAAGTACATGGGGGAGACACCGAAGAAGGCGCCCAGCGCGGACAGGTGCTTCTGGGTGGGGTTATCGCGTCTTCCCGTGCGCAGCTGCCATACATACGTGGAAGAGATGACGCGCTCGCCGGCGGTCACGTTGATGGCTTGGGCGACCTCGGCGGGCGTATACGGTCCGCGGTCCTTCGGGTGGACGGTCCGGAACAGGTAGTCGAGCCGGTCCGCCAGCAGCCCTCCCTGCGAAGGCGACTCCTCGGTCACGGCAACCACCAGATCCTGTTAGGGCTCGCAGCGAGATGACCAACCTGAGTTCATCCGTCAATCGTGAAGCAAACCTTAGCTGCCATCTTAACGGCCGTCGTGCACCAGTCCCGGTCCGGCGAATCAAGTGGTCCGTCAGCGGTTCCGGCGGTCCGCGACGGTCCGTTTGCGGGACCACGCCGCCAGTCAGCCACGGGCGCGAGCGGCTCTGAAGAGGCCATCCGCACTGCCCGATTTCCCTACATTTAGTAACCAAAGGGGAAAGTGACAGCGACTGGCCGCCCACTTTGTCTTGACGGTGGACGATGAGCACAAGCGCGACATCTGGGGGCCGGTCGCTAAGGACCTGCTGTGCGCGCTGTTCCTCGCTGCCGCGACCTCCGGCCGTACGCTGCGCGAAGTCGACCGCTGGCTCGGTGATGCTGCGTCCCCGATCCCGGCGGAGCTGCTGGACCGGGCGGGTTTCAGCGGCCTGGCGTCCAGCCTGCGCGGTATGCAGAACGGTGCCCCGGAAACCCGGGACGGCATTTACCAGACCGCCCGCACCGCCGCCGCCTGCCTAGGTGGCGCGATTGAGGGTCGGCCGTGCCCTCAACGGCTTGACCCTGCCGGCTCTGCGCGGGCTTCTGGCAGCGGTGTGCATGCTGATGGCGGGGCGCAGAGTGGCCGTTTCTGGGCTGGCCGTTTCCGGGTTTAGCTGAGCAGCTCGCGGGCGCGCGGGATGACCTGGCCGCCGTACAGCTCGATGTTGGTCATGAGCTGGTCGTGGGTCAGGCCCGGCATGCCGTACTTCAGGTCGAACCGGGTGGCCTCCAGGACGCGGAGGTTCGAGGCGATCTTCCGCGCGACGGTTTCGGGTGATCCGACATACAGTGCTCCGTGCGGCCCGGTTTCGGTGTCGAAGGACTCCTCAGTGGGGAGCGCGAAGCCGCGCTCCGGCGCGATCAGGGTGATGATCTCCCGCCAGCGCGGCCAGAACTCCGCTTTCGCCTGCTCGTCGGTGGCCGCGACGTGGCCCGGCGAGTGCACGCCCACCGGAAGCGGCGGGCGGCCGAACTTCTCCAGGGCTCGTTGGAACAGCTCTGAGTACGCGGCGAACCGGGCTGGCGGGCCGCCGATGATGGCCAACATGAGCGAGAACCCGAGGCGGGCGGCGCGGATCACCGACTGCGGGTTGCCCCCGACGCCGATCCACGCCGGGAACGGCCCGGACTCGGTGTGCGGCACCACGTCCTGGTTCAGCAGGGGCGCGCGGGTCTTGCCCTCCCAGGTGACGGGCCCGCCCTTGAGCAACTCGGCGAACAGCGTGGCCTTGTCCTCGAACAGTTCCTCGTAGTCGGCGAGGTCGTAGCCGAACAACGGGAACGATTCGATGCTCGATCCGCGGCCGAGGATGACTTCGGCCCGGCCGCCGGAGATCGCGTTCAGTGTGGAGTACCGCTGGAACACCCGGACCGGATCGTCGGAGCTCAGCACGGTGACGGCGGAGCCCAGGCGGATTCGTCCGGTGCGGGCCGCGATCGCGGCGAGCACCACGTCGCCGGCCGGCATCGGGAAGTACTCGGTGTGATGCTCGCCGATACCGAAGAAGTCCACGCCGGCCTGTTCGGCGAAGACGCCCTCTTCGACCACGTTGCGGATCGTCTGGGCGTGCGACAGCGGCTTGCCGTCGGCGTCGCTGTTGCGGTCGCCGAAGGTGTCCAGCCCGAAGGTGTATGTCATGCCAGGCTCCCGGCGTCCTGACGCACGGCCCGCTCGAACTCAGGTAGCGTCAGCACGACCCCGAACACCGGCCCGCCCGGCTGCAGCACCCGGCCCGCGCGCAGGCTTTCCAGACGAACCGGGTCGTAGCCGATCCGGTCGACCAGGCCCGCGATCATGGCGACCGCCGCGGGGTCGTCGCCCGCGACGCCCGCCGCCCTCCGGTCTGCGGCGCCCGCCGGCCGCGCCCGGTCCTCGAGCTCGTGATAGCCGATGTGATTGAGCGCCTTGACCAAGGCCGTGCCGGCCAGCCGCCGGGCCACGACGTCACTGCTCCCGCCGTCCTCGAAGGCGCTCAGCACGCCATCGCTGGCCGGCCAGTAGTTCATCGCGTCGACCACGAGCTTGCCGTCGAGCAGCGCGGGATCGACGTCAAGGAAGCGGTGCAGCGGTATCGCGAGCACCACGATGTCCGCATCCGCCACCGCGTCGCTGGCCCACCGCGGCTGCGCGCCGGGAATGACCAGCTCGGCGATCAGCGCGATATCTTCCGGGTCGCCCGACGTGGCGATGTCCACCCGGTATCCGGCCTTGACGGCCAGCCGGGCGATGACCGGCCCGACATGGCCCGCGCCGAGCACCGCCAGCCTGCTTAGTTCCCGCATCAGAACCCGACCACCTGGCGGATGAGAACGATGTGGATACGGCCGGGCAGTTCGTGGTGGATCTCCAGGATCTTCCCCACCGAGCTGTGCTGCCCGTAGGCAGCGATCGCGCGTGCGTCTTCCAGGACCAGGCTGTGCTGGTAGATCCGCTCGTCCGCGGCCTCAAGGGTGGGGACGAGCTTCTGCGCGCCGACGACGAAGATGACGTTGGCGGCGCCCCAGGCGTAGGAGGCGAGCTGGCTGCCGGAGGCGGAGGCGATGACGAGCGTTCCGTCGCGGGTGACCGCGTGGACGCTGCCGAGAGCGTAGTCCGGCTGGCCGCCGATTGCCTTCATCTCTTGCGCCTGGGTCGCGAAGTCGAGCGCGAACATCCGGTTGCGCGCCGAGTCGTACGGACCGCCGTCGTTGATCGCGTCTGCGATGCCGGTTTCCTGCAGGGTCACCGAGGTGTTGGTCATCACCGACGACCCGTGCGGAATGCGGGCGAGGACGGTTTGACGTGCAGCGTCGAGGTCATCGACGACTTCCACGCTGAACCCGTGCTCTTCCAGGGCGGTGACGGCTGACGCGAGCGCCTGCTCGTCGGGCAGCGTCGTGAATCGGTCAGGGCTAGCGATCGTGCTCATCGGCTGGTCCTTCCTTGGCGACAGTGCGACACTGAAAACGTAAGCGGACTTTACCCCGTTTATATTCCGGCCATAGGGTGGGACTCATGAGCCAGCCCGTGACCTGGGGACCGCCGCACGCCGAGCGCGCCGACGCCGTCCGCAACCGGCGGCTTCTCCTGGCCACGGCGCGCGAGATAGTGGCCGGGCAAGGGGCCGACCAGCTGACCATGGACGGGCTGGCCGAACGCGCAGGCCTGGGCAAGGGAACGGTGTTCCGCCGGTTCGGCACCCGAGCGGGGATCTTCGCCGCGCTGCTAGACGACGACGAGCGGGACTTCCAGGAACAGGTTCTCGCCGGACCCCCGCCGCTTGGCCCTGGCGCCCCGCCGCTGGACCGCCTGATCGCCTACGGCCGCGCCAGGACCGGCTTCCTGATCAGGCACCGCGAGATCGCACGCGCCGCACTGGACGGCAGGCAGCAGGTACCAGCCGGATCGCAGACGCCTATGTCGAGGGAACACATCCGGTTCCTGCTCGGGGAGATGAACCTCGGCGCCGACGACCTGGATATCCTAGCCACCCAGCTCACCGCGGCCCTGGACGGCCCGCTGTTGCTCTACCTGTCCTCCGCCATCCTTACCCAGTCCGCTCCGCAAGTCTCCGAACGCCTCGGCCGAGGGTGGCAGGACCTGATCCAGCGCGTCTGCCGGCCACGATGAAACCGCTGCCAGCGAACAGCCTCCGGACACCTCCGTCGTGGCGGGCGCCCCTCGGGTCAAGCGCCGCCTTCTCGGCCAGATAATGACGTTCCGGCGCGGCGTTGACAAGCGTCGCGGGAAGCCGATACCGCCGCGCAGTAAGGCGGAACTGTGCGCGATCTCCCTGCTTTCTCCATCATTCAGCGCGAAATCTGCTGTTCGGGGCTGCTGCACTCCGGGATCTGCGGGCGGCGGCTGGAGTCATGCTGGTCCAACGGCCGGACCGCCTACCGGTGCCGACACGGGCATTCCAGCGCGTCCGCGCCAGCCCTGGCACGGTCGAAGACCCTTTACGTCATGATTAATACGGCCCTGACCAGTAAGTTGACGCTCACCTCTGGCGGTGCGCGATGAACTGCGCTGACCGGGTTATCAGGTGGTGAACCGCACTGGCTGTGCTCGGCGTCGACCTGGCAAGTGGTCAGTCATGATCTGAGACAGCGGCGAGCAGGCTCGGCGCCTCTCGCTGCCGCCAGCGGCCCGGAGACTCTCCGTGGTGCCGGCGGAAGGCCGTGGCGAACGCATACAGGGATGAATAGCCCACTCGGTCTGCGATCTCGGCCAGCGTGGTGTCGCGGACAAGCAGAAGATCTCGCGCGAGGGTCATACGCCAGTCTGAGAGGTAGGTCATGGGTGCCTGGCCAAGGGCCTGCCGGAAGACGCGCGCGAACGTGGCCCGGGACATGTTGCTCAGCTTCGCCAGCTCGCCCACGGTCCACGGTTCTGCGGCGTTGGCGTGCATCGCCTGAAGAGCTGGCGAAAGGCGTGGATCGGAGGCCGCGCGGAACCACGCTGGGGCGGTTGCACTGCGGGTAAGGCCAGCGCGGAGCCCCAGCACCACGAGGACATCCAGCAATCTATCGAGCACCGTCTGCTTGCCGGGTTCGGCGTGCAGCATCTCCCTCGACAGGAGCGTAACCACTGCGTGGATCGGGTCATCAACGCTCGCGGGAAGTGACAGCACCGGCGGAAGTGCCTCCACGAGCCCCCTGCCGATGTCGCCCGCGAACCGGTAGGCCCCGCAGAGGAATACCGCGCTGCGGTGGCTGGGCGGCCCTGCGTCGTCGGCGTGCACGGAACGGAACTCGGCCGGCGGGACACAGTGCGCGCCTGGCTCGTGGGCAACGAAGTGATCCGGTCCTCCACGAACAAGCGCCAGGTCGCCTGGCGTCAGTTCAAGAGGATCGTCGCTGGCTTCGGTCCAGAGCCAGGCGTGGCCCTGGATCACCGCATGAACCGCAAGCTGGATGGTCCCGGGGAGCCGGAGCCCCCACGGTGCGACCGCGACGGACCGGGCAAACACTCCTCCCGATGCGCGTGCCCTGATCAGATGCTCTTGAAGGATGTCCACCACATGAGCGTCTCGCACAAAGAAATAAGCGTCAAGAGCATTGAACCGCTCACAGCCTTCCATGACCATGGATGAATGACCAACACAGGCAATCGTCACGTCCTCGTCCTCGGCGCCACCGGCAAGACCGGCTCGCGGGTAGCCAGCAAGTTGTCCGGACAGGGAGTCAGCGTGCGGACCACCGCCCAGACAGGCGCCGGCATCCACTTCGACTGGGATAACCCGGCAACGTTCGAGGGAGCTCTGCAGGGGGCGACAGCGGTGTATCTCCTCTCGCCTGTGATGCGCACCGACTTCGCTGGCGTGGTTTCTTACTTCCTGGATCAGGCAGAGCAAGCCGGCGTCCAGCACGTCACCTATCTCAGCGCCCACGGCATGGAGCACGGCCCGGCCGAGGTGGCGCACCGGGCTGTCGAGCTTGATCTCATGTCGCGCAGCTCCGTCACTCACTCGATCATCCGCCCCGCGTGGTTCATGCAGAACTTCAGCGAGACGTTCCTGAAACCCGTGGACGACCAGATCGTCGTGCCCAACGGCACAGGGGCCGAAGCCTTCGTCGACGCCGAAGACATCGCATCCGTCGCCGCCGCAACACTCGCCGAGCCCGAGCGGCATGCCGACCGCGCGTACACCCCGACGGGGCCGGAATCACTGACCCTCGACGAGGCGGCCCAGATCATCTCCGTGGCGGTCGGCCGGACCATCGTCTACCGGGACACGGACCGCAATGAATGGGTCGAGGCGATGGTCCGCTCGGGCGTGCCGGCTGAGTACGGCGCGGTCCTCCGCACCCTCACCGAGACGATCGCAGACGGCCGCGGCGCCCAGCCCAACGACGATGTTCTCACGGCAACCGGCGCGGCACCGATCAGCTTCGCCGCCTTCGCCGCCAAGACCGCTCCGGCGTGGAAGTAGACGCGGCATCGTGAAGGCGCCCATTGCCAACCTGGCGGACTTCGCTGCGCTCGATCCGTTCTTCCGGATCATCGAACAGGGCCTGGACGGGCTGGCCGGCCCTGGCCACTTTTTCGACCTCCTCGCCGAGGACATCACCGTCGAGTACGTGGTGACGGTTCCCGGGTACCCGCGGCATGTCGAGGGCCGCGCCGCAGTCGCTGAGCTGTACCGCCCCTACGGCACCATGATCATTCTTGACCGCTGCTTTGATCTGGCCGTTCACCACGACCAGGCCAAGGGCGTCGTGATGCTCGAGTACGCCTCCGAGGGCCACGTTGTGGGTACCGGGCGCCGATACGCCAACCGGTATATCTCCGTGCTCGCGCTCCGCGAAGGCGAGGTCGCGCACTGGCGGGACTACCTGGACCCGGTCGCTGTATTCGATGCGGTCGGCTGGCCGCCACGCTGACGTCCCGCCGGCGGCGCCCCGTTGTGCGTTACGGGAAGCAAGGGGACGCAGCCGAGCCATCTCGCAAAAGTACGGAGCACAAAGTGACAGATACTGATCTGGCAGCGCAGGTCGCCATTGTTGCTGGAGCCGGTCGCGGTCTCGGAAGATCGCATGCTGCGCTTCTTGCCGTTCGCGGCCCGGCAGGCGCATCGGCGCGAAGCAGTACGACTCACACCCGCCAAAGGTGCCGTGCCCCGTGAGTTGGAGGTTCTGGAACGTCCAGAGGACGACGGCGTCCCTGGTGGTTCTAATGCGCAGGCCCTCCGGAAAAGCTGCGGATCCGGGGGAGGGAACCTTGCTCGTGGCCTACCCGTGTACGGCCCCTCGGGTGCGGCGGCGCCTTGTTCGCCCTGGTTCTAGATTCGGGGCAACTGCCTCACTGCGGACTAAGTTCGAGTTTGGCGTCACGATCATAACGGCCGGTCGAGAGAGTTTTTCGAAAGAGTGTCCGAGTACCGACACAACCCATTACCCCATCGCGCTATCAACTACAGCGCCGAAGATACTCACTAGGAATACCGCGTCCCAATCTACTCTTACCGCTACTGAGCTGCGGGAACTCCTGATCCCGGGCGGCCGGAAATGATGGTGTAACGGGCTGCTCTTCTTCGTCTCGGGACGTGGCAAGATTGCGCGAAGTGTGTTATCGCCCAAAGGCAGTTACATTCCAGATCCGCTGATCGCCGGATTGCGGCGCCTCACGGGGAACTTGGCACACCAGATCAACCTGATCGGGGTGCCTCAGCCGATAGCGCGATGCGGCCGGCGGGCGCAGAGCGGTTTCCGGGCCCATCGAGGTTATGCGTGCTTGAGGCATCCGCGGCCGCGGCGGGTGGTGGCCAGTCGGGTGCGTACGCGTTGGTTGACGGGGTTGCGGTAGCCGTAGGCGCAGCGGGCGTCGTTCTTGATCACGCGGTTGTGGCCCTCGGAGCCGGTGTTGCTGATGCCGGTGGTGATCCCGGCGATGATCTCGTTTCTCCACGTGCTGATGGTTTGGGCAAGGCGTTCGAGTTCGGGTAGGCCGGGGGCGGCGCAGGAGCCGTAAAACCGTTCGAGGCGCCGGTAGATTTCGGCGCGAGGCGGATGGGTGTGCGTCAGGGCCAGTGGGTCCATCAGGTCTTCCTTGTAGTTCCATGCGGTGAGGATGGGGGCGCTGATCTTCTTCGGCAGGGCTTTGAGGTCGTCGACCATCGGATCGTGCAGGCGGGCGGGGGTGGCGGTGGCCGAGCGGGTCAGCCGGTTGCGCAGCTCCCACTCGCGATCGCCCTTGCGCCCGCGACGGCCGCGGCAGGTCATGGTCACGCGACGCCATGATCACTACCAAGTTGCTGATCAGACAGCATCACTGTTGCCCACATCCAAAGGGTTCTGAGCTGTTGCCTGAACCTCATCGCGCCGTCGTCGCCGAGGTTGCAGCCCGGGTTGCCAGCAACGCGGTGGCCTGGGGACGCTGATCGCTGTCAGGCAGTTTTGACGACAGTGCCGGCTCCTTCGAGCGCTGCTACTTCCTCGGCGGGCGCGGTGGTGTCGGTGACGAGGGTGTGCACGAGTTCGGAGGGGCCGACGTAGGCGTGGGCGGTGCGGCCGAGCTTGCTGCCGTCGGCGGCGGCGATGATGCGGCGTGTGGAGGCGATGATCGCCTTCTTCACTGCCGCGTCGTCGAGGTCGTAGGCGGTCAGGCCCTCGGCGGCGCTCAGGCCGCAGCAGCCGACGATCGCGGTGTCGAAGCGTAGCGCCGCCAGGGAGGCCAGTGTGAGGGGGCCGGTCAGGGCGCCCTCGGCGGCGCGGGGCCGTCCGCCCGGCACGATCAGCGTGGTAGGACCGGGAGCGTCGCTGAGTACATCAATGGCCTGCAGCGACAGGGGCATCACGGTGACCTGCCGTCCGCGCAGCAGGCGGGCTACCTCCAGGCAGGTGGTGCCGCTGTCGAGCAGGACGGTCTCGCCGTCAGCGATGAGCCGGGACACCTCGGAGGCGATCCGGCGCTTCGCGTCGGCCGCCTCGTGGGCGCGCAGCGCGAAGGGCGGTTCCTCGCCTCTGAGCAGCAGGGTGCGCGCCCCGCCGCGGACGCGCTCGAGGGCACCGTGCGCGGCCAGTGTGTCCAGGTCACGCCGGATGGTCATCTCCGAGGCGCCGGTCAGCTCGGCGAGTTCCGGGACCGTGGCACTGCCCGACTCCTTGACGGCCCGGGCGATCAGCCGGTGACGGTCTGCGTTGCTCACACCGCGATTGAACACCATCCCAGAACGAACATGCAAGTTGTGCGTAGGCATGCTTTCCAAACATCAAGGCTGTTCGTTATGGTGGTTTGCATGGAGCGTTCACTCCGAGCCGCCCGTGTGGCGACCTTCGTCTACTTCGTCCTCGACGGCACCCTGATAGGCATGTGGCTGGTGCAGATCCCCGTCGTCGAGAAACGCGTGGGAATCAGCAACGCGACGCTGGGAAGCCTGCTGGTGCTGCTGGGCCTCGGCGCCTTCATCGGCATGCAGGTCGCTGGCCGACTGGCCGACCGCGTCGGCACGCGCGTCGTGGTCCCCGCCGCCGGCGTGCTGTGCGGTGCGGCCCTTGTGCTACCCGGCCTTGCCCGCGATCCCTGGGCGCTGGCAGGCGCGCTGTTGGTCTTCGGCTTCGGCAACGGCTGCCTCGACGTGAGCATGAACGCCCACGCCGTGCACGTGGAGAAGGCCTACAACCGGCCCGTCATGTCGGCCTTCCATGCCGCGTTCTCCGTCGGCGGGGTCATCGCGGCGCTCGTCGGAGCGAGGGCCACGAGCGCCGGTATGAGTTCCGCCACGACGCTCGGCGTCGCCGGAGCCGCGGGCATTGTGATCGCCCTGCTGCCGGCCCGCAGCCTGCTGGCGACCACGCCGACTTCCCCGATCACCGCCGCGTCCGATTCCCCCACCACCGGGCAGCGCCCGGCGGACCAAGCGGCGAAGCCGCGCACCCCTCCCGCCCGCATCTGGATCCTCGCCGTTCTAGCACTTATGTGCATGCTGTGCGAGGGAGTCGCCAACGACTGGAGCACCCTGGACCTGAAGACCATACTCGGTGCACCGGCGGGCACCGCCGCTTTCGCCTACGGCACCTTCGCAGCGACGATGACCACCGGCCGGCTGCTCGCCGATCGCGTCTCCCGGCGGTTCGGATCGGCGGCCGTGCTTCGCTACGGCGCAGCCACGGGCGCCGTCGGAATCACAGTCGTGGCCCTCTCGCCGTGGATCTGGATGGCCCTGGCGGGCTGGGCGCTGTTCGGCCTGGGCCTGTCCGGCTGCGTTCCCCAGTTGTTCAGCGCCGCCGGGCACGCCGACCCCGCCGCCGCCGGCACCAACGTCTCCCGGGTCGCCGGCCTCGGCTACCTCGGGATGCTCACGGGCCCGGCAGCGATCGGCTGGATGACCCGCCTTGTGGCGCTCAACTACACCTTTCTGTTCCCGGCTCTGCTCCTGGTGATCGCTGCCGCGACCGCCGGGATCCTGCGTTCCGGAACCGAGCGCGAGCCCAAGCCCGGGCCCAAGCCCGAAATGGCGCAGCGCCCCTGACCACCCGTGAGGCCTCCCACCAGTGGCCCGCCCGCCTCCAACGATCCCGTCTGAGCAAGTTCGTCGCCACAACGAAAGGAATCCCCATGTCGACCGGCCAGCGGATCGTGCTGTTCGACCTCTTCGGAGTCATCGCCCTGCACCAGCGCCCGGGCGCCCTGGCGCAGATGGCCGCCTCGTGCCACGCACCCGCAGACGCCTTCACCGAGGCCTACTGGGCTCTGCGCCCGCCCTACGACGCCGCGCGGCAGTCCGCACCGCAGTACTGGACGGCGGTACTATGGCGGCTGTCACGCCCCGTCGATACCGGTACGATCGAGAAACTGCGGCTCGCTGACATCGACAGCTGGTCACGCGTCGATGACCACATGGTCGCCTACGTGCAATCCCTGCGCAGCCGCGCCCAGGTCGCCGTGCTCTCCAACATTCCCGCAGATCACGCGGGCGCTTTCCTCGCCGCCCAGCCCTGGCTGCAAAACCTTGACCACGTCGCCTTCTCCGGGAGGATCAACGTCGCCAAGCCGGAACCGTCCGCGTTCCACCACTGCGTCACCGCCATGCACGCCGCACCCGCAGACTTCCTCTTCGTCGACGACCGCGAAGAAAACGTGCGCGCAGCGCAAGCCGTCGGTATGACCGGACACGTCTTCACCGGTCTCGGCAAACTGGTGAAAGTCGTCAACATCTGGCTACCGACCAGCACGGCGTCACCCAGGTTGTCCCAGCGCTGACCAAGGCTGAGACCAGTCGCGACCCTCTGTTTCCGCTGGTCATGCGCGTCTACAGTTCTTCGGCGTCTGCTACGGCGACCCCATCACCAAGGAACGACCCCGCGAACTCTGATCGCGCAAGACCCGGACATCACGGTTAACCTCGATGAGCCGGTCCCCCCGGTTTCCGCGGCGTGCCGGTGGGCGGGCGGGATGACGGCCGGTGACCCAGCTTGTGAAGACCGCCAGAGATGTGCCGCCAGTGCGCGGAGCCCGGTGATAATCCGGCTGGACTAGACCGATCGTCGGCGTTCCCGGGTTCGCCGGATCCTGGCCGAGCCGAAAAGTGGGCGGGCCGAGCGGGAGTTCCTTCGTGCTGATCCTGCCCCCCGGCGTCGGTGGGGGTCGCGTTCAGCTTGCTTGCTGGTGTTTGCCGGGAGGCGCGGAGGTATGTGGGGCTTGTGATCACGACAGCGGTGCCCGGGGGGCGGAGTCGGCTGGCACCGCGGTGGTGCGCTGTCCGGGAGGTGCCTCTGGTCCGGGCCGGGAGGGGCTGGCGGAATGGGCCGCGCGTACCGGGCGGCGCCAGGAGGCGGGGCCGACCTCGCGGACGAGCATCTGCTTCAGGATCCCGGCGCGGTGCCCGAATGGCGTGACATCGCCACCGAAATGCGCAGCCGGTGCCGGCGCAGCGCACCGGTCTTCCGCACGGTTGAGGAGAAACTCGAGCACCCGGCCAGGGCATCGTCTTGCTTCCGTTGTCCACCGCGGCCTTCTACACCCGTCCTGACATCGCCTACGTCCATCTCAGCGACATCCCGCCAGGCCAGGTTTGCCTGGCCTGGGATGCTGTCCGCCGCAGCCGGCTCATCCACGAGTTCGCCGCCATCGCCGCGGACCACATGCCGGTGGCTGGCCAGTCAGGATCGCGCCGCAGCCCGTTCTTCCTGGCCGGCTGCTGGGATGCGCCGTCACAGTGCGGTGTCCAGTAGCTTGCCGGGAGTGATGGGGAGCTCGCGGATGCGCTTGCCGGTGGCGTCGAATACGGCGTTGGCGACGGCTGCGGCGACTCCGGTGGCTGACAGCTCGCCGATGCCCTTGGCGCCCAGCGGGCCGGCGTGGGCGTCGAACTCGTCGACGAAGGCGATGTCGATGGTGGCCGGGATGTCGGCGTTGACGGGCAGCATGACGCCGGCCAGGTCCGGGGAGAGCCACCGGCCGAGATGGGGCTCGTAGCGGCTGGCCTCCATCGCGGCCATCCCCCAGCCCCAGACCACGCCGCCGATCATCTGCGAGCGGGCGGTGCGCGGGTTGATGATCTTCCCAGCGCTGTATACCCCGGTGGCCCGGCGCAGCCGCAGCAACCCGAGCTGCGGGTCCACGCCTACCTCTACGAACATGACACCGAAGGTCCGGGTCGAGGTCGCCGCGTCGCCGGCGTCGGCCGGCGCGTTCCCCGGCAGGGCGAATGCCCCGTCGCCGGCCAGTTCCGGCACCCCGGCGTCTCGCATGAGGTCGCCGATGGCCCGGGACTGGCCGCCGTGGTGCAGCTGCCCTTTCTCGGCGTAGGTGTCCTGGGCTGGCCAGCCCGCCAGCGCGGCCAGTCGCGCCACGACCTTGCGGGCGGCGTCCTGGACGGCAGCGCCCATGCCGATCGTGGTCCCGGATCCGTAGGTCGGGCCGGCGAACGGCAGGTTACTGTCTCCGGACACGCCGGTTACGTCCGTCGGCTCCAGCCCAAGAATGCTCGCGGCGATCTGCGGGAAGATCGTCGTGGAGCCAGCGCCGATGTCGACGTAACCGGCCTCGACCAAGGCGGTGGCATCTGCGCGCAGCCGCACCCGGGCCTGGGACGGGAACCGGAACTGGCCCTGGGTACAGTCCGCCATGCCGCAGCCGGTCAGCCAGTACCCGTCCCGGCTGCCGCCCCGCGGGCGTTCCCGCCACCCGAACCGCCGTGCGCCCTCCTCGTAGGCCTCCCTGAGCTTCTTCGAGGACCACGGCCGACCGTCGGCCGGATCAACGTCGGCGTAGTTGGCCAGGCGCAGGTCGAGCGGGTCAACCCCGAGTACGTGTGCGAGTTCGTCCATGGCCGAGCCCAGCGCCCAGGTGCCGGGGCCGTCGATCGGCGAGCGCATGAAGGTAGGCAGGTTGACGTGACCGCGGCGGACACGCTGGCCGAGGGTGATGGCCGGGGCGGCATACAGCGACTTGGCGGCAGAGCTGCCAAACTCCACGTAGTCGTCGGTCACCGCGGTGATGTTGTCAGCCTCGTGGACGATGGCGGTCAGCCGGCCGTCCGCGTCCGCGCCGAGCCGGACGTCCTGCACCATGCGCGGCTGGTAGCCGACGACGGCATACATGTCGGCCCGGGTCAGCACCAGTTTCACCGGGCGGCCGGCCACCTTGGCCGCCATTGCCGCGAGGATCTCGTGCGGCCAGACGTACGCCTTGGCGCCGAAGCCGCCCCCGGTGTATGGGGCGATGACGCGTACGTCCGCGGCCTCGATGCCGAAGGCGGCCGCCAGGATCGACTGCACCGCGTAGAGGTGCTGTACGGAGTCATACACCGTCAGCCGGCCGTCCTGCCACAGCGCAAGGATCGCGGAGGGCTCCATCGGATTGTTGTGGCGGGAAGGCTGGACATACTCACCGCCGGCCCGGAAGGGGCACCGGGCGAGCTCGGCCACTGCATCGCCCTTGCGGAACGTCACCTCGCCCATGCCGGCGTAGCCGCTGTCCGGAGACGGCGGCGCCGCGGGAGCCGTGTCGGGGACCACGAAGGTTGTCGGACGGTAGGTCACCTTGACAAGTTCAGCGCCGGCCTCGGCCGCCTCCAGCGAATCGGCCAGGACTAGCGCCACCGGCTGCCCCGCGTAGCGGATCTCCTCGCCCTGCATGGGCAGGAAGCGCGTGGCCAGCGGCGGGCTGCCCACACCGGCGAAGCCGGGATGAACGGCGGGCATGTCGGTGGCGGCCAGCACGCGGACGACACCGGGCTCGCGGGCGGCCTGGCCAGAGTCGACCCGCTCGACGGCGCCCGCCGGGATCCTCGCACCGACGAAGACGGCGTACAGCTGGCCGTCGGCGTACTGGTCCGCGGCGTACCGGGCGGCGCCCGTCACCTTGGCGGGCCCGTCCAGCCGGGCCACTGGCTCGCCGATGCTCATGATGTCCTCGCCGCCAGTTCCAGGGCGCGTATCGCGGTGTTGCGTGCGAGCGGGACCTTGTACGCGTTCAACGCCAGCGGCCGCGCCGTACCGAACGCCGCGGTGACGGCTTCGGCCGCCGCCGGCGACCCGGCGCGGAGCCCGATCAGGTCACGTTCGGCCTGATCCAGCCGCCAGGGCCGCATCGCCACCCCGCCGAGCGCGATGCGGGCTCTGGCGATCCGGTCGCCGACCAGCTCCACGGCCGCTGCGGCCGAGACGAGCGCGAACTCATAGCTCTCGCGCTCCCGCACCTTTATATACGCCGAAGCGGGGGCGGGTGGCCCGACCTCGATCGCAGTGATCAGCTCCCCGGACCGCAGCACCGTGTGGGCGGCGGGATCATCGCCCGGCAGGGTGTGGAACGCCCGTACCGGCAGCCGCCGCCTCCCGCTGGCATGCTCGGTGACGATGGTGGCGTCCAGGCACGCGAGCGCGACGGCGGGATCGGAGGGGTTGGTGGCCACGCAGTCCTCGGTCCAGCCGAAGATGGCATGACGCTCGTTGAGCCCGTGCAGCGCGGCGCAGCCGGATCCGGCCTGGCGCTTGTTGCAAGGCGTGGCCGGGTCTTCGGACCGGAAGTAAGCACAGCGGGTACGCTGCAGCGGGTTCCCTCCGATGGTCGCGAGATTGCGCAGCTGAGCGGACGCGGACTTCAAGATGGCCTGCGACAGAACCGGGTAGCGGGCGCGCACCTCGGCATGCAGGGCGACCTGGTTCAGCTTCGCCAGCGCTCCGATCCGCAGCCCGCCATCCCCCAGCGGCTCGATACCGCCGAGTCCCGGGACCCCGCTGATGTCCAGCACCCGCCGCGGACGCTCGATGCCGATGCGGGCCCAGTTCAGCAGTTCAGTGCCGCCGGCTATGAGCGCCATGTCGCCGTCCCGGGCGCCGGCCACCACATCGTCAACCGAACGGGCCCGGGCGTAGGAAAAGCCGCGCACCTCAGATCTCCCCCTGCGCCGCAGCCGCCGCCACCGCCACCGCCACCGCTGCAGCGATCTGCGGATAGGCCGAGCAGCGGCAGATGTTGCCGCTCATCCACTCCCTGATCTCCTCGCCGGACGTCGCATGGCCCTCACGGACACAGCCCACGGCGGACATGATCTGGCCGGCGGTGCAGAAGCCGCACTGGAAGGCGTCCTGATCGATGAAGGCCTGCTGGACCGGATGAAGCCGGCCGCCGGCAGCCAGCCCCTCCACGGTGGTGACCTCCCGCCCGTCAGCGCTCGCGGCCAGCACCATGCAGGCGTTCAGGCGTGCGCCGTCCAGCAGGACCGTGCACGCCCCGCACTCGCCCCGGTTGCAGCCCTTCTTAGTGCCCGTGAGCCCAAGATGTTCGCGCAACAGGTCGAGCAGGCTCGTCCGCGCGTCAAAGTCGAGGGCGTGCCCGGTGCCGTTGACCCGCAAGCCAATGGCCACCCGGGAAGAGAAGACAGGACCTTCCACAGCGATACTCCTTGATTGTCATGGGCTCGGCCCGCCATACCGCCGGACGGCTCAGCTCACCCCGCGGGACAGCCGGTGACGTCCCGGTGCCAAGGCCATCCTGCCTAGCCAAGCGGCAGGCGATCCAATACCTGTCCGGGCGCCTGCCATACCTCGCAGGCTGTTGCGTCTTACCGGGAGGCAGGCACTTCGTGCCAGAGCCCGCCGTTGAGGTTGAGGTTGTTGCCCCGGGCCTGGCCGGGAGCGGTGTCGCCGATGTAGGTGTACAGCGGGTGCCCGTTGTAGGTGAGCTGGTGCGAGCCGTCGGTACGGGTGATTGTGGTGACCTTGCCTGGCAGGCCCTGCCCGGCCGCGGTGGTGCCGGTCACCGGGGGCCAGTACCCGGCACAGCTGCCATAGCATTTCGAGCTGCCCGGGGTGTCGGGGGCGAACGAGTAGAGCGTGAAGCCCTTGGCATTGGTCAGCACCGTGGTCCTGCCGATCGTCGTAGACATCAGGCCCGTGCCCGTGCCCGTGCCCGCGACTGCGGGTGGCGGAGAGCTGGCCCTGGCAACCACCAGCCCGAACAGCACCAGTGCGGCAACCGCCAGGCCCGCGGCGGTCATTCCGGCCGCCCTGGCGGCCGCCGGGGGGATCTGGGCAGGGAATCGGGCCGGGGCCGTGGCCGCGCCGCCCGCCGGGGCATTCGCTGGGGCGGGAGCAAGCGCGAGCGCGGCCAGGACTACGAAGGCGACCACCTCCACGATGCCGGCGGCGATGCCGGCGGTCGTGCGGACCTCCTTGAATCCGAACAGCCCGGTCCAGACCGACAGGAGGTAGCCGCCGAGGGTAGCCAGGGCGAAGCCCGCTCCGGCCCCGGCCGCCAGCCGGCTCAGGGTGACGAGCCGGCTAGGGATGGCCAGCACCACCAGCCCGAGGCCGAAGGCCGCGATCACCTGCAGCAGGAACAGCCACCCGATCGTCGGGATCGTCCGGTACCCGGTGAGGTAAAGGTCGAGATGGATCGCTGCGGTGGCGATCAGCAGACCCGAACCCACCACGCGCAGGATGACTGCGGGCCAGCGCGGCGTCGGCCGTTCGGCGTCGTGCCGCCCGGCCCGCCCCGCGCCCTTTACCGTTCCCAGCCTGGTCATGCTGTGCCGCTCTGTCATCTGTCAGTCCTCCGCGTGAGCCTCGTCCGGTCCGGTCAGTACCCGGAGCCTCCGCCGCTGGAGCCCGATGACGAGCTCTGGGCCGGCGCTGCGCCGCCGGACGCGGTCACCTGGTGCCACACACCGCCGGACAGGTTGAGCCCGTTGCCCTTGGCCTGCCCGGGGGCGGTGTCACCGACGTAGGTGTACAGCGGGTGCCCATCGTAGGCGGCCTGCATCGAGCCGTCCGACCGCTTGATCGTCGTCAGCGTGCCGGTGACGCCGGAGCCCGCGGTCGCCGGGCCCTTCACCGGCGGCCAGTATTGGACGCACCCCGCGTTGCAGTTCGACTTGGTCGCCGTGTCCGGGGCGAACGAGTACAGCGTGAAGCCCTTGGCGTTGGTCAGCACGGTCACGCCGCCGATCGTGGCGGTCTTCAGGCTACCTGCGGTCGCCGCGGCGGGACTGCTGGTGGGGGTGCTGGTGCTGCCGCCGGTGGAGGATGTGGCGGACGAACTGCATGCCGCCAGGACCGCCGCGGCTGCGGCGACGGCCAGCAGTGCCAGCAGCATCCGGAGACGGCTTGGGCCGCTGGTGATCCGCTGCGCGCTATCGCCGTTGCCTCGGCCGGGAATCTTTCGTGGTGTCATGACTTCCTATCCTTTGTGTCGGGTGTCAGTGCCTGGCTGGCCAGGTGGGGTGGGTGGAGATGATTGCCTAGCCGGGACGGCCGGCAGCGCCAGCAGCATGCGGCGGCAGTGCAACACTTTCAGCCTGGAAATTGACATGCTTATTCGGCTTTCTTCTCTTTGAATTGTCCTGGGTAATTGGCATCAAAGACAGGCACGTATGCTTTGCTAATGCCCAGTAACACGGCAGCGGATCATCGTCCGTCAATGTCTAGTTCGACCACATATGGATGTTTGCGATATGGCATCCACGCTATGTTCGGTGCGCACCGGTGCGCATCCGCAAGGGTTGATAGTCTTGGCCCGGTGGTGGCTAGTGTCTTGATAGCCGGCCAAGCCGGGACGGCCGGGCGGGGCGCAGATCGGCCTGGGAATCAGCGCTGTGGCGTGACTAGCGGTGCTGCGTCTGGCCGGGCGGGAAGCGCGGGACCAAGCTGGCTGCGTGAGCTGATGCCGAGCTTGGTGAAGACTTTCCGCAGGTGGTAGGCGACGGTGGCGGGGCTGATGAACAGCTGCGCGGCGATCTCCGGGTTGGAGGCGCCGTCGCCGGCCAGGCGGGCGATCAGCGCCTCCTGCGCAGTAAGGGTCTCGGGCGCCTGGATGGCCTGCTGCCGGGCGGGCCCGCCGGCCGCCCGCAGCTCGATGCGCGCCCGTTCGGCAAACGCCGCGGCGCCGACCGAGTCGAAGATCTCATACGCGCGGCCGAGCTGATCGCGGGCGTCACGTCTGCGCCGCTGGCGGCGCAGCCACTCGCCGTAGAGCAGGTGGGCGCGGGCCAGGTCCACCCGCAGGCGGGTACGGCCGAAGCGGCCGATCGCCTCGCGGTAGAGGTTCTCGGCGGCTGCGCCGTCGCTGACCAGCGCCCGCGAGCGGGCCGCGGCACCAAGCACCCAGTCGGTCCCGCAGGCGCGGGCGATGCCGGACAGCCGCCGGACGGCGCCGGCCGCGCGCTCGGGTACCGCGCTGCGCACCGCCGCCTCAATCAGCTCGACGAGCGCCCAGTCGGCGAACTGCACCGCAGGGGAGTCCTCGCTCGCCCGCTGCGCTGTTGCCAGCGCCTCCGCATAACGGCCCAGGCTGTTGTACAGCACCGCGTCCGCCCACCCGATGTAGCTGAGCGCTCGGCCCTCACCCCGGCGCTCCGCGTCGTCGGTAGCGGTCTGGATCAGCTGAGCGGCTTGTGCTTCCTGGCCGCGGTAGGCAGCCAGGGCCACGGCGCCGTACGGCGCGATGCTGCTCCCGGTCGCCTGGGTTACCGACTCGGCCTGCGCCACCATTGAGGCGGCCTGGGCGAACTCCCCAGCGTACAGGTGCGCTGTCGAGCGCATGTTAAAAGCGATGGGGAGCGTGATAAGCGCACCAGCGTCACGGGCGAGCGTGACCTGGCGGTCGGACAGCACGTCATAGCTGTCGTAGTCCCACACGATCAGCGCGGCGCGGCAGGCCAGCCAGAGCCAGCGCAGCCCCTCTTCCCGGGAGACATCCGTCCCGCGGAAGGCGCTCACTGCTCGGCGGAGCACCGGCGCCCCCGCCGGGTAGCCCTCGCAGATCACAAGAGATATGCCATCCAGCAGCAGATCGGGTCCGCGCATCGGCTGTGGCGGCGGTGGCGCCATCCGCGCCGCCTCGGCGACCTCGCGCATCCCGCCGCCAAGAGCCAGGCGGCCGGCAAATGTCGCGGCGGCCAGCGCGTCCAGGTATGTCTCACGGGCCAGCCGCGGGTCGAGCGGCTCGAATTGGCGGGCCGCCTTCAACAGCAGCGGGGGGGCGTCACTGCCGCGGCTGGAGGAGAACGCGATCTGGCCGCGCAGCAGGTCCGTCCGGGCCCGCCGGAGCTGATCCGGCGGCCCCGCCTCCACGGTGGCCAGCAGTCCCAGGGTCGCATCGAACGCGCCGGCCTGGTACGTGGCCTGCGCCGCGGCCAGCGCCCGCTCCGCCCGGCGCGCCGGGTCCAGGGTCAGCGCGGCTGAGCGCTCCAGGAAGGCGGCCGCCGCGGCCAGCCCGCCGCGCGCCTGGGCCCGGCCCGCCGACCGCTCCAGCTCCGCCGCGACGTCCTCATCAGGGCCCAGCGTGGCCTGCGCGCGGTGCCAGGCCCGGCGATCGGGGTCGGCCTGCGGATCGGTCGCGCCGGCCAGCGCCTGGTGCGCGGCCCGCCGGTCCGGCGGCGGCGCGGCCCGGTACACCGCGGACCGCACCAGCGGATGCCGGAACGTCACCCGCTCGCCGATCGTCAGCAACCCGGCGTCCGCCGCCGGCGCGACGGCCTCGGCCCCGATCCCGAGCCGCTCCGCCGCCCTCCACACCAGCGCCGGATCGCCGGCCGGCTCCGCCGCGGCCACCAGCATCAGCCGCTGGGTGGCGGCCGGCAGAACCTCCAGCCGCCCCCGGAAGCTATCCTCGATCCGCCCCGGCAACCCCGGCACACCGGGCACACCGGGCACACCCCGCGGCAGCTCCAGCAAGGCCAGCGGATTGCCCCGCGTCTCCGCGACGATGCGGTCCCGCACCCGCTCATCCAACGGCCCCCTGAGCACCGAGCCGAGCAGCTCCCGCGCATCGCCCGCACCCAGGCCCCCGACCAGCAGCTCCGGCAGCCCCCGGAACTCCTCGCCCTCCTCACGTGTGGCGAACACCAGCGCGATCGGCTCGGCCAGCAGCCGGCGCGCCACAAACGCCAGCGTCTGCGCCGAGGCCCGGTCCAGCCACTGCGCGTCATCGATCACGCACAAAAGGGGCTGCTGCTCAGCCACCTCTGACAGCAGGCTGAGCGCGGCCAGCCCCACCAGGAACCGGTCCGGCGCCGCCCCTATGGTCAGGCCGAACGCGACGCCGAGCGCAGCACGCTGCGGATCGGGCAGGCCCTCGAGCCTGTCCAGCATCGGCGCGTACAACTGCTGCAGGGCCGCGAACGCCAGCTCCATCTCCGACTCGACCCCGGCCACCCGCGCCACCCGCAGGCCCGCCGCTGACTCGATCGCATACTCCAGCAGCGCGGTCTTGCCGACCCCGGGCTCCCCGCGCATCACCAGCACACCGCTGCGCCCAGCCCGCGCCGCCTCCAGCAGCCCGCTGAGCGCCGCCCGTTCCGGGAGCCGATCTAGCAGCATCACAGGGCCTCACGTGGAACCGCCAGCGCGGATAACGCCACCCGCCGGTTCACGCTACAGGCCGCCCGCGCGCGGCGCTAGCACCAGCCGCCGGTACCGCGACTGATCCGGCAGCAATGGATCTGCTTGTCCGAGGGGCCGGCCAGCGAGCCGGCTCCGGCCGCGCCGCCTTGTCGGTCCCCGCCTCGCCGCGCAAGACCAGCGCGCTGCTCTGCTCCTGCCGTATATTCGCCACAAGCCGGTCCAGCGTCTCGCACTCGTCGTGTCGGCCGCGCAGCGTAAACGAGGGCGGCTCACTGGCTCGCGTGAGCGAAGATGGGCTCCGGGCGGGTACTCGTTCATGACATCCTGCGCTTCCTGGCGGCCGCGTAGCCTCCGTCCCACCAGCTCGTTACCAGCCGCGCGTACTCATCCGTGGCGTCTTCCCAGGTGAAGTGGCCCGCGTCGATGATGTCGAGCTTGCTATGCGGAAGCCGCTGATGGAGGAACTCGGCATTGACCGGTGGCACTGCCGTGTCACGCGCCCCTGCGATAATCAGCACCGGGGTGGTGATCTCAGGTAGCAGGTCGCGCAGCACCGGGAGTTCGACCGGGCAGCTGCGCATGTAGCGCATCGCCCCACTGAAGCGGTTGCCCTCGTAGGAGGAAAGGTAATCCTCACGGATAGCTTCGGGCAGCGCGTACCGCTCGATGTCGGCGAGGGCACTGGCCACGAGCTGCCGCGGGTCAGCGCTGCCATGTACCCGCCGTCGTTCAATCGTGATATCGCAGCTCAAAGACCACGACACAATTATGGAACCCTACGGGCATGTGCCTCGCCGCCCCGCCGATGCGATGAGCAAGTCAGATGAGGGCCATGTCTACGCTTCGGCGAAGATCGACGGTTTGTCTGCGGGAGCCCTCGGGATGGGGTTCATGCCGGAGGACCGAGTGCACCAAAAAACCAATGTGCTCTGACCGTTGAGTTCGCGCTCGGGGGGTCACGGTGAGCGGGCGAACCGACCGGCCAGTCCCTTGCGGCCCATGCACCCGGCCAGGACCGGCGGGTCCGTGGTGATCAGGCTGAACCGGACGTGCATCATGGCCTACTCCGTAAAACCAGTCAGATGGGCTGAGCGCTCGGCCCACGTCGGCCGGCCCGGCGGGCGAAGCTCGCGGTCATCCGGCCCATGACCCACAACTCGAACGGGACCAACACGTCGGCTTCCCGGACGCGGGCGGGATCGAGCAGGGCCGAGACCATCGCCCGGCCGACCGGATCAGGCGGATCGCCACCGCTCACCTGGCCCAGGTGCCTGGTCAGCGCCTCGCCGACGAAGTCGGCGTACAGTTCCATGATCCGCAGGTCGCGATCTGACGGGCGGTGCGGGCGCTGGAAATGCGTCGAGACCAGCCGATCAGGTGACCGGCGTAGTCGACCAGGGGCGTGGACTGGACCGCGCGGAATCCTGCAGCGGCGGCGATCTCCTGGTGCGGCGTGAAGCCCGGGTCGGCGCGGACGTCAGCGACGGCCGTCCGCGCGCCTTGCCTGGCCGCCCGGCCGCAGGTGGAGTGGACGTCCTCCACGACGGCGAAGTAATCGAGGAACTCCGGGCCGGGCACCGGCCCGCCGGACTGCTGACCGAGCTTTTCCTCAGCCCGCTGGACGCTGCCGGAACCTCGCGGCTGGCCGAGGAGGTCTCCGGCTGGCCGCCGCCGGAATCCGACGCTGAGGCGTAGATGAATCCTTTGGTGCCGGCAGCACGAGGCGGTTACCTGGCCAGCTGCCGGCGGTCAGCGAAGTCGTTCGCATCCTCTGCCGCGAGGTACCCCTGCACGAGTCGCACCGCCGTCGCGCCGTCGCCGACGGCGGAAGCGACCCGCTTGATCGAACGGCAGCGGACGTCTCCGGCGGCGAAGACGCCGGGGCTGGAGGTCTCCAGCGGGAGAGGTGCGCGATCGACCGGCCACCTCGACCGAAGGCCGGCCTTACCTCAACCGGTGAGGTGGCGGATCACAGCCGCGAACTGCTGTGTTGGCGAGAAGTCCACGTACTCGCAGTCCTCGAGGGCGCTGGGTGCGTGGCCAGGAGGCCAGTAGAATGGTTGCCCCGCCTCGTACACCTCGTCGCCGTCGCGGGTCTTCATGTTGAGTCGGCCCTTGAGCATGTAGCCCCAGTGCGGGCAGGGGCACAGGTCGTCGGGCAGGCCCGCGAGCGCCGGGCCGAGGTCGGTTCCCTTCCGGAACCGGATGAAGGAGACGGTCATGTCACCGGCCTCCGACAGCCGCACCTCGACATTGTCGTCCTTGATTGCCACCTGGGCGTCGCCGCGGTTGATTGTTCCCATTTCTGATGCCTCCTTGTCGGGCCGCGGTCCATTGCGCCGCGGGGACGGACGTTGTGATTGAGCCGGAACAGATTGCTTGCGTCGTAGCGGTCCCTGACCGGGATCAGCGGCCGGCCGGGCAGTGTCCGGATTCGCGCCACCTTCTCACTCCGATGTCGGCGCATCACCGGTCCATGCGTCTCCGCACGCCAGACATTCCGTCCAAGATCTGCCTAACCACGACACCCCGCTCACATACGCGAGCCGGCGGCACCGGGGGCACACCTGCCCGGAGCAAACCCGCATCCCCGGAGCTACCGCCGTTTCAGTTACCGGAGCGGCGCCGCCCAGATCACCTGCGGTGGCGCGGCGTCGCAGCGCAGGCCGGTGAGCCGCCGCGGGCGGGCACGTCCCATCGTCCATACAACCGGCGTGGTGGTGCGGACCAGGGGGACAGCCAATATCGTTTAAGTGGTCGCGGCAGCCAGCAACCTCGAGCGTCATGATGGGTCCTTTACATCGGCAGTTCGACTGTGAGGTGTGCTCGGCCGCGAAGCGCCGGCCGGGCACGCCCAGTCCGGCCTACGGGGTGGGCGCGCTGGCGGGCTGGATGTTCTGGTTGATGTGGAACGTGTTGTCCGGGTCGTAGCGGTCCTTGACCTGGGCGAGCCGGTCGTAGTTGCCGCGGTAGGCGGCCTTGACCCGGTCTTGGCCCTCGTCCATCAAGAAGTTGACGTAGGCGCCGCCGGCCGAGGTCGGGTGCAGCTCCTCCCAGTAGTCCTTGGCCCATTGCGAGATGAGGCCGGCGTTGGCCGGGTCGGGATCGACCCCGGCGATGATGCCGTTGTAACCGCCGTCCCGGTACGCGAACGCTGTCGCATCGGCGGGCACCCGGCTGGCGGCGCCGTCAATCGGGTACAGGTGCATGGTCGAATGACCGGTCGGCAGCTGCGCGCCGTACTTGACGTGCACGTCGATCGCGGCGTCGGAGATCTCGTTGAAGAAGTCGGCCCGCCAGTACCACTGCAGCCCGGCCGGGTAGAGCGGGTCGAACGCGCTCTGCAGCACGGTGAACGGCATCGGCTGCAGCCCGACCACTAGCGGTGAGCCGAACGTCCTGACCGGCTCGAGCACCTCGTCGGCCCGGTCGTGCGGCCCGGTGTAGCACCAGAGGATGCCGCACGCCTTACGGCCCCATAGCGCCTCGGGGAACGGCGGGGCGGGCGGGATGGTGAGCAGCGCGATCCAGCCGTTGAGCTCCTCGGGCAGCGACGGGAGCAGTTCCCGGTACCAGCGCATCACCTCGGCGGTGTCGGCTAGGTCGTACAGCACCGGGCCGCCGATGATCGTGCCGGCCTCGCCTATGTCGTGGCAGCGGAACGTGAACGACGTGACCACGCCGAAGTTCCCGCCGCCGCCGCGCAGCGCCCAGAACAGGTCGCTGTTGGAGCTTTCGCTGGCGGTCACGAGGCTCCCGTCTGCCAGCACCACGTCGGCGGACAGCAGGTTGTCGACGGTGAGGCCGAACCTCCGGGTCAGGTAGCCGGTGCCGCCGCCCAGCGTCAGCCCGGCCACGCCGGTCGACGCGATGACGCCCGACGGGGTGGCCATGCCGAACGCCACCGTCGCGTGGTCGACGTCACCCCAGGTAGCCCCGGCGTCGACGCGGACCGTGTGGTCCTGCGGGCTGACCGTGGTGCTGCGCAGCAGCGACAGGTCGATGACCAGGGCGCCGTCCCACACCCCGAGGCCGGCGGCGTTGTGGCCGCCCCCGCGGACCGCAATCTCGGTGCCGTGCTCGCGGGCGAACCGCACGCAGGTGATGACGTCGGCGGTGTCCCGGCACCGGGCGATGGCGGCCGGGTGCTTGTCGATCATGGCGTTGTACACGGTGCGTGCCTGGTCGTATCCGGGATCGCCGGACGTGATGAGGTCACCGCGCATGGCGGCGGCCAGTTCCGCGTACGGAGCCGTGGTGGTGGCCGATGTGGTCATGTCGTCTCCTTCGGGTGCGTCGTTGAAATCCGGTGCACGCCGAACGTATGAACCGCGGCGTTCGCGCAGCGTTCGAAGCGTGTGCTCGGCGCTACGCTGTCAGGGGAACGCCGGGAGCGGGAAGGCGAACGTTCCGCCTGCCGAGGTCACGCTCGCAGCGCCGAAGCAGCATCACACTGCCGTGCTCCGACGCCATCTGCGCGGCGGAGAGCAGGCGCGCGATGGCGGCCTGCTCGTCGTCATAGGCGGCCCGCATCCGCATCACCTCGGGCAGCCACCACACGTCGTCGTGGACGCGCCCGGTGGCGAGGGCGGCGTCAAGGGTGGCCCGCGCGGCACCGGGCCGGCTGTCCCGGGCGGAGAGATCGGCGAGCAGCGACAGCCAGTACGGCATGCGCGCGAACGCGCTCTCCGATTTGAGGTTGCCGATGCCGCGGCGGACCAGGTCGGCGCCTGAAGCACCATCGCGGGACCAGCCGTCCAGGATCAGCGCCCACTCGCGGTAGTAGGCGAAGTCATACCGGTCGCACAGCTGGCGCAGCTCGTCAACGGCGTTCCTTAGCTCGGGCAGGTCGTGGCGCATCTGGTGGGTGATGCAGGCGTAGGCAAGGGCCACCGCCTGGCTGTAGGGGTGGTCGATCGCCCGGGCCAGCCTGATGGCCTGGCGGCAGGCACCCAGGGCCTTGTCGTCGTGGCCGAGCAGCCAGTGGGCATGCGCGGCCCAGGCCATCCCGTGCACGTCTGGGCGGGTGCCGACGCTCAGCCAGACGGCACCGCCGCCCAGCCTGGCGGCAAGTTCCAGGTGACGCAGCCCCTCGGCCGGCATCCCCAGGTTGATGGCGGAACCGCCGGCGGCGAAATGAGCCTGTCCGCATAGCCCGGACTCAGGGTCGGCGAGGTCCAGGGCGCGGGTGGCCGTCCGGTGGCTGTCGGCCGTGCGTCCCTGCACGATCTGCGTGGCCCACAGCGCAGCCATGCCGGCGACCGTCGAGTCCTTGCGGCCCAGTGATTCGGCGAGGGCGATCGTTCGCTCCAGCGCCTGCTGCAGATCCCGGGAGGAGTAGCCGTACCTGGCGTTAAGCGGTGCCGCCATCGCCTCCAGCACCGCGAGTTCGCGGGAGTCCCGGTCCCGTCCCGCGGGCATGGCCGCGATGATCGATAGCGCCTTCTCATGCAGCCGGATGGCCTCGGTATGGGCGAACATGCCGGCGGCCACGTCGGCTGCGCGCTGGTAGTAGGCCACCGCCCGCTCGGGCCGTCCGGCCTGTGCATACTGCTCGGCGAGCTGGGCCGCCACGCCATCTGTGTTTTCGGCGTGGAGTAGTTCCAGGCCCTGTGCGATGCGCCGGTGCAGCAGCCACCGCCGGGGCGGGCTGATCGCCGCATATGCCGTTTCGCGTAGCAGGTCATGGGAGAAGTCGTAGCCGTCCCGGAACTCCCGGATGATCCTGCGCCGCCACAGCTCGTCGACTGCTTCCACGACCAGGCCGGCGTCCAGGTCGCTGGCCTCGGTGAGCAGGTTGAGGGTGAAGTTCGTGCCTACCGCTGCCGCGAGAGCGGCGACCTCCCGGGCGGCCGCGGTCTCCTGCTCGAGGCGTTTGCGCAGCACCGCGGCGAGATCACCGGCCGGGAGCGGCGTCTCGTCAGGATCGGCGGTGCCGCGCGCCGCCTCGATGATGTACAGCGGGAAGCCCCCCGTCGCCGCCTGCAGCAGGTCCGCGCGGGCCTCAGGTAGAGGCTGCCCGGAAATCGCCTCGGCGAGACGCGCCGTGTCGGCGGCCTCCAGCGGGCTGAGAGGGACCTCGGTGAGCAGTCCCGTAGCCCGCATCCGGACGATCCAGCCTGCCAGCTCGCGGTCTTCGTCAAGGTCGTCCTGGCGCAATGTCGCAGCCACCAGGAGCCGGGCGCCGTCGGCCAGGCCCAGGCAGAACGTGATGAAGTCCAGCGTCTCCTGATCACACCATTGCGCGTTGTCCAGCACCAGCAGCAGCGGTCGCCGGACGGCGATCAGCGCCCGCCCCAGGCCTTCCAGGAAGCGGTGACGTTGCCAGGCATCAGCCGTCACTCTGGAGCTGGTCCCGCCGCCACTGACCGGCATGAGCCTGCCGACTTCGGCGCGCCAGGCGGGATGGAGGGTCGCCACCGCCGACTGGACCTCGTCGTTTCGCAGCCAGTCCGCCACCGGGGCCAGCGCCAGCCGCCCCGCCGTCCCGAAGCACTGCGCGTTCGCGACCACCGCGCCCTGCAGCCGTGCCATCTCGGCGACTTCGGCCACCAGGCGGGTCTTCCCCACACCAGCGCCGCCGCGGACCAGCACCAGACCACGGCGGCCCGCCGCGGCGGCCCGCCACACCTCCTGCAGCACGCTGAGCTCAGCGGAGCGGCCGACAAGCTGTGCCGCAGCCAGCCCGGGGCGGCCGGCCCCCAGGCTGGCAGCGGCCGGGGACCGTGCCGCCGGGCGGGCGTGCGCCATCAGGCGCTGGAACGCCCGGCGCGTCGAGGGGTCCGGCGCGACACCGAGCTCGCGCTCCAGCACCGACGCGCAATGGTGGTAGGTGCTGACGGCGCCGGCCCGGTCGCCCATATCGGCCTGCAATTCCATCAGGGTGCGATAGCCGACCTCCTCGAACGGCTGCAGCTGGACCCGGCGCCGGGCCGCCTGCACCGCCCCGGCCAGGTCACCCGCTCGCGCCCGTGCCGCACCGGCCAGGTCGCACAGGTCCACGCACTGGCGTTCAAGCTGCGCCCTGGCGTCGAGCAGCCAGTCTTCGTACATGCCCGGCAGCAGCTCACCCCGGTAGGCGGCGATCGCCGCGGGGGCATGCCGGAGGATCCCGTCGTCATCGTCGGCAGCCGCGGCCGCCAGGGCTGCTTTGCGCTCAGTATCGAAGACGCGCACGTCGACGTGGCATGTCTTCGTGTCGCTCCAGCACAGCTCTCTGGGCGTCACCACGAGCGATGGCTCGTCCCCCAGGATCTGGCGCAGGTGGTGGAGTTCGCGGCGCAGGTTGGTCAGTGCCTGCGCATCCGTGGACTCGGGCCAGAGCAGGCCGGCGATACGCGGCCGGGCCTGCGCGGATCCGGCGTGCAGGACCAGGAATGCGACCACGGCGACAGCGCGCGACGACCGGCCCCGGATGCTTCCGGCCCGGTTGTCAGTGATGGCCTGCTCGCCCAGCAGCGACACATGGAACACATCGACCCTCCTCCAGCCTTAGTAAGCCGGCTGGCATGAAGAGGCGATGGAGCCTGTGTGGAGATCCTATGGAGATCCAGTCCGGTTGCCCGTCCAGCCTGGAGGGCGTTCCGCCGCCCTGGTCATCCTCTTACCGACGGAGGGGTTCGGGTTCGCCTTCGGCGGACAGGTACTCGTGCACCAGCCGCACCGCGGTCGCGCCGTCACCGACGGCGGAGGCAACCCGTTTGATCGACCGGTGGCGGGTGTCCCCGACCGCGAAAACAGCAGGGACCGACGTCTCGAGCGGGAGAGGCGCACGGTACAAGGGCCAGCCGGACGGATGTGATCCGCCCAGTACGACGTCGCGTCCGGTCCGGATGTAGCCCCACTCGAGCTGAACCGTTCCCGGCAGCCATCGCGTGCGCGGCTCGCCGCCGATCAGCACGAACAGCGCGACCGCCGGGACCTGCTCGGCCCGGCCCGCCGCCTTGTCGCACAGGGTGAGCGCCTCGAGCTGATCAGATCCGTGACCTTCGGTGACCTCGGTGTGCAAGCGAACCGTGATGTTCGAGGTCGCCTCGATCTCCCGGATCAAGTAGTCCGACATGGACCGGCCCAAGCTGTCCCCCCGCACCAGCATCGTCACCCGGCGAGCGTGCCGCGCGAGATGCAGCGTGGTCTGGCCAGCCGAATTCCCGGCCCCCACGACAAAGACGTGGCGGCCTTCCATGGCCCGCATCTCGCTCCCCGCCGCGCCGTAGAAAACACCAGAGCCGACCAGCGCCTCCAGGCGTGGCACCCCCAGCCGGCGCCACGATATGCCGGTCGCGACAATGACAGCCTTGGCGGCTATCCGATGACCGTCGGCGAGTTGCACCACGTGCTTCCTGCCCGCGCATTCCAAACCCACGGCGGCCTGAGAGAACACCATGTGCGCGCCGAACATCCAGGCCTGCTCGCACGCCCGGCGGGTGAGGTCATGCCCGCTGATGCCGTGCGGGAAGCCGGGATAGTTCCTGATCATCGGGCTGTTTCCCGCCTGCCCGCCCGAAACGGTCTCCTCCAGCACCACCGTCTGCAGGCCCTCGGACGCGGCGTACACGGCGGCCGTCAGCCCGGCCGGCCCGGCCCCGACGATAACCACATCGCAATCGCTGACATCACTGGAGATGGTTCCGCCGGTCGCCTCGATGAGCTGCGCGGGCGTCGGCCGGACCATCGTGTAGCCGTCGTAGCGGATCACGACCGGCAGCTGTGAACCGTCCAGGCCCGCGCCCCACAGCAGGCGGCGGCCCTGCTCGCTGTCGGCGTCGTGGTAGCGGAACGGCTCATTGAAGCGGGTGAACAACTCCCGCAACTGGTGCGTACCACCGTCCTGCCGCCCGCCGATGAGCTGGAACAGCTCGAAGCCGGCCTGCTGGTCCGTGGCCCAGTCGGCCAGGAACCCGCTGATCTCGCGGTAGAGATCATGCTCGAGTGTCCAGGGCTTGGTGAGGTGGTAGTCGGCCTGGCCGAGCGTCATGGCCTGGACGATGGGGCTGCGCGCCGAGTAGTCCCGCTCCACCAGCAGCACCCGCTTGGCCAGCGGGTGCATCTCGTGGGCCCGGGCGAGGAAATCAGCGCCGGACATCTCGCTCATGTCGTGGTCAACGATGAGCAGCGCCACCGGTTCGTGCCCATCGGCCAGCCGGCGCAGCGCTGCCAGCCCTGCGGCGGGCCACGACTCACCGATGACACGGAAGTCCCCGCCGAACCGGCGGCTCAGATCATCCCGGAGCGCGTGCATCACCCCGGTGTCGTCGTCGATCACGAACAATACGGGCGGTGACATCCCGCTTGCTCCGGCGGCCTGCCAGCGTGCCGCCGTCGCTGATGTAGCGCTCATGTCGCTCCTCTCTGGATGCCTGGCGCATATTCAGGGAGTACCAAGCTAGGAGCGGCATCGTTCCCGTAACGTTCGCCCTGCGTGACCAGCATGACCGTCGCAGGCAGGGATTCGTCGCCCGGCTCCGCGCGTTCTCCGGCGCCGCGTGGGCGACCCTGCTAGCCGTCGCCGTCGGCGATGCTGCTGCCGTCCCCGTTCCTGCCCCGGCACCTATCTCGAAGAGACTCTGGGTAGCATCACGGGCAGCATCTTTGAGGTTGGCTTCAAGCTGAACGCGTCATCTGACGCGCCTCCCGGCGACCTCCGGAGGAGACTCGATGAAGCCAGCCGTCTCCTTGATGGCATCGTGAACGAAATCTACGCAGCCATGTTCCGCGCTTACCAGCCGCGGGCCTGAGGTCGCTCTGGCCGTACCACGGCCGCTGACCCGGCGGCCAGGCCCAGGCGCGACGGGTGCGGGTCCCCCCATCTGGGCGTGCGCCGCGGCTGGGACTGGCCCGTCCATTACCCAAGCTGCTCACTCCGCCGATCGCTACGGACCTGCTGGACATGCGCGCCACGCGGCTGGCGAAGCGCGTCCTCGATCGCCCTGATCCTGGCCGGCGTGATCGGGCTCAACCGGTCCGGCGTGACGCCGTGACAGGGAGCCGCGCGGCCGTGGCGGATGCCCGTTTGCGGCCGCGTGGCCGCAGGCGGCGGATGATTTCGATCGAGGCGCCGAGGGCGATCGAGGCGCCGAGGGCGATGACGAGCCCGGCCCATGGGTTGTCCTCGAAGGCCCGGCCGCCGATGCGGCCGGTGAAGAACGCGTAGAGCGCCCAGATGACGGCGGCCACTGCGGTCGCGGTGGTGAAGCGCCGACGCGGATATCCGGTGAGCCCGCAGGTGAGGGTCACCGCGGTGCGGCCGCCGGGGATGAACCGGCAGACGATGATGAGCTGCATGCCCCACCGGGCGAGCGACCGCTCCGCCCACGCGCGGGCCTTCATGCCCTTCGCCGTGGTGAAGAACCTGCGCTGCACGGCGGGGCCGAAGCGGCGGCCGAGGAGGTAGCAGAGGTTGTCGCCGAGGAAGGCGCCGGCGGCCGCGCAGCCGACGAGTAGCGCGATGCGCGGGTCGGTGCTTCCCGCGGTCGCGACGCCGAGGGCGATGACCACGGTCTCGCCCGGCAGTACCGGGAAGATCGCGTCAAGCGCCGGGATGACGAGCGCGATCAGGTACGAGAGCGCCGAGCCGGCCTGGAGGCTGCCGAACGCGCTCATCGGCGTCCGGTCACGGTGCCTGCCGCGGCGGGCACCGTGACCGCGCTAGCGGCGCAGCGGGCGCAGTACCGGGACTCGGGTGCGCCGGCGAGCAGTGCCTCAGATATCAGCGCTCCGCACTGCTCGCACCGCCCGAAGCGCCCGGACGCCAGCCGGCCGAGCGCATCCTCGGTGTCGGCCAGCCGTTGGCGCGCGCCGACGGCGCGGCGGAGCAGCCGGCGAGCATGCCTGTCCTCGATGCCGTCCGAGGCGTCCGCGGTGGCCGCATGGTATGCCAGTGACAGTTCTGTGACCTCCTGCAACTGGATCCGCCATCGCGCTTCGAGGATGGCTCGCCAGCGCGGCCCGGATGGTCCGTCGTCTTGTCGTCGCATTGCGCTCCTACGAGGGGTTAGCCGTCTTGCCCCCGCCGCGCGGACGGCGACCGCTGGGCGGACCGGCGTGCGCACAGCAGGCGGATGCACAGCACCGTCAGGCAGACGGCAAAGATGATCCATGGAGCCACCACGATCAGGTCGCTTCCAGTCATCAGCCCTGCCTTATGCTGCGGTGCTAGCGGTATCGCTGTTCGGTACCAGTGCACGCGGCGAGTGTGCCTGCCCGGTGTGGTTGTCATGGTGACGGTGTGGAGGCGCGCCAGGCGGCGGCGACGGGAGGCGTGATGGCAGCCACGGTGCTGGTGGTCGAGGACGAGCGCAAGCTGCGGGATTTCATCAGGTCATACCTGGAGCGAGCCGGCTTCACGGTGCTCTCGACCGGCTCGGGCGCCGAAGCGGTCACCATGGCGGCGGGCACGGCGCCGGACCTCGTGGTCCTGGACCTCGGCCTGCCCGACGTGCCTGGCGAGACCGTGGCCAGGGAACTGCGGGCGATGTCAGCGATCCCCATCGTGATGCTGACGGCCAGGGCGGCCGAGGAGGACCGGGTGCGCGGGCTGGAGCTCGGCGCGGACGACTACGTGACCAAGCCGTTCAGCCCGCGGGAGCTGGTCCTTCGGGTGCAGGCGATCTTGCGCCGCGGCGGTCCGGCCGCCGCGCCGCGGGGCGTCGCGAGCTACGGGGGAGGAGCCCTCGTCATCGACGAGCCGCGACGGACCGTGACCGTGGGCGGCACACCCGCCCAGCTCACCCCCACGGAGTGGGGGATCCTCGTTACGCTGGCAACGGTCCCGGGACGGGTCTACTCCCGCTTCGAGCTGATCAACAAGGTGCGGGGATACGAGTTCGAGGGCTATGAGCGCACGGTCGACTCGCATGTGAAGAACCTTCGCCGCAAGATCGAGGACGACCCGGGGAGCCCGGGCATCATCGTGACCGTGCTCGGCGGTGGCTACCGGCTCGGCCTGGCCCGCGATGACTGACGCCCCGCAGTCGCAACAGCGCGCCCGTCCGGGCCCGGCTGATGCGCCGCGCCCCGCGGATGGCGGTCACCGGGGCGACACGCTGGGGCTGCGGCTGGCACTCGCGTTCCTCGGCGTGGCGCTGGCGGCGGTCGCGCTGATCGCCGTCCTCACCGCGGTCTTCTCCGCTGCCGACGTGTCCTCGCTCGCCAGCCGGCAGCGCAGCGAGCTGGCCAGCGCGTTCGCGGTCGCGGCGGCCAGCTCGTGGCAGCACGACCAGCGCTGGGTCAGTGCCGACCTCGCACCCACCCTCGACCTGGCCGCGCACAGCGGCGTGCAGCTTCAGGTGCGTGACGAGGCCGGCCATGCCGTGGCGGCCACCAGCGGCTTCACGTCGGCGACGGGCCCAGAGGCCAGCGCGCCCGTGCTGGTCAAGGGACGCCAGGTGGGCTCGGTGCGGGTCAGCCTGACCGCGTCCGGCCTCGGGGCCGCCGACGCGATCTTGCGGACTGCGCTGCTGCGGGCCATCGCCGGGACCGCCGGGCTTGCCGCCCTGCTCGCGCTCGCCGCCGGACTTGGGGTCTCCCGGCGGATCACCCGTCCTGTCGCCCGGCTGATCGCGGTGACCCGCGCGATGGCCAGCGGAGACCGCTCCTCGCGCGCGGGCGAGGTCAAGGCGCCCGGCGAGCTGCGCGAGCTCGCCGCCGCGTTCGACCACATGGCGGACACCCTCGACCACGAGGACAAGATCCGCCGGGACCTGGTCGCGAGCGTCGCCCATGAGCTGCGCACGCCCGTCGCCGTGCTCCAGGCCGGGCACGAGGCCCTGCTGGACGGCATCACCGAACCGAGTCCAGAAGAGCTCGGGTCGCTGCGCGACGAGGTGCTCCGGCTGGCCCGCATGGTAGACGACCTGCAGGCAATGGCCGCTGCCGACGCCGCCGTCCTCCAGCTCACGCGCGAGCGGCACGACCTCGCCAATATCGCCAGGTCCGCGGCCGACAGCGTGGCCCGCAGGTTCGAGACGGCGGAGGTCACGCTGGACCGCCAGCTCGCCCCGGCGCCGGTCCTCGCCGACGAGCGGTGGATGCACCAGGTGGTCACCAACCTCCTCGGCAACGCGCTCAAGTTCACGCCCGCTGGCGGCGCCGTCACGATCCGCACCAGGCAGGACGGCTCCAGAGCGGTACTCGAGGTCGCGGACACCGGCATCGGCATCCCAGCCGACGAGCTGCCGCGCATCTTCGACAGGTTCTGGCGCGGCCGGGCGGCCGCCCAGACTTCCGGCAGCGGAATCGGCCTCGCCGTCGCGGCTGAGCTGGCGCGGGCGCATGGCGGCACGCTCACCGCCGCCAGCCGGCCCGGTGAGGGGACATGCCTCACCCTCACCCTGCCCCGCGCCTGAGCGCCTCCATATCGCTGCCATGGCGACGGCACAGCGCGTGTACCGCCGACGGCTTCACTGGGCCTCAGCCAGCCTTGGGAAGGAGCCAAGCAACGATGAAAATAACGCAGCGTGCCCGCCGTACAGCCATCGCCCTAGTGGCGGCGGCAGCGATCGGCGCCGGTCCGGGTAATCGCCAGGGAGCCCGGTAGCAGGCTCGCGCTCTGGCCTGGTAACGGGCTGGGGCGGAGCCCAGCGTCGAAAGCCACGGTGGTGGAAGCAACTGAGCGGTCTTCCGCGAAGAAGTCTTGCAGCGGGCGTGGTATGCGGTGCGCCGTAACAATGGCGCGCCGGGCAGCGACAAGCTCACCCTGGCTCACGTCGAGGAGTACGGGATTGCCCGGCTTTTGGCGAGCTGGCGGTCACCGCACTAGCGCCCCATCAGCTGATGCCGGGCGCACTGGTTGTTTCCTGGCTCATGTGGAAGGTGAACATCCGGTCGGCGTCGATGCGCGCATAAACCGGCCCCGAATCGAGGAATGCTTCCCACTCTGATCCGTAGCGCGGCACGTACACGTCGAGGAGGGTCTGGCGGAAGCCAGCGTGGTCGGCACTTCGGACATCGACCGGGGCAGCGCGGCCATGAACCGTCACCGCAAGATCTTCTCCCGGAAGATGGGTGGCGCTGACATGAGGACGACGGCTGATGTGCCTGAACCTCACCGAGTCCGGCGAGGACCCGAAGTAAAAGTCGCCCCGGTAGAAGATGCCATCAACCGGCCCTACCAGCGGCCGGCAGTCCGATGTGACGGTCGCCAGCGCCAGCAGCGACATCCCGGTAAGCCGTGAGCAAACCTCCTGCGCGGTCAGACGCCGCTCTGGCGTGATGATGCTCCTCAGGTGGCCACCTGCCCCGGCCGCGCTCCGGTCGAGAAGATCTTGCAGAGCCACCAGATCGGCGGGAGTTTCGTGCATGCCCCTACCGTGGCATACGACCTGCGCGAGACGCCCTGCCTTTGCATCCATGCTTGCCACCGGTCAGGCAGCCTGAACAAGACAGACGTTGGTGGACACCGCACTAGCCAATGCGGGCGCGGCGGCGCACGTGCCCGGGGTGCTCGCCATCGCGGTGCCGAGGCTGATGATCGGCCACGGCACACCCCGCTCCATCTCCGGTGCCGGCCGCCTCCAGGCCAGCGCCGTGTGGCGGCTGTCCGGCTTCCCCCTGCGAGGGCTCGTCTTCCTGCTCCTCGGTCAGCAGATCGGGCCGGTGGTGCGCGGTATGCAGGACGACTTGCTGGCCACCGTCAGCATGGCTGCGGTGGTCAGCCTGGCTGCCGCCCTGGTGCTGCTGCGCCGCATGGCGGTCACTGAGCCGCGCGCGGCGGTCATCGCGGATGGACGCGGCGGCGACGACGGCGAGGACGGCGGTGATGAACGCCGGCGCCGACCAGGCGGGGAATTCCCAGACGTCGGCGAGCAGCAGCTTGACCGCGACGGCCGCCAGGACGACGGCGAGCCCTGGCTGCAGGTAGCGGAGCCTGGCGGCCGCCCCGGCGAGCAGGAAGTACAGCGCCCGCATGCCGAGTAGCGCGAATACGTTGGACGTGTACACCACGAAGGGGTCGGTGGTCACCGCGAGGACCGCCGGGATCGAGTCGACGGCGAAGATGACGTCGGTGGTCTCGACCACCACCAGAGTAAGCAGCAGCGGGGTGGCCAGCAGGTGACCTTTGTCGCGGAGGACGAACCGCTGGCCGTGCAGCTGGCCGGTGACCGGCAGCCGCCGCCGGAGCACCCGCAGCACGCGCGGGTGCTCCGGCACGGTCTGGGTGCCGCTGCGCAGCATTTTGACCGCGGCGACGAGCAGCACGGCGCCGAAAACGTAGATGACCGGGTGAATGGTCTCCAGCAGAGTGATGCCGGCGGCGATGAACGCGCCTCGCATGATGAGTGCGCCGATGATGCCGAACATGAGCACCCGGTGCTGGTAGCGCGCCGGGATGGCGAACGCGGAGAAGATAGCGGCGAACAGGAAACTGTTGTCGACCGAAAGGCTCTTCTCGATCAGGTACCCGGCCAGGTAGGCCTGGGCGGTACCGCCACCCGCCCAGGCCCATACCACGCCGCCGAAGCCCAGCCCGATGATGATCCAGACGGCGCTCCAGACGCCGGCGTCCCGCAGCGACACCTCGTGGGCCCGGCGGTGCAAGACGAACACGTCCAGGGCCAGCATCGCGATCACGAAGGAGAGGAATGCGGCCCACGCCCACACCGGAACGGTCACCGCTGGCCTTCACCCGGCAGCAGGGCCCGGGTGGTCAGCGAGCCGGTTCCGGCTGCGGCAGCAGTCCTGCCTCGCTGAGCATGGTGCGGGCGCGGTCGACGGTGCCCTCGCGCGCGATCAGGTCGTAGCGGGCCGCGACTAGCTGGCGGACGGAGCTGAAGTCGCGCCGTCCGCGGGTACTGGCGTGAGCCACGTACCCGAAGACGGCTCCCCAGAGCACGCCGAGAGCGGCGCCGGTCAAGGCGACGGCGAGGAAGGAGTGCCCCGACGTGAATAGCCCGAGCAGCACACCGAACAGCAGGCCCGCCCACAGGCCGGTCAGGGCCCCCGCGCCGGCGGCGCGTCCCCTGGTGAGCCGGCCCGTCACCCGCTCGACGAGCCGCAGGCCAGATCCGACAATGTCGAGCTTCTCGACCGGGAAGCCATCGTCGGAGAGCCGGTCGACCGCTCGCTGGGCGCTTTCGTAGTCGTCGAACCGCGCGGCGGTGTTCCACGCAGCGCTGACCGGATCTAGCAGCGGCATCCCGCTTCCTCGCATGGCAGCTTCCCTTCGCTTCTCTGTCGTTCACGGAGTCCAGGCTCGCCGGCGGGTATGCAGGGGCAGTCGGTGCCGCGTGGAGATCCGATGGAGACGGTCTCCATCTGGGCTTCAACAACCGCACACCGGGCCTCCCCGCCCGCGTGCCATTACTGAAGGAAAAACGGCCACGGGCCGTCCGGGGCAGCCGGGCCGCGGCGGGCACGTTACGGGGCGGATGGTCCCTAGTGTTGCGGGCCGATCGGCCCGGGTGCGGGCAGGCGTCATCGGGTCAGGGTGGGGTCAGCCCAGCTGAGTCCCCCGGCTCCGGCAAGGGCGGCGGCAGGAGCAGACAATCTGGGCCGGACTCAAGCGTTACCTCGAATCGGCCTGAATAGGAGCGGCGGCATGCCGTGGCGTGGAGGGGAGTGAGGGGGATGACGACGATCGCGCAGCCGCGGGCTGCCCATCCCGCGCCGGGCGCGTCCCCGGCCCGGGTTATGGAGCCGCGCGGGCCAGCGTACTGGCTGTCCGTGGCGCTGGCGGTGGCCACTGCCGCGGCGGCGGTGCTGACGTTCGTGCTTCCTTCGGTGCTGCGGGGCACTGCCGTGATGAATGGTTCCGCCCGGGGGACGGCACTGGTGGTCCTGGTGGCCGGGGTGCCCGTGTTGGCCGGCTCGATGCTGCTGGCGGCGAAGGGATCGGTGGCAGCGGTGCTGACGTGGCTGGGGGCGGTGGCATTCCTTGGTTACAACGCGCTGATGTTCTTGTTCGCGACGCCCGCGAACCGGCTGTTCCCGCTGTACCTGGCGATGCTGGCGCTGGTGGCCTGGTCGGCCGGGGCCCTCCTGCGACAGGCGGATGTGAACGCACTGGGCGCCCTATTCTCGCCTCGGACGCCGGTGCTGGCATCGCGGTCTACATGTGGGCCGTTGCGGGGCTGAACGCGGCCGCCTGGCTGACCCGGATCATCCCGGCCCTGCCGGCTGCCGGGGCGCCGGCGTATCTACGTGGCACCGGCCTGGCCACAAACGTCGTCTACATTCAGGATCTGGCGCTGTGGCTGCCGCTGCTGGCCGTCGCGGCGGGCTGGCTCTGGCGGCGCCGGCCACACGGTTATCTGCTCGCGGGCGCCGGGCTGGTCCTGTGGATCCTGGAGAGCCTGAGCATTGCGGTGGATCAGTGGTACGGCCACGCCGCCGACCCGGCTTCCCCGGTCGCCTCCGGCGCGCTGGTTCCCGCGTTCGCCGCGCTGGCCCTGATCGGCCTGATCCCGGCGGCCCTGCTGCTGCACGGGCTGGCGGGCGGAGTCCCCGGCCGCACAGCCGCCCCCCCGTGGCCGGCGGCGCCAAGCCGCAGCTGGGCGGCCTGGGCGCTCGCCACGGTCGCCGTCCTTACCGGGGCCGCTGCCGTCTTCGGCGGGACTGAGCTGGTTCGCAACGGCTTCGGCATGCCACTCAGCTGGCTGAGCCATACCCCCGTGCACGGATGGGCGCTGCCCGGCGCCGCGCTGGTGGCCGGCGTCGCCGTCCCGCAGCTCACGCTGGCCGTGCTCATCGCCGTCGCGGACAGGCGTGCGCTGGCCGAAGGTTACCTGGCCGGACTGGCCCTGATGGCCTGGATCGGAATCCAGCTGCTGGTACTGCAGCGCTACTTCTTCCTCCAGCCCGTCATCGCTAGCGTGGGCGCCGCCGAACTCCTGTTCGCGTGGGCCTGGCAGCGGGTCAGCGTATCCCGGTCGGCCCGGAAACCATAAGGTGCCTCCCGTCTCATGGTCAGGCCGGCAGGTGTGGCCTAGGAATACGGCTGGGGCCGGCCTGCGGGAGGGAGATCGGGACGTGGGCGGTGCCGGGCGGGCGGGGAGCCCGGGAGGCGTGTCCCGTGACGGCCCTGGTGTGCTGTGGGCACCTTCATGCGATCTCCACGGAGAATGCGCTTGCCATCCATACGGCGGTTCTTAAGTGGGTCGTAGGGGATCGGGGCTTTCGCTCCCGGGTTACCGCCCCTGCCCGCGTCCATCGCGGCCGGTGTCATGGATGCAGCACCCGCAGGCACCGATTAGGAGGAATCATGGACCAGAGCTACCCCGTCAAGGTGCAAGCTCGCCTTGACGAGCCGTTGAGCCGTTGAGCCGCTGGCTGTGGCTGGTCAAATGGCTGCTGGCGATCCCGCACTACATTGTGCTGTTCTTCTTGTGGATCGCGTTCGCCGTCGTCACCGTCATCGCGTTCTTCGCGATCTTGTTCACCGCGCGCTACCCCCGCTCGCTGTTCAGCTTCAATCTGGGGGTGCTGCGCTGGTCGTGGCGGGTCGCCTACTACACCTACAGTGCCCTGGGGACTGACCGTTACCCGCCGTTCAGCCTGGCTGAGGAGCCGGACTATCCCGCGACGCTGGACATCGCCTACCCCGAGCGGCTCTCCCGCGGCCTGGTCCTGGTCAAGTGGTGGCTGCTGGCGATCCCGCAGTACGCCATCGTCGCCGTATTCGCCGGCGGAGCCACCTACACGCTGACCGGGGCCTCGGGGAAAACGTGGCAGGTCGATGCCCTCTCCGGCGGCCTGATCGGGCTGCTCGTGTTCTTCGCGGCCATCACGCTGCTGTTCGCAGGCCGCTACCCGCGAGGGCTGTACGACTTCGTCGTCGGCATGAACCGCTGGGTGCTGCGGGTCATCGCCTACGCCGCCTTGATGACCGACGCCTACCCGCCGTTCCGTCTCGACCAGGGCGGGGCCGGCGTGCCCGCCCCCGCACCCGATGACCTCGCACCAGCATTGGCCGCCTCGGCCCCGGCCCCGGCCGCATGGGCCGGCTGAAGGACCGCGCGCACGGATTGAAGTGAATGCCCGTTGACGAGGGGTCTGGAGGCCGGTCATGAACATTGCTTACTACCACGCTTCGAAATTCGGTAACGGCGCCATGGTCGCGGAGGAGTTCAAGAAGATCATGGCGGCCAGGGGGGTAACGGTCAGCGTCCAGCACATCCGGGATGCCAGCCCGAAAGACCTTCCTGCGGCCAGCAAGCACCCGTCGTCCTGGTGTCCGGCCGCGGCCTCTGGCAACTGGTCACCGGATTCGACGACCAGGCGGCGGTCGCCCGGTGACTGCATGATCGCGGCCCGATGGCCAGCGGACCACTTACCCCGCCCGACGTCCCGTCGCTGCCGCGCGCCGTCCTGGAAGAGCACATCCTGGCGCGGATGCTGTGCCGCCCTGGAGATCTGCCCGCCTCGATGGCCTCACTCCCGCTCACCACCTTCACCGCGGACGCACGGTACGACATCTACGCCGCCATCATCGTCGTGGCCGGCAACGGACAGTCATGGGACCTCGGGCACGTCGCGGCCGAGCTCGGTCAGCGGATGGACCGGGTCCCCGAATGGGCCTTGCCCCGCCATGGTGGCCAGGGCACCCCGTGGCCACAGGCCTACCTGCGCCGCCTGGCTGACACCGAACCGCTGAGTTACGCGGTACCGCGCCTGCTCGCCGATGACACCCAGGCCCGGCTCGAGTCCGCAGTGCCGGAAGCTGGGGCGCGGCGCCGGGCCGGAGCGGCAAGACGCACTTTGGAGACACCGGGAAGCGGCCGGTGGCCCGAGCACACCAACGGCGCTCGGCCGGATGCGATCCCGCAGGCTCGGCGCCCGTCGATCGGGCCCGGGCCAGAAGGCCCGGCGCCACGGATGTGACACGCGATCCGTTCAGTCATCGATCGAAGAGGGGAATCAGCATGAGCTGGCGCGACGCATTTCTGCACCCAGGACGCGATCAGCGAAGGAGCAGGCCGGCAAGAACGCCGGCTGGTGCCGCCGGGCTGGAGACGTTCGCCGCATCAGAACCACCGCGTGACGACGCCGGCGCGCGCGGCCGTCACGCAGATCCAGACGAGACCATCTACGCGGAGATGGCTGTGATGGCCGCGCGCGCCGCGGAGCGGGCGAGGGAGGAGGAACTCGACAATGATCGCGTCGCCATGATGGTCCCCAGGCATCGCCTGGAGTATCGCCGGATGCGCTGGGAAGCGGTCAACGCCGTAAAGCTCAGCGGGATGTCGCCGCAGAGGATCGAGCAGGAATACGATGCATTCCGCCTCGCCCAATGGGAGCAGCAGAACGCGGAGCGGATCGCGCAGATGGGCCCGGGCGAACGGCAGGAGATGTTCCGTTCCGAGGAGCTGCTGACGCGCTATCGCGCTGGCCTGCCGGCTCGCGACGGTGAGGAACGCGAGGCGTACCAGGAATGGCGGCAACTCGACGCAGACACCGTAAGCGCATACCAGGAAGACGCAACGATCCCCGGACCGCCATCCGGGGGCGCAGTGGGCGAGCTCAGCCCAGAGTCCCCGGCTGCTGAAATGTCACCCAGTACGGTAAGTGCGCTGCCCGGTCCCGCGGGTGCGGGAAGTGGCCTTCAAGATGGGCCCATGAGCCGGCCTGCCCGGGATAGTGCCGCTCAACGCGACAGCGTTGGCGTGGACGCCGAACCGCCGCTGATGATCCGGCCCGGTGATCCCGGAGCGCCCGGTCAAATGCGGCCAGCACGTGGTGGAGTCCCGCGTAGTCCGGCTCCAGGGTGAAATACACGCGCCGTCCAGTTACAGGCACGATCCCCGGTCTGCGCTGTCTCCGATGATTTCGAAGAGCATGCGCCGGAAGACTTTTACCTGGTCTTGGCTGAAGTCGTTCAAAACCGCTGCCTCGGCGCTGGCGCAGGCGCTGGCCACTTTCGCGCGCAAGGCGTTTCCGGCCTCGGTGATTTCCGGGATTCGTGCGCGACGGTCGCGTGGGTCGCTGCGGCGCACGACCAGATCCATGCGCTCGAGCCGGTCCAACTGGCTCATGAGCGTGGTCTTGTCCAGCCCGAGGGCCTTTCCGATTTCGCCTTGGGTGAGGTTCGGGGTGATGGTGAGGGCGCTCAGCACGATGTAATCGCGCAGCTGAAGTCCGTGCTTGTCCGCTTGTTCGCTGGTCGCGCCGCGCATCCGCTGAGCCGCGCGATGCAGCAGCCAGGTGATTTCTGAGTCGGCTGAGGGGCCCGGGCCCGTTGCGCTGGGCTCTGCCCGATCCGGGGGAGCTTGAGCCGGTGATGTTGGACTCTGCATTCGGGAACCTGCGCTCCTTGCTTTTTGCTGGTGGACGGCCCGGCAGGCTCAGTCCCTCGGGCTCGCTCACGCTGATGAACACCACCCGGGCTTCTGACCGAGAGTTGGGGTGGACGAACAGTCAGCGCGGCGAGCGGTGACAGCAACCGATGAAGGCCGCCGGAAGGCGACTGAGGTCTTCAGTGCGGCTCCTCGGGGGCCGCGGCAGGTGCCAGCCGGGCGGGCAGGTGGGGAATCCCGTCGTAGGCGTCGCGGTCGTGGGCCGGGACGATCTGCATCAGGCCGGCCAGGGCGATCACGCGGAGCAAGCCTTGTCGCACTTGCCCGGGATCGCTGTCGGCGAGCTTGCGCAGCAGCCATGGCCGTTCCACACGCCGGCGGATGCCGTCGAGCTGCCAGGTCAGGTCGCCGATGAAGGCGTACCGCTGGCCGGACGGCACGGTCACGAAGACGACCACAGACCCGGTCGTGTGACCTCCGGCGAGCGCAATGATCACGGAGCCGTCGCCGTACACATCGAAGCTGGCCGGAAAACCGAGATACGGCGGGCCGCTGAACTTGTATTCGTGGATCTCGTGGCCCGCGGACACCTTGCGGAAGACCTTCCCGCCCGGATCCTCGGCCGCATAGTGCAGCTCACCCGAGTTCGCCCAGATCGGCACCTGCAGCTCGTCGAGGCCGCTCACGTGATCCCAGTGCGAGTGGGTCACCAGCACGCCGAGCAGCCGGCTGCGGTCGTAGCCGCTGGCGCCGAGTTGCTCGCTCACCGTCTTGGCTGCCTGATACGGAGCACGCTGGATCCGCGGGAGAGCCGCAACGTGTGCCGCGACATCGGAACCGAAGCCCGCGTCGATCAGGAAATCGCCCTTCGGGTGCTGGACCAGGATCGCCGTCGCGGCGAAATGACGCTTGTCGCGGAATGACCCGCCCCGGACGGCGAAGGCCGCCCGGGTTTCGTACGTGCCGGTAGGCAGCTGGTAGATGGCCATGCCCGATGGCAGGGCGGCCTCAGGAAGGGGCGCCGCCCAGGCGGAAGGCATAGGAAGAGGTGACATACGCGAATAGTATGACGTGAGAACATCTGAGGCAAGACGATCTAAAGTGAGACTAGTTGCTGCCTGGCCCCCGCGTGCTGCACCGATCTTGTCGGCACTGTTCCAGCAGGAACTTCGTTGCGTGTCTCAGACGTTTTGACAGCCGCGTCCGATCCTTAAATACACGGCCTTGGGGCCTGCCATCACCTGGGTCGAACGACCGGCGCGCCTGCCGCCGCCGTGCGCGGGGCCAAGAGCGGTCCCGCGCACGGCGCTTGCAGCTAGAGGATGCTGTCAGTGTCGACGTCGCCGGCATCAGGCCCGCAGGGGCCGGTTTGGCGTACCGATTGCTCATCGGCGTCGCTGTAGCTGGCTGCGACTTCTTCGGGTGTCATGGGCAGCCGGGCCATCGATGGCGGCGTGCCCGCGTCGATGACGTCACGCAGAAGCCTCGCCATCGAGTAGCTGGGGTTATCAGCTAGGGCGCGGTCCAGGGCCAGGTTGGCGAGTGCGCCGTTGCCGCCTTGCCAGGCGGTGAAAGCGAGCAGGCTGGCGGGGGCGGCGATGTAGCCGGGCTGGGCGTGGCGGGTCAGGTCGGTCCAGAGCCTCAGATGGGCGTCGCGGTGGTCGGGGTCCATGCGGGCCCAGGCGTCGTCGCGGATACGGAGGCTAGTGAGGACCAGGGCGAGCCAGGCGAACTGGCCGTAATGCTCGATCGATCCGCCTTCCCGGTAGGTGCTGATCGCGGCCTGCATGGCCGTCAGGCCTCCGTCTATAACGGGACGCTGCCCGGCAGGTGACTCAGTGCCGGTTGTGCTGGCCATGAGTTTGGCGGCGATGCGTTCGGCGCGGAGGGTCTCGCGCGTCATCGTCTCGGCCGCGCCTCCGGTGACGGGTGCGATCGTGGCGGCCAGGGCGTCGCGGTCGCCGAGCACCGCTGACCCGGAGGTGGCCATGGTTGCGGCCGCTGGATGGGTGCTGGTGTCGAAGGGAACCCCTTCGGGTGGGCAGCAGGACGGTTCTTGGCACAGATAGGACCAGTACCGACCTTCGTCCACGCGCAACACGTCGCGCAGTTCCAGGCCGGTCCCGGTCATGGTCTGGCGGATCGCGTCGGTGAGCGGGGTCACCAGCGGTCCGGGGCCGTATCCGATCACGATGGCCACGGTCAGCTCCTGCCGGTTCAGGAGCGTCAACGCGTGCGCGGCGATCGCGGCCGTAGCATCCGGGCCGGGCGGATCGGGCAGGTCGAAGCGGAAGGTCACCTGGATCCGGCCGCGGGGCTCCCCAGCGCCGATGATGACGAGGCTCTTGGCCGGGACGAAGCCGAGCAGATGAGGGACGATGGCAAGGACCGCGGCAGGGGAGCCGACGCTGAGCGGTCCCGGGCCCGTGGGTGAAGTCATGACGGATACCTCCATTACGGAACGGACGAAAATTGGGCTGGTCAGTGGGGGAGAGGGCCACTGCCCGCTCCCCCCGGGGGGTCAGGAGCTGGTGGTGACGCCGGCGAGGATGCGGGCGTCGGCCTGCTCGGCGGCGGGCAGGTCGGTCGGCTGGCCGTTGGCGGCTGCCTGCCGGGCGGCTTTGCGGCCGGCGTAGCCGGTGCGCAGGGTGTCGAAGGCCATGGAGGCGGCGATCTCGCGGGCGCGCAGGGTCACCCGGGCGCGGGGACGGGCTTCGTCGTCGGTGCTGAGCCATGCTTCGGCGAGCAGGTCTTCGGCGATGACGGTGACCCGGTCGCCTTTGCGGACTGATTCGGCGGTGCGGCTGGCGAGCAGTCCGTAGGCGCTGACCTTGACCCAGCGGGTGATGCTCTCTCCGCCCGTGCGAGATGGAAGGTCGATGGCGAGGCGGAGTTCGACTCCGGCGGTGCCGTCGTGGGTGGTGAAGCTGCGCGGGTCATCGCCGAGCCGGCCGGTGACGGTGACGGTGATGGGGTTCACGGTTCCTCCTGGTGGTGCCGGGAGGACCGGCCGCGCTGGTGGCGGCCTGGGGACTGCGGTGCCCTTCCCGGCGGTCGGGTGGCAGCGACGCGGGGGAAGGGGGCCGCACACCGGGCGGTCCCGGGCTGGCCAAGATGTTTCCCGCAGGCGGCCCTGCGCCGGCGGAGCCGGCCCCCAGTTGTCCGCCCGCGGTTGGGGAAAGATCTGTGGCCGCCCAGGGGCGAGCGCAGCGAGAGCCCGGTTGCGGGAACCGAACCCGCGGCGCAAGCTGACCGGACCGGGATGAGGGAACAGCAGCAGTCCAGGCGCACCACCCAGTGGCCAGCCCAGGCGCGCGGAATCAGGAGGGCCCGTCCCGGAACCATCAGCGCTTTCCGGGCGTGCTGCATCCGGGGGCGGTAAGCCCACCGGTCGGCACTACCCGAGCGATGGGTCAGCCGGAATGTCGGCCTGTGGCCGGGGAAACGTCCGCGATGACCTCGTCGGCGCAGGTGATGCACGTGGCCTGGCCGTCGCGGATCAGCTGATGACATCCATCGGACGTGCTGGAGGTCACCGGCCCGGGTACGGCCATCACCGGGCGGCCGAGCTCGCGGGCGTGCCGTGCCGCGTTCAGCGCCCCGCTGCGCAGTCCCGCCTCCACGACCACGGTGCCCGCGGTCAGGGCGGCGATGATTCGATTGCGGGCCAGGAACCGGCGCCGTTGCGGGAGCTGGCCGGGCGGGTATTCACTGATCACGGCTCCATGTGCCGCGATGCTGGCCAGCAGATCCACATGCCCCCGGGGATAGGCGTGATCCACGCCGCAGGCCAGCACGGCGACGGTCGCGCCACCCGCCGCTATCAGGGCCCCGTGGTGGGCGGCGGCGTCGATCCCGTAAGCGGCACCGGAAACGATCGTCCAGCCCTGGCCGCCGAGCCCGGCGGCCAGGGCTGGAACGCCGGCCCCCGGGGCCCAGTCAGGCACAGGTGGTGGCCCCCGGCCGCGTTGACCTCGAGCACCGCTCGCGGGCCAGGGGTTCGCCGCGCAGCCAGGCGGCCACCTGGCCCAGCGACTCACCGGGAACGATGGTCGTGCCGGGCAGGACCGCGGCTTCTGGGGTGTTCTGCGGAGTGATGACGGCGGTGACATGCCCGCCGCTGTGCCCCGCCGCGGCGGTCAGGACGGGCACGATCCCGCGCACCGGGCGCAGGCGGCCGTCCAGGCCGAGCTCGGCGGCGAACACCCGCCCAGTGGCCGGATCGGCCGGGAGCGTGCCGGCCGCGGCCAGGACCGCGACCGCGATCGGCAGGTCCAGCCCGCAGCCGCGGCGGAACAGGCTAGCTGAGCCCAGGCTCACAGTGATACCGCCGGACGGCCAGGCAAGCCCGCTGTTGAGGACCGCCCGCACCCGGTCACGCATCTCGCGGGTGCCATTGCCGGGCACGCCGATGATCGCGAAACTCGGCGCGCCCGGGCTGATGGTGGCCTGGACCTGGATGATCTCGGCGTGGATGCCGGTCATTACGGCGCCGTGAACACTAGCGACGCCAGGGCCGGAAAGCGCAGTTGTCATTGGTCAAGTGCTCCTCAGAAAGAAAGCCCACTGGCCAGGTGGCCGGTGAGCTGTGGATGAAATGAGCCGGGTGGCGCTCGGACAGCGGGCGCCTGCCCGGCAGGGGGTAAAGCGATGGGGCCGCCGGTGCCTGCCGGCGGCCCCATCGGATGGCGAGATAAATCAGGCTGCTGCCTGGCCGCCAGCGGGAAAGTCGCCCGGGTCAGCAGAGTCACCAAGGAGGTCACCGTCTCCCGTGTCCGGTCCATCGGTGACTGCCGGGTCTGCACCGCGCTGGTCCGGTCCGTTGCCTGGTCCTTCCGGTCCGTCGCCTGGTCCTTCCGGTCCGTCGCCTGGTCCCTCGTCTGGTCCTTCCGGTCCGGGCTGGTCCGGACCGCCGGTGATCGGATCACCGGCCGGCGCTTCACCGGTGTAGGCAGTTAGGTCGGCGACCGCCTGCTCGATACCGGACAGCTGATAGCCGATGCTGGCCAGGAACCTCAGGTAGCCCGCGGCTTCGGTACGCGGGCAGGGGCTGTAACGGTCGGTCCGCCAGGTGTTCCTGCCTTCCCCATCGGTCATCGCGTGCTCATACGCGGCGGCGATGGGGCCGAGCATCACCAGCGGCAGCCGGCCCGCCGGGGCGGTGTCACAGATCTCCAGCCAGTCCCGGTCCCCGCGGCCGGTGATCTCGCTGAAGCTCACCATTGAATGCGCGGCATCCAGCCCCGACCGCAACGGGTCCGGCATCATCAGCAACTGCCGGGCCACGAACTGGGCGGCCTCCCGCGGCGCGGTCCGCCGGCCGAACAACTGGGTGGCGAGCCACCGCCTGCGCACCTCCGCGGCGGCCTTCCATTCCCGGTTGCCCTGGATCACCAGGCGGCGACCCGGATCGGTGTCGGCCGGATCCGGCGTGCCGCCGTCAGGGACCGGCGTCCCGGCCGTGCCATCGGCAGCGGCCGGGCGGGACTGATCGCTGTGCCGGAACGTGTGCCCGTACTGGTCGGGGCTGGTGCAGTAGTGCACCGGGGTGAGCGGGTCGTAGGAGCGGAAGAGCACGCCGCGGCCGGGGCAGGCGGCGTGCGAGTCCGGGGTGAGGTCGTCCCCGTCCTGGCACAGCACCGTCAGGTACTGCCCGTTCGCCGGAAGGATCTGCGTGATCGCGAACCCGCCGCCTTCCAGCTCACCGCGGATGCGCTCATGCTCAGCATGCTCCGCGCGGGCCTGCCGGAGCAGTTCAGCCTCATGTTCGAGGATGCCGCAGGAGGCCGCGACGGTGAGCCGCGCGATCGCGTCCGGATCGCCGTCGAACTCAGCCAGGACCGCAAGCTCGTCCAGGGACAATTGCTCGCCCAGGCCCTCGACCGTGGCCCGGGTCTCATCGGACAGCCGGGGGGCGGCGAGCGCACCGTTGACCGTGGCGCTGGTCAGGCCGGCCGCTTTGCGCAGCCGCGTCTTGGTCGCGCCGGCCTCCCGCGCGGCGAACAGCGCGCCGGCCTCTTCCAGCGGGGTCAGTGGGTTGCGGTGCCGGTTCATGTTGATCATGTCCAGGTACTGGCCGGCCTCATCCCCGGCCCGCTCGCTCACCATGTCATAGGGAACCTCGGTCACCCCGGCCTTCAGCGCCGCGGCCAGGCGGCGGCCACCGTCGATCACCCGGAAGCCGTCCCCATCGGGGGTGATCCGCAGCGCCACCAGCACGCCGTTGACCGCAATGGAATCCACGAACTCGGGGCTGAGGTCCAGGTCGCGGCGGACATTAGCCGGATGGGCTGCCAGCCGCTCGACCGCGATCATCGCGCGGGGGACAACGAGCAGGGGCGTCTCCGTTTCACCGAACGGAACTTCGCTCGAGTCGGCATCATCTGCGGGCGGCAGGTCGCCGACGGGCATATCGTTGTTGATAACGTTGTCAGAGCTGGTCATGGGAGTTCGATCCTTCCGTGAATACTGATGTGAGGGAGGTGCGGACCGGGGGAGACCCGGCCCGAGATGGCCCGGATCAGGCGGTCGGGACCGCGGTGGGCCGGTCGGGGTGGAGGGGATGGCCGTCGAGCGTGACGGCAAGGGCGCCCTGTTCGGTGTCGGTCTTGGTGCAGATCTCCACCAGCAGCCCGGTCCCGGCGGGGGCCTGCCGGACGAACACGCTGGTGTCCCCGGCTTCGACGCAGGCGACCGGCCAACCCAGTGCCGTCTCGGTGGTACTGATCTCGATGTCGCGGGCCCGGATCATCGGGCGGCCGGTGCGAGCCAGGATCTCCGCGATGTCGGCCAGGGCTCCATCGCCGGGATCGCTGGCGGTTAGCAGCGTGTGGATGTCGTTAAGAGCGGCAGTGTCGGTGTAACCGGACGGCGCGCGCGGCCGCAGCGGCGTGACCGATGCATCAGGCATGACAACCTCCAGAGGGCAGAAACGATGAAGCCCCCACCGCGGCGTGCGGCAGGGGCCTGAAGGGAACGGGCTCAGAGAACGGCGGCGGCCTCCAGGGCACGCAGCGCCTGGGACTCCATCTCGTGCGCAGTGTCCGCGTCGTCGAGTGTGCGGGCGACGCTGGTGACCGCGTGCATGATGCCGCCGGCGGTGACGTCGCCGCCACGGATGAAATGGTTCAGGATGTCCTTCTGCTGGGCGTCGGTGAACCGCAGTCGCTGGCTGACCGTCCGGACCGTCTCTTCGGGGTCGGTGACCGGGTGCCCGGCGTCCTTCTCCATCGCCCGGACAGCCCGCTGTGCGTAGCCGGAGTCGAGGAAGGTGCCCACCGCATCAGTGGTTTTGGCGGTGATCAGCGCCAGCGTCTTGTCCCGCGTGTTGTCCGACCAGGACACCACGCCCTGATCGAGCCGCTCCCCGAGGTGAACGACCCGCATCGCGTCCCGGGTGATCGTCATCCCGTTCCGGCAGATCTGCACGACCAGTCGCGGGGTCAGGCTGAACGCCCCGCAGCCGGTCTCACTGTTGGTGATCACGAACCCGGCGAACACGACCGGGTTGTCCGCCCCGGGGGCGCCGGTGAACGGGCTGCGGTACCCGGCCAGCAGCGCCGGGGCCAGGATGCGGACCTGCTCACAGACCACCCGGACATACATCCGCCGCTCGGTCAGGTCACAGCCATCGACCTGGACCGGGGCGCCGGACTGGCGGACCCCGTCCAGTACGGCCATCAGCACGTCCAGGTTGTCGATGAACTTGTACCCATCCGACAGGAACGCCCGGGCCACGCCCGACCCGTTGTCCCCGCGCAGGCAGCGGAGCAGGAACCGGCGCTCGTCGCCGTCCAGCCAGCCGTTGACGTTGGCGTCGTACAGGTCCGGGCGCTCCTCACGGGTGCGCCGCAGGTAAGCGACGGGGATCCCGAGCTTGTCGGCGACGCCCTGGTCGCAGACGTTGGTAGGGGTGTAGGTGCCGGTCGTCAGCGTGACGCCGTCCTCGCCGAGCACCGGTGCGGTGCCATCCACGATCAGCTGCCCATGCCGGGCGCGGATCGCGGCCGACGAGGCGACGACATCGACCTTGCGGGCCTGCTGATCGCGCAGCAGCACCGCCAGATCGGTCAGCGTCGCGTTCCGCGCGCCAAGCGGCGCCGCGGAGGTATCAAGGGACATGACTGCCGTCCTTCCGATAGGGCCGACCGGGGGGCGGTTGGCCTCCCGGCGGTCAGACGGCACGCGCCATGCGGGCACAAGTGCCCGGCCACCGGGCGGTCCGGCCGCCCAAGACGTTTTGCGGCTGGCTGCTGAAGGTCCCAGCGGAGTTCGCACGTGTGGAGAAGAGCAAAAGATCTCTGGTCGGCCGGAACTAGCCACCCGGTTGCGGGCACGCCCGTATGGAGCAGGCTGACCAAGCCGGGAGATCAACCGCCTGGTGGGTCACGGATGGCCGCAAATCCTGGTCCGTGCTGGTCCGCGGACCACCATCCTTAACGTCTGGCACAGACCTCTACGTACGAGCCAGATGAGGGTTCCTCCGGAAGAAGGGTCGGTTCGGCAATGCGCCCGTATGCCGGGTCCCGGCGATGGCTCTGTCCGAGTGGATCGAGCTCAGCGGGCCGCTTCGCACAGCGCCCGGTACAGTACGCGCGTGTCACCGAGCCGGTGCCGTAGTGTGTTCTCCAGCCCAGCGATGGGGACGAGGTTCTGTGGAGCGCGTGAGTCCTTGTACGCGACGGACGCGTAGCGGTACAGCACCGTTTGCGACAGGTTTGCCAATGCTGTTAGTTGTGCCCGGGACAGGTCGGTCGCTGCTTCGCAGCGCACGACGCCCGCCCAGGGCGCACCGGGCACGTCCGGCGTGGACGGGAGTCGCAGGTACCACGCGTGGCGTTCCCACGTGGTGCCCATGAGGAACACGGGCGTGCGTTGCCCAGCAGTAAGCGCGGCGACGACCTGGTTCAGTTCAGGCGGCAGGTAACCGGCCCGGTGCGTCTTGATGAGCCCCATCGCGCGCGGCAGGTGGGTCCGGTTGCGCAGGGGCCCGTCGATCACGAGCAGGTCGTCGTCGGCTCCGTCGTGCCCATACGGCGGGGATCCGGCGTACTCGGCGGCGCGGGGGAGCCCAGCGCGGGCGGCCAGAGCGGTGATGACCTCGATCTCTCCAAGAGCCTGCTGCAGCGCGTTAGACAGAGTCATCGTCAGTGGCACGGTGTCACTGGCGACAGTGTGCCGGGCACGGTAGGTACCGGCCTGGGTCTGGATGTCGGTGGCATGCGCGGCGGTGGTGAAGAGGCCCCGGCGGATCTCGGCCGCAAGAAGGTGAGCCTGCCGTCGCCCAGGATTCCCGCAGCAACAAACGACGCCGGCGGCGTAGGACGCGCACACTGCCATCGATGCGGTCGCCGCCAGGCCTGTAGCCAGGGGCGCGGTCGCGGCAACCGTCTCCGGCGAGTCGTCGATCCAGACGCGGGCGTCGATACGGCGGACGCCGTCGACGAACAGTACCGAGGACGGATGCGGCACGTCGCTGCGGGCGGAGATAGGGGCCCATTGGTCGGCGGGTGTTTCCACATCGGGTTCGACGCGTGCGACGGAGGCGGGTAGATCCTCTTCGGCAAGGGCGAGCGCAGTGCCGTAGCTGACATCCCACGCATCAACTGAGAACCGCATTTCGTGAGTGCTGCCGGTCGCGTCCTGCGTCGCGGAGACCGTCATGCGTTGATCCGTTCGATGTGGGATTTGGCGCCGGTGCGGGTGACCTGGAAGCGGATCGGGATCCGGTCGGCGAGGGAAGAAACGTGAGTAATGACACCGACCATCCGCTCTCCGGTCGCGGCCAGATTCTCCAGCGTGGCGGCGACGACATCAAGGCTGGTTTCGTCAAGGGTGCCGAACCCTTCATCGAGGAAGATCGATTCGAGTTTCGCAGCGCCGGACGCGGCGAGGGCGGACACCTGTCGGCTAAGGGCGAGCGCGAGCGCCAGGGAGGCCTGGAAGGTTTCTCCACCAGAAAGGGTCCGCACCGGGCGGGTCGAATCGGCGTCGTTATGGTCGACGACTTCGAGGTCCTTATTACGGACCCGCAGGTCGAACTGCCCGGAGGACATCTCTAGGAGCAGCTCGGAGGCATCGGCGACAAGGGATGTGAGTGCGCTTTCCAGGAGCCACGCCTGGAAAGCGTCCGAACGCAGCAGGTTGGCGACGGTGCTGGCAACTTGTGCTTGCTCGGTTGCCTCGTCTTTCTGCTTGCCGAGGCGCTCTCGTTCGTGGAACCGGTCCGTGGCGTGCTCGGCGGCGCTGCGCGCGGCCGCGACCGCGGCTGCGGCGTCCCCGGTGACAGCGGTACGGAGTTCGTTGGCCGGGATGTCCGGGGCTGGCAATGACAGCTCGGCATTGGTGAGGGCGTCGCTGAGGGCGGCGACGGCCCCCCGGTACTTCTCGGCTGCACGGTCGGCGGCGGCAATAGCTTTGGTGATGTCGCCGGTGAGCGTCTTCTCCTTCGTTCTGGCCCAGCCGTCGAGTTGGTTCCACGCCGCAGCGAGAGTGTCCTCGGCGATAGCCGGCGCGCCGTATCGGGTGAGCGGATCCCGCATGGTGGCCAGCTGCGTCCGGCTGTCGCGGGCAAGCACATTGAGCGCGTCGACCGTCTTCTGTGCCCGGGCGCGTTCCTGACGGGCTTCAGTAAGGGCGTCTCGTGCCCCCGCAGCAGCCTGTTCGAGGTTGTCGAGTCCGGTGATGAGCTCGGCGACCTGCTCGCTGTTGGGTTGCTCTGTGAGTATGGCCCTTAGATCCTGCTGGCGGGCTACCAGTTGGTCGCGGGTCTGGGTGAGCCGGGCAAGGTTGGTCGCAGCGGTGTTCTGCTTGTCCCGGAGCCGGTTCAGGTCGCGGGCGGCCTGGGCATGTTCGGCGCGTGCCGTGTCCGCGGCCGTGGCTGCGCCGGTTGCAGCTTCGTGTAGCGCCGGGAGCTGAGCGTTCCGGGTGGCGCATTCAGCGGCTGCCCATCGGGTCAGAGATCCCCAGGCGCCAATGAGGTCAGCGGTGTCGACCAGAGGGGCGCCAAGGGTGGCGATGGTGTCTCTGGTTTTCTGGAGTGCCGAGACTGCGGCGCGGCTGCGCTCATTAAGTTCGAGGCTGTCCCGGTCCAGGGTTCGGCGTGCGGCGCTGGCGCTGCTGCGGCGGGCGTCTGCGGCGATGACTGCTTGTTGCAGAACAAGGCGGTTTTCGGCATAGGCGTCGAAGATACGGCGAGCTTGCGCCGCGGTGTCGGCCACCCGTGTGAGGTCGTCGCGGGCAGTTTCAGGCGTGATCGGGGTGCGGAACGTCTCCAGCAATTCCGTAAGGTCGGGTCCGGCTGCCGCGACGGTCTGGCTGGTCGCCCTTTGTGACGGCGCGGCTGTGCCGATCTCGCCTCTCGCTCCTGTGCCCGGTTCGTCGCCAGCGGTGTGCAGGCTGCGGAGCGCGGTGAGCAGTTCGGTGCGAGCTGTCTCGACGTAACGCAGGGATTCGGCGCGGGCCGCAGTCGTGTCTCGGTGGTCGCGGTCGAGGCGGGCGTGTTCCATTGCTGCCTGGTCGAAGCGGGACTGGGCGGAGGTGAGCTCTTTCTCCGCGGCGGCGACGTGGCTGGTGTCGTGCCCGGCGGGGACGACTTTGACCGACTGCTCGCAGACCGGGCACGGCTGTCCGGGAAGGAGATGGGCGCGCAATGCGCCGGCTTCGTCTGCGAGCCGGGCGGCGTCCAGGGTCGCGTGTGCGGTTTCGAGCGCGGCGGTGGCGGTGGCTACTGCCGCTGCCGAGGTGGCGAGCTTGCTGGCGGCCTGGTCGCGGCTATCCCAGGTGCCGAGGTCGACGGCCAGGGTGTCGTGCACGGTCGTCGCGAGCTGCCGACCGGTGCTGAGCGGGGCCTCCGAGGGAGCGGACCCTAGCGTGGCGTTAGCAGTGGTATATGCGTCCTCGGCGGCGGCTGTCTCGGTGTCGAGTTCCGCGTAACGAGTTCGGAGCGCGGTGAGTGCGGTAGTGACTGCCCCCAGGTCGTCGGGGACGGTGATGGCGGCAAGCGTGGCGATTTGCTCGGTCGCCGAGGTTACGGCATGGTGAGTCAGGTCCGCTGCGTCTGCGGCGCGTTCACCGGCCGCTCGCAGCCGCTCGGTGTGTTGTTCGGCGGCCTCCGTCGCCTGCTTTGCCGCACGATGCGCGGTCACCGCGTTGGTCACGTCGGTTTCGAGGTCGGGTAGGTCGGTGTTGGTCTTGGCGAGCTCGTCCCATTGCCGGTGCAGTGTGAGGAGCTCGTGCCGGGGTCGGAATTCCCGGACCTTTTTTGCGGCCAGGGTGTCTGAGGCCTCTGCTGCGTCGTGAAGTCTGGTTGCTTCGGCGAGGGTGCTGGTGGCAGTGGCGAGCTGGGCGTCTAGGGCAGGAACGTCAGGTGGCACTTGCACGGCGGCCAGCGCCCGCTGCTGGGCGGTCAGTTCGGCGAGACGGTCGCCGGTGTCGGTGACGGCTTGCGCGGCATCCCCGAGGCTGGGTAGTCCGGTGTCGGCAAGCCAGATCTGCAGCTGGCCGAGTTGGTCGGCGCGGCGATTGAGGTTATTGACCTGCTGCTCGGTTGCGTCGCCGTAGCTAGCGAGGGTCGTCTCTAGCGCGACGCTTTCGGCGCGCTTCTCCCGGGCGCGGCTGTTCGCGCGCGACTGCAGCTCGTCGTAGAGCTGGTAGCCGAGCAGGCTGGACAGGATGTCCTGCCGGTCACTGGCCTTGGCGTGCAGGAATTCGGCGAATTCGCCCTGTGGCAGAGCGACGCACGTCGTGAAGTGGTCGTAGCTGAGGCCGAGGAGATCCTCGACGGCTTTCGTCACTTCGGCGTCAGCGGCGAGCACGTCGCCTTCGCCATCGAGATCGTCGGGGTCGTGCAACCGTTCCAGGCGGGAGGCGTGCATCGACACGCGCGAGGTCTTCCCGCCACTGCGGCGCGCTTCGCGGGCGACGGCGTAGCGCTGCCCGTCGGCGTCGAACACGAGCCGGACGACGCCGCGGGTCGCCGTCGGCGCAAGCGCGGGGGTGATCATCCGCTGGTCGTTCCAGCGGGGCACGGTGCCGTAGAGGGCGAAGGTGAGCGCGTCGATGACGGTCGACTTTCCTGCGCCTGTCGCGCCGACGAGAGCGAAGTAGTCGGTGTCGGTGAAGTCGAGGACGGTCTTGTCCCGGAACGATGCGAACCCGTCCATATCGAGGCGTACGGGGCGCATCAGGCGCCGGTCCCGATATCGAGCGTGGCGTCGGTAGCGCTGGTTACGGCGTCGTGCAGCTGGTCGAACAGGGCTTGGACGCGGATGTCATCGACACCTTTCTGTGCACAGTAGTCACCGAATAGCTCGCTGGGCGATCGGTCGGGCCTTGGGGCGGCACGATTGGCGCTCGCGGTTTCAGCGAACTCCGGGTCGATACGGATCTCGAGTGCGTTCGGGAGCACCGCGAGGACGTCGTCGCGCATCCCGGCACGGGCGGGTTCGGTGACGTAGACCCGCAGGAACGCATCGCCGAGTTCCTCGGCACGGGCGGCGAGGGCGGCGACGGTGCCGCGGACGGTTCGTAGCCGACGACCGGCAACGAGCGGCAAATCGGTGGTGTGGGCCGGAGTGCTCGGCGTGGCCTCGACGAGTACGACGACCGGGGTGTTGTCCTGCTCGCCGAAGTCGACGCAGATCGGGGAACCGCAGTAGGCGACAGGGCAACCGGCGGGCAGAGTCTGGCGACGGTGTAGATGACCGAGGGCGACATAGTGCGGTTCGGTCCCGAACGCGGAAGCGGGCACCCAATACTCGAAGATGGTCTGCGCGGTGCGCTCTCCGCCGCCAAGAACGGCGCCGGAGACGGTGAGGTGGGCCATGACCAGGTTAACCGCGCCGGTGGTGAATCCGGTTTTGAGGTGAGTGAGCAGTTCCCGGATCTGCTGATCGTAGCTGCTGGCAGCTTCGGCCGGGGTCTGGGTGAGCAGGTCGGCGGCGCGGATCGCCCAACGTTGTGACAGAAACGGCAGAACAGCAACATTGACGGTTTCGCCGGTGCTGCGGGCGGTGAAGGTGACGACGCCGCCGCGGTTGGCCGCGCGGGGCTGACCGAGCAGCGTGATGCCGGCGTGCCCGGCAAGTGGTCGGTACGCGTCGAGCATGCCGGGGGAGTCGTGGTTGCCGGCCATGGCGACGACCTGTGAGCCGCTGTCGGCGAGGGCCAGCAGCGTCTTGATAAGGATGCGTTGCGCGTCTGCGCCAGGCGCGGCGGCATCGTAGAGGTCGCCGGAGATGAGGACAGCGTCGACCTGATGCTTCTCAGCGAGGCCGACGATCTCCGTCAGGACAGCTTCCTGCTCGTCGAGGCGGCTATGGCCCTTAAGGGTTTTGCCGACATGCCAGTCGGAGGTGTGCAGGAACTTCACAATGCCCTCCCAGGGTCGCCTACCGCTCGTGCTTCAAGTGGTGCTAGTAGGAGGCCGTACGCGCCGTTGACGTCGGCGTGGCAGGCCGCCTCAGAATGGGGGCGGGTCATCGTCGGTGGCGAACGGGACTCGCGACAGCATCCGCCCCGGTGACGTCGGCGCCCCGTTCGCCCCGGCCCCTGCGGCCGGAAGCCCGGCGAGGTCGGCTTCGCCTTCACGGGTGGCCCACGCGGGGAACGGGAAATCGACCGCGAGTGGGACCGGGATCTCGGGCTGGGAGATGAACATCGTGCCGGGTTTGGCGATAGTGGCGCGTTGCCGCTGCCCAGTCGGCAGGAATCCGTATTCGGGCCGGGCCGCCTCGGCGGCGTCCAGGCGCCCCACGACCCGGATGGAGGAATTGGCGATGATCCGCCGTTCGACCTCGCTCGCAGTCTGCTGCGCCCCGATAAGGATGATCCCGAGCGAGCGTCCGCGCTCGGCAATGTCGAGCAGGACGTCTTTGATCGGGCTAGCCCCCTCGCGCGGGGCGTACTTGTTCAATTCGTCGATCATGGTGAACAGGAGGCTGCCGGGCCCAGCAGCCTCCTTACGGGAAGTTTCGGCGGCCAGGACGACACCGACGACGAACCGCTGAGCCCGTTCGGGGAGGTTGTGCAGGTCGATCACGGTGACCTGCTGACCATCGGTAGTGATCTCACGGCCGCGGACCGCGCCGGCGGGACCGCTGGTACCGGACGGGTCCGGCAAGTCGCCGCGGATCAGGTCGGTCAGCGCCCGTTGGCTTGACCGCAGTCGCCGCAGGAACGCATTGATCGTGCCGACGCCGATCGCGTTGCCGGCCCAATGAGCCATCGTGTCGTCGTCGGTGACCAGCTCAGCGATCTTGTCGACGAAATTGCCGTAGGTCCGGCACGTGACCCCGTCGATAAGGACCGCGCCGTCCTCGCCGGCTGGCTGGGTTTCCCGTGCTAGGCGGCTGGTGACGTTGTTGACTACCATCGTGTACTGCTGCCGGTCATCTTCGGCGTCGGCGAACACGTACGGCAGCAACTGGCGGGCGCAAAACTCCTGCAGGGTCCACCAGAACGCCGTGACGCCACTGGTCCTGCCCGTCACGTAGGGCCGCCCTGTCCGGTCTCCTGGGGTTGGCGGTGCGTAGAACGCGGTGGATGTGAACGGCTCGGCCGGAAGACCGAGGCGAGCGTAGGCGCCGCGTAGCGCGTCTCCGTCTGGGCCGGACAGGCGCCGGTTAGGCTGGTCCAGGAACAGCAGATCCTCGCCCTTAACCGAGAAGATAAGTGCTTTCGCATTGTGCGGATCACGCAGGGCATTCCCGCGGAACATGGCGTGCAGAAGGAATAGCGCGAATGACGTCTTCGTCGCGACCCCGGAGATACCGGAGATCGAAATATGCGCACCGCGTGTGCCGTCGACGAAATCCATGTTGACGTAGATGGTCTCGCCGTCGCGGCCAGCGCCCACCGGAACCCTGCGCTCCATCTGGTCGAAGTACAGGGCCCGGGCGCGTTCGTCACCGGTAGCCCGGCGCACGGCCTCGCCGGGCCGTGGCGGGACGTAGAGCTCCGGGTCGACCCGGGTCGTCGTGACCTCGGCGACTTCCTGGACGGCGGCCGGCAGGACACCATCCGATATGAGGAAGACGTCGCTGCCGAAACTGGCGCCTTCGTGTCGGGCGCAGACCTCGGTGATGATCCCGGAGGTTGTGACCAGGCCGCGGTCTGGAACATCGCGAATGGTGACGACGACATCGTCGAGTTGCAGGTAGGCGCCGTCCTGCACGGCGACGTGCCACCGAAGAGGGGTCGAGTCCAGCAGGCCCTGGACTCTGCCTACGGAGCTTCCCGGCACCTCGGCTAGAGGGGTCATGGGTGTGATGCCGGATTCCATCGGATCAAGTCCCCCTAATGGCACGAAGACCGAAAAGTCATAATGCGGGTGCATTTAATGATGGTCAGGAGCGTAGTAGCTGCCGAGCCAAGATCGATATACCGCAAAACGGACAGGAGACCTTTGGTGCAGCAGGGTTACTCTAGCGGTACACTAGGCATCATAAGGCCGGGCTAATATCAATTTGGGGGATTCCGCACTCTGTTTGACGGATTCCCTCGGACGGCAGCCCGGCCAGCATCGCTGAACGGAGCCCGTTGGT
>Ga0302180_10000146_pt1 | contig 59398 bp, 43 predicted proteins | sample I_Palsa_E3_2_FD_200575 | JGI IMG/M metagenome (GOLD analysis project Ga0302180, IMG submission 200575) | Peat permafrost microbial communities from Stordalen Mire near Abisko, Sweden - I_Palsa_E3_2 | ecosystem: Environmental > Terrestrial > Soil > Palsa > Peat permafrost | place: Sweden...
TTGGGCAGATACTTTCGCTTCTGCTCTTCGGTGCCGAACGCCATCAACGGAATCTCCGTCGTCCACATGTGGGCGTTCAAGGAGAAGAGAAATCCGTTGTCTTTGCAGCCGTAACCCAGCGCCTCCAAAGCGCAAACCGTGGTCAGCGTGTCGGCGCCGCCGCCGCCGTATTCGGGTGGAACCGGCAATCCCTGGATCCCGAACGCCGCGCACTTCTTCCAGAAGTCGAAAGGGAATTCTTCCTCCCGGTCCCGCTTCGCGACATCGTCGTTCAATTCCTGCTTGGCAAACCGAATCACTTCCTTGCGAAACGCCGCTTGCTCTTCACTCCAGGAAAAATCCAAGTTTCGTCCCCTGTCTACTCGTGTTAAACGCCGACCTTCTTTTCTTCTGGCTTTTCCTGCTCTGCTTGCTTGGTTTGCAGCGTCTTCCACGGCATTTTCTTGGGACGACCTCCGGGCAGCCGGATACGAGCCGGCACGCCCATGGCTGTGGTGTTGTCCTTGATATCGGTGAGAACCACACTGTTGGTGACCACGAGAACGTTGTTTCCGATGGTGACTGGCCCGATGATCTTGGCGTGGGCTCCGAAATATACGTTGTCCCCGATGCTCTTGACCGCCGTCCCGATGAGCACGCCCGAATTGAAGATGCAGTTCGCGCCGATCTTCACCGGCCCGATCGAGAGCCCATATCCGGTGTGGAGAATCATGCCCGGCCCAATTTCGGCATCCGGCGAAATGAGTATGCCCGCCAGCAGAATCTGATTCACCCTTTGCCAGATCAGCGAAATGATCAACAGTACCTGACGCACGACGGGAATTCGGAGCTTGAGCACCCAGTGTGCGAAACGGTATTGCACAATCGCGGGGGTTTCCATCCGCAACAGAACTCGCCACCAACCCCGCTCCAGCGCGCGATGCGTGCTTGCGGCTTGAAAATCAGCCCGCAAATTATCGAACATGGCCCATACCTCGAATCGATTTCGTAATGAACCGCGGACTTGCTTGCCGCGATTCGCCGACCATCCTACAACTTATACCCTCGCAGAAGACTATTGGTGTTCGCCAGCCCCATTGGGCGGTATTCAATATTCGAAAAGCCAGCGTCTTCCATCCATTGCCGGGCTTCCGCGACCGAGTGGTTCCTTCCCGCCGGCGTGGTGCAGAGCAGAATCAGATCCATCACCGCGGGCCAGCGGCCACCCATGTGGTCGTCGCGCAGGAACTGAGCCTGAATGACCACCGAGCCTCCATGGTTTACGTTCTTGTAGAGCTTCTTGAGCAAGGCCCGGCTGGCCTGCTCGCCCACCATGTGCAGCATGTTGGAGACGAGAACAATATCATAGGAGCCAGGCACCTCGCCCGTGACCGCGTCGTAGGGCAAATAATGGATTTCGTTCTTCAGTGGATATTTTTTCTGGACTTCCTTGGCCACTTCCAGAACTTCAGGCATGTCCTGCAAGTAGAGCTTCAGAGTGGGGTTATGCATTCCCAGGTGAAACGCATAAACACCCGGGCCTGCGCCCAGGTCGAGCAGGCTTTCGCTCTTGCTGGTGTCGAGATGCCGTACCAGTTCCTTACCGCGCAGGGATGCGTAGTTTTGCATCGCCAGTTCGAAGTCGCGTCCTCCGTCCTTATCCGTTTTCAGGTAGCCGGCAAGATCCAGATGCGGGCTGGAAGTCAGCACGGAGTCAGCCAGCTTCGACAGGGCCTGGCGGAAAAAGTCCAGGTTACGAATCCAGTCTCCCAGATAATTCTCACCGGCTGAAGGCAACAATACTGAACGGCACATCGCCGTCACCCGATAAGTCCCATTGTCGATTTCCAGCAGCTTGAGCAACACGGCCGCGTCCAGCACGCGCGCCAGGACGTCGGGCCGGGCCTTTACTTCCGCCGCAAGCTCTTTCAGACTCTTGCCATCGGCTTCTCCCAGCCGCTCAAAAATGCGCAGCTTCAGCAGGGCGAACATTACGCTCGACCGGAAGAAACCTTCCGAGATTTGGTAGTCTTCCCCGACCGAAGGCAGCGGTCCCGACCCGTTCGCCGATACTCTCTTGTACTTCGCGCCGCCCTTGCACGACAGTAAATTGAGCGCCACACCCGTGTTCAGCAGCCGCGCCAAAGTCTCGCGCCGGGCCCCGATTTCAGCTACAAGCTCATCCAGGCTCTTCTCCCCGTGCCCAATGCGCTCGAAGATACCCAGCTTTTGCAAAGCGGTCGCGACGCTTGAGTCGTAAAAGCTTTCTGCGATGCTCAGCACGCTGATCTGATCGCGTACCATTGCAGCGCTGGACGTTTCGACGGTCATTCGACAGGTTCTCCTTGGAACAAGAGCTGGGACTCGCTTAAGACCAGGATAAGGCTCCGGAAGCCTGACATCGCGTTAGAGTTTGTCGTAGATCGACTGAGGAATCGGGAACGTTCTCTGGTTCAATACAGCGCCCAGCACCCGCGCCTTGGCTGCACGCAGATCGTGAATCGCTTTGCGAGCGCTTTCCCGCCGGGAGGAGTTGGCTTTTAGCACTAGCACCAACCCATCGGTGGCGCATCCCAACACGGTTGCGTCGTTGCTGGAGCTGATCGCGGCAGCGTCGATCAAAATGTAATCGAACTCCATCCTCAGTTCCGTCATCCGGAGGCGCATCCGGTCCGACGACAACAAGCTTTGGCTGTCTTCCGCGACCGGGCCAGAACTGACCAGCCAAAGATTCGGGCAGGACAGCGGCTGGGCAAACGTTCGCATCGGCTCCCGCTTCTCGAGCGCATCGGTCAGGCCGTAATGATTCTCTGCCCCAAACTGTCCGTGCAGCCCTGGATGGCGCAGATTAGCATCCACCAGGCAAACCGATCCCGCCACCTGGCTGGTCAGCACTTCCGCTACGCGTGCGCACACCCAGCTGCACCCATTTCCCGGCTCCGTGCCCGAAAAAACCACCGTCCGCGGCGCATCGCTTCCGGGCAGGAGAAACACCCGCTGCACCAGCTTCGTGATCTCCTCGAGTTCGGCACCCGCAATCGCCAAGCGCGAGCCCACCGGAACTACTTCCGGAGTTGGCTCCACCAGTTCCGGAATCTGCTCCTCGGTGGCGGAGCTACTGTAAAGTGCCTGTTCCCTGCCGATCTTTTGTAGGAGTTCGAAATTACGACTCATGAATTGTTTCCCCCGAGAGCCCCCGGTTGAAACCGGCGCCCCGCATGACCGTCCCTGCCATTCTAAATCTTGGACTCTTCAATTCGTTCTTTTCTTTCCTACCCGCCTTTTTCTGAGGCCCATTTCAGTATCGATACCGCACCGTAGCTTGCCCACGCTCACCTGCTTGCCGGCCGCTGGGCGGCTCGCGAAACGAGCCTGGCGCTATCGCCGTCCCCGTCAATCCTTGGCGGGAGTCCTGTCCATACCGCCCGCAACCGCAAGGCCCGGCGATTCCCAGTTATTCGGAGGCTCGGCAGTCCCGCTGCGTTTGGAAACCGACGCGTCTTGGTCCCGCGTAATGTTATGTTGACGGATTTTGTACAGCAACCCGCGATAGCTGATGCTGAGCAGTTGCGCCGCGCGCTTGCGATTCCACCCGGTTTGCTGCAGCGCCCGGCTGATGGCGTTCATCTCAGTTTCAGCCCGGAGAGTGCGGAGAGTGACTCTCGCCCCTGAGGGCGCTGGTTCCGGAATGGCAACGCGCTCCGACGCCGCGGACTGATCTACGGCAAGCTGTGAATCGTTCACTGTCACGGCCTCTGTATTCTTGTTTTTTTCCTGCAGTTCATTCATAGTGCGCCTCGCACAGTCGCCAAGATTGGGGGATGATCTTTAGTGAGAACAGAACGGCCAGAAGGCTGACCTGGTCCGCTTCTCACTGCTTGGGAGAGATTGAAACCGCCGCCGCCGGGGATGCGGGAAAAGCCGCTTCGGGCAACATTAGACAGGTTCTACTTCGTATCCATGAAGCCGAATCGAGAGAGAACGTTGAATCAAGTCAACCGACATCACCAACATGCGATCGTTATCCTGCCGCACCAGGATTCCTTCCGTTCCATTGAGCGATCCGCCTCGAATTCGCACGCGCTGACCAGTTTTCAGAAACGGATGGCTCTCAAACGGGACCTTACTGGCTAACAGGGTTTGGATGTGCTCAATCTGGGTCTCGGGAATCGCGATCCCCTGGCCCGACGTACCTACGAAACTCACCACGCCCTCGGTGCGAAGCACCCTGAGGCGCTCTTCCGGACCATACACCAACCGCACAAAAGCGTAACCCGGAAACAGGGGAAGCTCTACGAGCTTCTGCCGGTCGCTCCACTCGCGCATCTGGCTCGAAAGCGGGAGAAAAGTGATGACCCCCTGATACTGCAACTGCTGAGCGACCATCTTCTCGTGCCGGGAGCGGGTTTGAATGGCATACCAGTTCATGTGCGCGAATGTGGCGGCGACACTCGTCCGGCTACGTTCCGAAATCTGGGTGCTTATCGTAGCTCCGCCCTCTGAGTCACATTTCGCGACCCTGGCAAAGACCTCAAACCACAGATAAAGCTCCGCCTCCGTAGCCGCAATTGGCCAAGAGGTCGGATTAGACCCTTTATTGCGCCTTATGATGGGGGGGAGATGCAACTTCAAACGTAAAGTTAGCCGGTCATTGCGTTCCACTACAAACCGGCTGGCGAACCCACAGAGGCCGCCGAATGTGGTTACAGAGTACGAAACATTGCAACTTACTGCAAGAGGCCAAAAGCCCTAGTGACGAAAGTCTCCAAGGCCTGGAGAGCCTCATTCCGATGCCCATCCGGACCCGCCGCGCCCCACGGATTACCCCTAGAAACCAATTCAAGTCTATGTAAATAATACCTTTAGCGCGGCATCCTTAATTCGCCTTTGACGGGCCGGACTTGATCGAGCCACCCTCAGCGGCGGGACCGGCCGGAGCGGGAGCAAGCGGCGGCCCGAAGTAAGCATCGTTGATCTCGGTGGTGAACGGTGCCTGAATGCTATCCATCACCTGTTTCGCGCGCTGGCTCTGGAGCTTGTTGTGTATTTCGGGCGTGACCTCGTTCAGCGGCTGCATGGTCTTGCCGTCAAGTTTATAGATATAATGTCCGCTCGAATCGCTGAACACCTGAGATACTCCCCCCGCTGGGAGATCGAACACGGCCTCCTCCCCCGGCGGCAGGCTCGTCCGACGCACCTTACCCAGACTGGCATTCGGAGGATTGCTCTTCAACCCCGCCGCCTGAAAGGCCTCCTTCTGCAACGCCGCAAACTCTTCCCCATTCGCCGCCCGTGCCCGCAGTGCCTCCGCCAGTTTCGTCATCTCGGCCTCGGCATTTTTCTGGCGCTCTTTCTCGGCTTCTTCGCTTAGCTTTTCCTTGGGCGGCGGCTCTTGCTTCACGTGGGGAACGAGGATCCGCTCCAGGTCGTAGAGTGTGAAGCTGTCCAGATGCTTCTGGTAGTAATCCGCGATGTCCTGCTCCGGAATCTGCGCCGCCTCCTGTTGTATCCGTTTGGTGAGTTGCTGGGTCAGAATCTGCATGCGGGCGAACAAGAACATCTGCTGGAAGTACTCCTCTTTGTCCAGGCCGCGGACTTCAGCCTCGTGCGACATCACCAGCAGCCGCGGATACAGGCTGAGCAGTTGCCGCTTCACCACAGGCGTCATGGCGGGCTGAATCGCCCGCGCGATCTTTTCAAACTGCTCCCGCGTGAGCACAGTCTTGCAATCGGCCCCAGTTCCGGCGCCCGGCTTCGAAGAGGTTTCCGGGCACAGGCCCTTGATGGTCAATACGGGGTCGTTGGAAGCCACAGCCGCAGCCGCGGCAGGCGGGGGGACGGGCTTGTCGTCATCGTCATCCGCAGCGGAAGCGGGGCTCTTTTGCGGCGCCGCCGCTGGCGGTTTTGCCTGCCCCCAGGCCAGCACACCGAATAAGAAGCAGACCAGCCACACATGGCGCATCTCGGGAGTCCTCCAGAAACAATTAGAAAAAAATTGCCGGCTAAACTGCCATGCTAGCATGCGGCCGACTGGCTCTTCTGCCGGTCGAAGACGTTCTTCCGCGCGTCATTTCACCTGCGCTGGATGTGGTTCGTTGCGCGCTCGGACCGGCTGTTCTTCGAATGCTGCGATCCGGCCGTCCATCGTCAGTCCGAACAGGACGGGCCTGCCCTCGTTCCGGAGCCAGACAGCCGTCAGCGAGGCGAAAGCCGGGATAGACTGCGCTCCTTTGCTCGGCCCCGATGCTTTTGCCGCGTTCAACGCCGGAGACCACGTTATTGGTGCCTCCTCAAAACGCCCGGCATGGTTGACGATGAAATGCCAGTCTTCTTTGCTATCCACCGTCAGCAGATCGTCGTAGCCGTCTCTGTTCAAGTCGGCCACCAGGCCGTGAAATCCAAAGGCGCGATTCGCCGCATACACCAGCGGCAACGATTCGTCCTGCTCAAATTTTCCCTGCCCCTGATTCACCAGCACTTCATTTCCGACGGTCGACCACAGAGCCACATCAATCTTGCCATCGTGATTGAAGTCGCTGGTCTGCGCATCGACGTATGCGTATTTCCAAATCTCTTTGCCCGCATCCCAGGTTTGATCTTCGAATTCGCCGCGGCCCTGATTCCGGTAGAGCGCGGGCGGCTTGTTGTCGCGGAGAAGAAGCAGATCCAGCCGCCCGTTGTGATTGAAGTCGGCGGCCACTGCCTTGTGGGTTCGCCCTGGATTCCAACTCAGGCCCGCCGCCTCGGTGATTTCAACGAACGTGCCGTCGTGCCGATTCCGGTAAAGATGGCTGTTCGCTCCAGAAAAATCATTGGGGAAGGTGAACGTACTCTTGGACGGAGGAACGCCTAAATCCGTGTACACCGTGACCAACAAATCCGGGAAACCGTCATTCTCCGCGTCGAACAGCAGAGCGGACGTAGCCAGTTCACCCGGCTTGCCCTTGAGTCCGGCCTTTTCCGTGGTGTCGGTGAAAGTTCCATCGCCGTTGTTATGGTAGAGAGTGACTCCGCCCAGGCCCGCAACAAACAGGCTGGGATGGCCCGAGTGATCGAAGTCTGCGAAGGCCGCCGCTAGATCGCTGCCGGTCCCGGAGACTCTCGCTTTGCTCGTGACGTCCTCAAAGGTGCCGTCGGCGCGATTTCGAAATAGATGATTCGATCCTCCCGGAACAACCACGTAGAGATCGGGATGACCATCGTGATCGAAATCGCCGACCGCGACGGAACCGCCCATGGCCGGTACCAGGTGGCGACGTGCGTAATCGAGTGAATATTCGCCGGAACGAATCAGAGCGGGAAGAGTTGTGGCCGCGGAAGGGTAGTCGATCGCCGGCAGCGAAATCCGCAGCTTGGAAGTAATCTCGGCAAACGTAATCGGCGCTGATTTTACGGGCGGGTGCGCGCCCGTCAGCTGAGCCTGCGCAGGCGCGACGGAAACTCCAACAGCAATAAGGATCGCAAGCAGTCGTCTGAGGTTGGGCGGCTGGGCGAATTCAATCATTCGTTTTTGGTTTCAGTCTCGCCACAGGACCGGCCACTGCGCTGAGACCATGATAAGGGAATACCCGCAAACACACCTAATCTGTCGCAGGCTCTGACGGCCGGCTGTTCAGCTCCCACCAGAATCTACTTCTTCGTCGCCACTCCGAACAGGGCCACCGATTGCGCACCGCCCAGAGCGTTGTCGCTGATGAGAATCGATGCCACCTGAGGAATGTTCAGCACTGTGCCCGTGAACGTCATGGTAATTGAGCAGGAACTCCCGGCAGCCAGGGAAGAACCGCAAGTATTGACCTCTGAGAATTCGCTGGCATTGCTTCCCGTCACGGCGATGCTGCCGATCGTCAGCGTCCCCGGACCCAGATTGCTGAGGGTCGCCTTGACCGGAGGACTAGTCTTGCCCACGGTTTGGGCGATGAAGGCAAAACACGGAGCCGAAATAGCGGGCTGCGGAGTAGTCTGCGGGTTGGGCAGTTCTCCGAATACGTCCAGCTCGTTCTGGGTTCCGACGTAGACCTTTCCGTTGGCAATGATGGGGTTGTTGAACTTGTTCGCGCAGCCCCCTTGATCTCTTAGCTGAGTATTCTGGGCGCTGTTGTAGAGAACCTGTGTGACGTTGGTAGCGCTGAAGGCATACAGAATCGCAGGCTTCGTGCCGGGCAGAGCGGAAAGGATATCCTTGCGCATGATCGCCCAAACGATACCGTTTTTTCTTCCATAGGCCGAGATCGAAGGCGTGCTGCCCACGGGAAAAAGGACCGCCGTTTGTTCTACGGGAGCGCTGGATACCAGTCCGTTCGTGATCGAGTATTGCTTCAGGTAGTCGCCGCCGCCGGTCTCGCTCGTCATCCCGGAGTAGTAAACGTACTCCGCATTTGGTCCCTGAAAGTACGTGGGACTGCTCCAGTACCCGTGGACCGTGCCTTCGATCGTCTCGATGTCCTGATCCCCCGCGGGATTGTAGGCGCCCATATCGTCGCGATTCACCAGGTAGACGGGGACCGCATACGTGGTGCCGAATAAATCGCAGGGCGATCCGCCCTTGCCGGCCTGAATGATCTCATCCGCGTAGGTACCTGCCTGGGGTGGAAGAAGAAGCGGCCCGCCCGATCCCAGGTCCAAATCGTTCGGCAACTGACGGCAGGCCTGGTCCATGGGAGTGAAATAATCCAGAACTTGCAGATTGGCATTCATCTTCAGCAAGGTGTCGCCGTAATCCACGCCGCCCGTGGAGGCGTCGAAGGTTCCGTCTCCGGTAGCGAAATAAATGTTCCCCAGCGAATCCGTCGCCAGACCGTTGCCAGACTGCCAGACGCCTCCTAAAGTTCCATTGGGAGTGGTGTTGAACACCGCAACCTGCGCCAGAGTCGTCGCGTTATAAGCCATCACCCAACCGTGCGCCTGGCCCGCCCATCCGATATAGATATTGCCGTTCGCCAGCAACAGTCCGGGGCGATGGTTGTCGTGGATAGTGCTGAATAGAACTTTGCCATGGGAAGTACCCGTGCCCGTCCCATTGACAATCGCCGAGATCTCCACTGGACCGCCGAATTTCTCCGCTCCCGTCGTGATGTCCAAGGCATGCAGCCGTTGCACCGAGTTGTCACCCGGTTCCTGCGTCCGCACCAGCACGTAGATCGTGTTCGTGGTGGGATCGATCACGGGCGTCCCGGTGATTCCGGTGATCGGCCACACGTTGCATTCAAACCCCAGCGCAACGCAATTCAGGGTCGTGATGCCCGCGGCGGGATTGATGAAGCTCACCTGCCACAAAATGTTGGGACTCAAACCGTCGGCATCAAAGGCAAACAGAGTGTCGTTTTCCGTCGCCACATAAAGCACATTGTGGACTCCCAGGTTCGGAATCGTGACGTTCGGCACATAAAGCGGCTGGGCATAAATCTGGCCATCGACCGGATAAGAAAACAGCTTGCCAAACTTGCTGGTGTTCACGTTTTGCGGAGTGAGAACAGTCTCGTACAGGTTCTGGCCGGTGCGACCGTTGTCGTTGTGCTGCGTTAAGACGCCGCTAAAGGTCTGCCCCTGGACTGCGGGTGCAACCAGTCCAAGAACCGCAACTAACATAGCAAGCGGCGATACCAGAAATGATTTCATGCGCATACGATTCTCCCAGAAACGGTCAGCGATGCGAAAGAACCTCAGTCAACAGCCATCAACTCTTCGGACGGTAACACTTGCCACTTAAACCAAGTTCAATTCCATCCTCGATAAAAACCACACCAGCTAAACCATTACAAACAAATGAGGCGGACTCTCGGTGGAGTCCGCCTCCACTTTCGTACCCTTGGGGCTGCCTCCCGAAAACGTTTCGGGGTCACGCTACTGAACCGTCAGCGTGATCGTGGTCGTGTTTGACACCGGCAAAGATAAGCCTTTCACCGTCAGCGTGTAAGTTCCCGGAGCGGTCGAGGCAGTCGTCTGGATCGTCAGCGTCGAGGTTCCTGTGCCTGCCCCTGACAGCTTTACGCTCTTCGGATTGAGAGTGCAGGTCGAACTTGCCGGCGCACCGATGCAGCCTACCGATACGGTTCCCGCATACTGCGCCTGGGGCGTCAGCGTAATGGTCGAAGTGCCCGCCGATCCGTGAACCACGGTCAGAGTATTGGGCGAGGCCGAGACGCTGAAGTTCGGGCCCGACCCGGTTAACTTAACCGTTTGCGAACCGCCGGTCGCGTTGTCGGCAATATTCATGGTCGCCGATTCCGGTCCGTCCACGCTTGGAGTCAAACTCACGCTGATCGTGCAGGTCACATCCGGCGAGATGGTCGCCGGCATGGTCCCGCAGGTGTTGGTCTGCGAGAAGTCGCCGCTGTTGGTGCCCGTGAACGTAATCCCCGTGAGACTCAAGTCCTCCCCGCCAGTGCTGGTCAATGTGACAGGCAGCGATCCGCCTTGCGTACCCAGCGCCCATTGGCCAAGGTTCAGTGAGGTAGGAGTAGTGGTAGCCGCCGGCGCCAGCGGAACGAAGCGAACGCGATTGTTGCCGCCATCGGCGATAAACAGATTGCTGTTGCCGTCCACCCAAGCACCCAGATTTGCCAGCCGTGCGACCGTGGCCGGGCCATTGTCTCCGGTGAAACCACCTTGGATGGAATTGCTGGCGTTGCCTGCCACCGTGCTGTAGATGGTGGTGGCGGCGCTGATTCTTTGCACCACGTTGTTGTTTCCGCCCGCAATGTAAACGTTGCCGGCCGGGTCAATCGCCAACTCCAGCGGATTCCACATGCTGCCCTGAAGCTTGGGAAGCCCGTCGCCTGACAGTTTTGCATCCTGGTTCAGGGCCCACTGGCAGAGAACGCCGACCGTCGGGGAGCAGGTAGAGCTGTTCGGGGTTTCGACTACCTGGAGCACCTCGCCGGCATACTGGTCCGAGATGTAAACGTTGTTGAATGCATCCACCACCAATCCAGCGGGGTGATCGAGGTTGGGCAAGTGCTGGCCTTCGACGCCGGTCCCGGCGATGGTTGAAATGTCGCCGGTCGCGGCGGTGACTTTGCGAATCTTGTAGCCTTGGTAATCGCTGATATACAGGTTGTTCGCTTGATCCAAAGTGATGTTCAGCGGAAAGGCAAAGTTCGCGGCTGTCGCCAGTCCACCATCGCCGCAGGCCGCGGTCGTGGGATTGCAGGAACTGCCATTGCCGGCAACGGTGGTGATGATCCCGGTCAGTGCGTTCACCTCTCGAATCACGAGGTTGTTCGAATCCGCGATGTACAGGTTGCCGTTGGTGTCGAAGGCGATTGAACTCGGACCGTTCAACGTGGCCGCTGTTGCCAGTCCGCCGTCGCCGCTGTAGCCGGTGCTGCCCGTACCCGCGACGGTCGTGATGATCGCCGCACTGTTTGTGGGATTCGTCACTTTGCGGATCTTGTTGTTGCCCTGATCCACGATATAGAGATTGCCTGAGGCGTCTTCGGTTACATCCCACGGAAGAGCGAGAGTGGCGCTGGCCGCCGGTCCGCCATCTCCGCCGCTGCCGCCGCCCGCAATCGTCTCGATGTCTCCGGGCTGAATGGTGGTGCCGCCCACCGTAATCGCGGCGGCCTGGTTGTTCACCACCCGGATGCGCTCGTTGCCGCTATCGGAAACGAAGTAATTTCCCGTCGGATCCACCCAAATGCCGCCCGGCAGATCGAGTTGCGCACCGGTCGCAGCGTTGCCGTCGCCCGAAAATCCCGCCGTGCCCGCCGAGTTCACCACCGTGCTGATCAGCCCGGTCGTCACACTCACCAGCCGGATGCGGCTGTCTCCCGTGTCGGCGATGGTAATGTTGCCCAAGGCATCCGCCCAGACTCCCTGCGGCAAATCCAATTCGGCCGAGGTCGGAGCTTTTCCGTCTCCGCAACCGCTTTTCGGATTCGAACACCCAATCCCATTGCCCGCGAACGTCTCGATGATACCGCTGGTGTTCACAATGCGGATCTTCTGGTCGCGCGTGTCCGCAATATAAATGTTCCCCGCCGTATCCACCGCCACGCCATACGGCAGCGAGACGCTGGCCAGGATGGCCGATCCGCCGTCCCCGCAGGCGGTCTGCGGATTGGTGCACGCGCTGCTGTTGCCGGCAACGGTCTTAATGTCGCCCGGAGCGATGCTAATTCCGGCGATGGTGATGGTCTTGGTCTGCGTGTTCACCGCGCGGATGCGGTTGTCGCCGGCATCGGCGATATAAAGGTTGCCGTTGCCATCGAGCGCCACTGATTCAGGCAGGTTCAAGTTGGCGTCGATCGCCAAGCCTCCGTCGCCGCAAACTCCGGCGTGGTCGCACTTGGTTCCGTTTCCAGCCACGGTCGAGATAACACCGGTGGGAGCCACTTTTCGTATCCGCGAACCTGCTGCATCCGCGAAATAGATATTGCCCTTGCCGTCGATGGCCAAGCCGGTTACCGTGAAGATCGTCGACTTGCTGGCCTGATTTCCGTCGGCGCTGTGGCCTCCATAGCCCAGGCCCGCAAAATTGCTCAGGACGCCTCCCGAGGTCACTTTGAAAACGTAGGCCGTGTCCGGCGCGGCAATATAAATGTTGCCGGACGAATCCTCAATGGCTGCGCTTGCCCCGGGCAGGTCAGCCGACAAGGGCGCGGTCGGAGTGGCGCCGCCGCCCACGATCGTATAAATGTCATTGGGCGTGTGCGTCTGGGCCTGCACCGCAACCGGCGAAATCGCCAGGCACAGCACAAAAAGGGTCGCAAGGCTCAGACAGACCTGAGGTTGCATGTTGCAAACAGCGCTACGGTTCGATTTCACGAGTGCCTCCGCACAGAATTTGGTTGGGAAAGTCGGGCCGAGCGTCGTGCGACCAAGCCGCAGTTGCTCGTACAGGGACATGCAAAGATTCATATCTGGTTGCCGCTTGCTGGCTCCGCCTGGTTAAGTCCGGACGCGCAAACACCGCGTGCCGTGCGTAATATCTTCGTTTGTAGCTCCGCTTGGGAACCACACCCGTGGCAGCGAATAAAATACTCGGCCTTATATTTTGGGGGGAGCTACCGATCAAAATCGTCCGTCCGAAACCACACCATCTCTGAGCGCGGATCGGGAGTCTGTTGATACTACTCGGCCCCCTAAACCGGCGGCAAGAGGCCGAAAGCCTTGATTACCAAAGTCTCTAGTCCGTCCTGCCGACCAGCCTCCTAAAGAACTTACGGCAGCAGGCCATACACGTCCAACTCACTCGCGGTCGGCACATAGACCTTTCCATTGGCCACCGTCGGTGGGGTGAACTTGATCGCCGGTCCCGCCGCATCCCGTGTTCCCGCCTGGCTGCTGTTGTACAGTTCTACCGCCGTGTGCGCATCGAGCGCATGCAACACCGCTGGCATCCCAGTGGAATAACCGTCCGCTTGAATCGCCCACACGATTCCATTCGAGGTACTGTTGGAAGAAATCACGGGCGTCGCTCCGGGAGACCCAAACACAGTAGACCCGATCGCTATCGGCGTCGTGGAGACGAGGCCGCTCACCAGCTGAAAAATGCGCAAGCTGTCAGACGGAGCCCAGAAATAAAGATTCCCTTGCCAGTATCCCGGTGCGCTGTAAATCCCGTGCCCGGCGAAAGCATTCGGAATCGACTCCACGATTTGCTGGTTTCCCGAGGCGTTGAAATGGCCCATGTCGGTGCGGTCCACCACGTACATGACTCCGTCTTTTCCGGCGCCGATGCCTAAGTAGGGATGCGCCGCTCCGTTCTGATACGGAAGCAGCAGCGCACCGCCGGAACCCAGATCAAGATCCTGCCCGCTCTCGCTCGCCTCGTTATATGGGGTGAAGTAGTCAACCACTTTGAACGCGCCGGTAGTGGCCATCTTCACGTAACTCATGCCGAAATCCTGCCCGCCGGTATTGGCGTCAAACGTGCCGTTCCCGCTCATGAAGTATATGTTGCCGAGCGTATCCGCTGCGGGCGCGCCGCCGCTCTGCCATACGCCGCCTTGAGTGCCGTTGGCCGTAAGGCAGTACGCCGCGTCTTGCTTCAAGGTAGTTTCGTTGTAGCCGATCACCCAACCGTGATACGTGAATTCGTCTTCGAGTCCATGGGACGCCCAGGTGATGAAAATCGACCCATTCAACAGCAGGAGTCCCGGACGTTGATTGGAACGAAAAGGATCGAACGCCATGTACCCTTTGGACGAACCCGCTCCCGTGCCTTTCACCTTCGCCTGAATCACTACCGGCCCGCCAAATTTCTCCGCTCCCGAAGTCACATCCAGCGCGTGCAGCCGCTGCACATACGTGCCATTCTCCTTGGTTGCCGCCACCACATAGAGCGTGCCATTCGTCGGATCGATCACCGGCGTTCCGGTGATGCCGATCTGCGGATAAATTGCATCTGTTCCCAGGTCGCTGCTCGGGACGGTTGTAATTCCCTTCGCGGGATTGATAAAGCTCACCTGCCAGAGCGGGTTGGCGTTGCTGCCGGTGTTGCTGTTTCCATCGAAGGCGAACACGCTGTCGTTTTCCGTTGCGACATAGACAACCGTGTGCACACCCTTCCCGGGGATCTTCAGGTTGGCAAGAACCAGAGGCTCGGCGTAAATCTGGCCATCCACCGGCTGCGTAAACAATTTGCCAAACGTGCTTTCTTGCACCAGCGATGTGGTCAGCGTGGTCTCGTGGATATTCTGTCCTGTGCGCAACGTGTCGTTATGATACGTGGTGACATTCACCTGACCCAGGGCGTGAACGGCGAGCGCAACGGAGAGAACGCTTCCCCAAAGAATCGAATTCAAAGTGCGCGGCAAAGAAGGCAGGGCGTGAACAGGGCTTTGATGCGACAACCGCATTTTCCATCTCTCCGGTAGTAGACGTGGATTTTCGAGGCTTGAGGATGCCCGCGAAAGCTGGTCAGACGGCGCGTCTCACACGCCCCCCGCCTAACGAACCCTATCATGTCCCGATTGTTGGGACGGAGCAAAATATTATTTTTCCGTTAAATAATTTTGCGCAATTTCCTGCAACGGCACCTGCCAGATGCGAAGACTCAAGGACTGTGCAGCTTCTTGCAATCTAGCCAGGGATAGCGGAAGCGAAGGGTTGCTAATTCGAGGGAAGCGTAAACTTCAGAGTGATTTTGGTTTCCATGTCTGCCGCGTTGCCATTTACGAAGTGCGGCTTAAATCGCCACTGCCGCACCGCCGTCATCGCCGCATCCGCCAGTAGCTGATTTCCGCTCACCAGTTTGACTTCTTGCACCACCCCGTCCCGGCCGATGCGCACGTCGAGCAACACCGCACCCTGAACTTGGTGCAACCGGGCTTGCTCGGGATACTGCGGCTCCACTCGCCGCACTAAACTGTCCTCCGCGTTGTCGGGCGATAATTCCACGATTCTCGCTGGCCGCAGCGCCAACGCCGCTCCGCCGCTCTTCTCCTTCTCCTTCCCGATTCCGGCTGCGGTCTCCGCGCCCGAAGGCGCCATCTGGAAAATTTCTCTACCGTTCTCGTAAACCCGGAGGCTGCCTTCGGGCACGCCGGCATTCGTCCGATCCGCAGCTTCCGCTGGCGCAGATTCTCTCTCTTCTGACGGATTCTGACTCGAGGGCAGACTCGGCGTTGGCTCTGCGGCGGAACTTGGGTCAACTCCTCTCCCATTTGCCGTGGCTGGCACGGATGAGGATGGCGTTGCCGCCACGCGGGAAGCATGACGGCCTGGTCTCACCTTCAGCCACCCTAGGCGCATGCCGAGAGCAATTCCCATCAGGACTGCGACGCTCAGCACCAGCATGCCAAGTACAGTTGCGAGCCAATCGAATCTCCACCCGGACGCAATTCTCACTCCGGTCTCTTCATATGCATGCCCTTCCTCCTCCGATACCTGCGCGGATACACCCCGGTCAAAACCCGCAGATGCGGAACCAGGGGTAAACCCGACCGGCGCTCCTCCTGAAACCTGAGCGCTCGCGACCAACGGTCCTGGAACCAGCGACGATCGGAGCGCTCGCACGTTTTCGATGATGCGCCCCGCCAACCCATCGAGCGTCTGCAGATCTTGATCGCCAAACGCCGAGGGTTGGGAAGAAAAAATCTCGAAAATTCCGATCAATTCCTCCTCCAGCAGGAGCGGCAGCACCACCACGGAGCGCACTCCCAACTGGCGCGAGGCTTCCGCGTCCGCGCTCGGATCAGCCAGAGCGTCTGGGCAACCCTGGATTCGCCGGCTACGCATGCATGCACCCGACAACCCTGAACTAATGTCCAGGCGCATTCCCAACTCCGGCGCATTGCGCCCGCTGCTGGCGCGGCAAACCATTTCTCCGTCGCGTGCGAGCGCGATCGCCGCCCCCGTCGCGCCGGTGGCCGGGCGGGCTTGTTCGACAATCTCATTGAGCACTACGTCGAGTGCCAGTTCCCCCGAAACCTCCTTCGTGACTCTGCCGCTTCCGTGCGCCGCAAACTTCGCTGCCAGTTCGGCAAAATCAGATCCCGCCTTCCCCGGCACGGACTGGTTGGAGGCCGGAGCACCAGGGTCGGGCGGAACCGACTCAGGCGGCAGGATTCCAGGCCGGATATCATCCGCCCGAACAGGCTTTGTGGAATCACGTCGCCACATGGGGTGCTCAGCCATCGCGCACAAACAACGCTTCCAGAAGGGTGTCTTTAGCGGAGTCTCGTCCCAAAGGGGAAGGTTGTCAATATAGAAAAGGCAGAGACTTTCCAGGCGGAGATCGCCCCAAGGATCGAAACCAAATCGGACAAATGAGATTTTTCAAGCTTGACAGACTCTCCGCCGAAGGGCATTATGCGGAACAATACCCTATTCCTCCCCCCAAGGCTAAGTTCTCACTTACTAAGAATTTCGAGGTGGTTTGATGGAAGCTTTTCATCGACTGCTTTTAGCAGTGGATTCTCTCTCAGAGCCCGCAGGAAAAAGAGCGCGGCGTCCGACGCCGTCCACTCTCTGTCTCGCCCTCATGCTCGCGCTCAGCCCCCTGATCCAGCGGGCCGGCGCCCAGGTCGGGGTTACCACCTACCATAACGACAATGCCCGCACCGGCCAAAATCTTAGTGAAACCCTGCTGACGCCCACCAACGTCAACGTGAACCAGTTCGCGAGGCTGTACGCCGGAAGCGTACCGCTGGATAGTTGGTCCGCCGCTCAGCCGCTTTACGTACCGAATGTCGTCGTCGCGGGAACGTCGCACAACGTGGTATATGTCGTCACGATCAATAACAGCCTCTATGCCTTCGATGCCGATAGTGGCCAGGAACTTTGGCAAGCCAACTATGGACCGCCCACGTCTTTCGACGGCCTTTGCGTGGATTCCAGTTATCAGATGGCGCCCGGTTCAGGAGCTGGCATCGTGGGCACTCCGGTTATCGATCCCGTCGCCGGCATTATCTATTTCGTTAATAAGACTGGCAACGGAAGTTCCCCTGCATACGCTCTCTATCTCCACGCCGTAGATTTCACCACCGGCCTCGACGAACCCGGCAGCCCCGTCTTAATCGCTCCGCCTTCGGGTCCGACGTTTATGCCCGAATACCAAATGAACCGCCCCGGGCTTCTCCTCAACAACGGCGTCGTCTATGTCGCGCTTGGTTCGACGGGGTGTAAAGGGCAGCAGGGTTATCCAAAGATTAATAATCACGGATGGGTTTTGGGCTATGACACCCTCAGCCTCGCACAGCCACCCACCGTATTCGTCACGTCGCCGACCACCAACAATGCGGGAATCTGGCAAGCGGGCGGAGGTTTGACCAGCGACAGCGACGGAAACATCTACTTCGAAACCGCCGACGGCGTCTTCGATCAGGACACTGGAGGATTGGACTTCGGACTTAGCGTGGTCAAGGTGGACCCCAACCTGAATTTCCTGGATTCCTTCACTCCCTACAATCAGAAGACGCTCCTGGAACCGAACGATCTTGATCTCAGTTCCGTTGGTCCCCTCCTGCTGCCCGATCAACTAGTTGGACCAACCCATTTGTTGGTGGCCTCCGGCAAGAGCGAGGAGATCTATCTGTTGAATCGCGACGGCATGGGCGGATTCTGCAGCGATTGCTCCGCCGGCAACAGCAATATTCTTCAGGATATCCCCGCGCCCTCTTTCCTCAGCGGCTGTTTGGGAGCGCCGCCCTCCTTCACTTGCCGCTATGGCACTCCGAGCTACTGGAACGGCTACATTTACTTCACCGAAGTTCCCGGGCCGCTCTTGTCCTATCAACTGAGCAGCGGGATCGTGACCAGTTCGCCCACCAGTCAGTCGCCACTGAGTTATTCGGGCGCCGGCAGCGCCTCCATTTCCGCCAACGGCACCAGCAACGCGATTCTCTGGGCGATTACCTGGGCCAATAATTCACCGGGAGCCGATAAAGGCACGCTGCACGCCTTCGACGCGACCAACTTGCAGACGCAGTTCTACGCCAGCAGCAGCGCCGCGAATGGACGCGACACTTTGGGCAATGTCGCCGATTTCGTGACTCCCACCATTGCCAACGGGAAAGTCTTCGTGGCCACCGAAACCCAATTTCTCGTCTACGGGCTTCTGCCTGCGCTGACCGTCAACGCGGGAAATAACCAATCGGGAAATGTCGCCACCTCCCTGCCCGTAACGCTTTCCGTCCAGGCCCTAAGCTCCTATAACAGCCAGCCCGTGGCGGGAGCGATCGTCACCTTCAGCGCTCTGCCCACCGGCGGCACGTTCGGCAGTTCCACCGCCACCACCAACAGTTCAGGCATCGCTACCACCACTTACACACTGCCCACCAGACCCGGCACCGTCACCATCACGGCCGCCAGTCCCACTACCACCACCACTTACTTCGAAGAGACCGCCAATGCCGGTCCCGCGGCTTCAATCGTGCTGGCTTCCGGCGGACGGCAAAAAGGTGTCGTCGGAACCACTCTCCCAGCGCCCATCACCGTTTCCGTCAAAGATCCCTATCAAAATGCGGTATCCGGCGTTCCAATCACCTTCAGCGACAACCACGCCGGCGGCACCTTCAACCCGCCAACCGTAAACACCAACGCTCTGGGCCAGGCATCCACGTCATACACTTTACCCACCAAAGTTTCCAGTCTCACGCTCCAGGCGATGACTGGCAGCCTCGAAATAGGAATCTCCGAGCAGTCCGTCGCTGGCAGCCCGGCATCCCTCAATTACGTCTCGGGCAATCATCAGTCCGCGCCGCCCAACACTCTTCTGCCTCTTCCGTTGGTAGTCTCCGTGAAAGACAAGTACGGAAATCTGATTTCCGGCGCCACGGTGAACTTCACGGACAACGGTGCGGGCGGCACGCTATCCAGTTCGAGCGTCGTTACCGCCACTACCGGGAAAGCCACCGTGACTTACATCACTCCAGCGCAAGCGGGAATCGTCACCATTACAGCTTCGGTTTCAGGGTTAACGCCTTTCAACTTCTCGGAGACCGTGCAATAAGGGGTGCAATAGCGCAATGTGAGCGGGCGCGGCGGCTGGTCGCGCCCCGAATCGCTGCCAAAAGGCCAGAAGTTGCAAAATCCTGGGCAATAATATACTTGACTCAGGAGCGATAGTTTGCTAGAGTCGGTTCATGGCAACCGAACCCAAGACCCTTCAACAAGCTATCGCATACTTCGCCGATGCTGACCGCTGCTTCGAATTCCTCAAGTTGCGGATTTTCCCCGAGGGTCCAATCTGTCCACGGTGCCAGTCGAAAGACGTGCGCTTCCTCGCCACTCGCCGCCTCTGGGAGTGCAAGGCCAGCCATGCGAAAAAGCAGTTCTCCATCAAGGTCGGAACCATCTTCGAAGAGTCTCCGATTCCCTTGGACAAGTGGCTCACCGCGATCTGGATGATTGCGAACTGCAAGAACGGCGTCTCCTCATACGAAATTCACCGCGCCATCGGCGTGACTCAGAAGTCGGCATGGTTCATGCTTCACCGCATCCGCGTAGCTCTGCGGACTGGCAGCTTTTCGAAGATCGGCGGCGAAGGCAGCGAAGTCGAAGTCGATGAAACTTTCGTCGGCGGAAAAATGAAGAACATGCACAAGGAAAAACAGAATCGCGTTCGGGCCTTGAACGTCTACGGCACTGCCGCCGGAACCATCGGTAAGACCGTAGTCATGGGAATGCTGGACCGCAACGCACGCCAGATTCGCGCTCAGGTTGTGCCGAACGTGGAGCGCCTGACCTTGCAAAACGCGGTGCTCAACACCGTCGAGCACGGAACCAACGTGTACACCGATCAGGCCCCCGCATACCACCGCCTGAATCAGCAATACGTGCATGAAGTTGTGAACCATGCCGAAACCTACGTCCGTGGCCGCGTTCACACCAACGGCCTTGAGAACTTTTGGAGCCTGTTCAAGCGGAACCTTGCTGGCACTTATGTTTGTGTTGAGCCGTTTCACTTGGAGCGATACGTGGATGAGCAGGTTTTCCGTTACAACAATCGCGGCACTCGCGAGAATCCGCTGAACGACGCGGACCGCTTCGATGCTGTGCTTAGAAATTTAGTGGGAAAGCGCCTGACCTATAAGGAACTCACTGGGAAGGAGGGGGAAACGACGCCGTTCTAGTCCGCATCGGTTACGTCGCGGAAAGCGTGTTTCCGTCTCGCCCGATCTCTAGGCCGTTTCGTTCGTTTCTTCTCAGCCTCCAGTTCCGCCTTGATCTTCGAGTGCGGAACTGACAACAGTTTATCGAGCAGTTGAGTAAAGTTGCCGAATTCGCCCGTCTCATTCTTCGCGGGATTGGTCGAGCGAGTTGGCTTTTGCGACACGACACTAGGAGTGTGCCGTGTCGTGTGGCAAAAGTCAATTCGTGCGTCTCGTGTTCGACGAGACCCCATCGGAGGACTGCCACACTATGGAATTCAGACTCGTATATAGCGGTCGTTTGCTAGGTGCTTCGAGGGGTGATACCCGAGCGACCCTGAAACATCAGATAAGGCGTGAATTCCATCCCCAACTCAGAAGGCTTTGGCAGACCAACTCATCGTTGCAAAGCCTGATTAAATATTACGGACTCCATGTCTATGACGAGCAGAATCCCCGCAAGTGGACTCTCGAAAATCTTGGCCGTCCCCCGGATGTAGATAAAGACGAAGATTTCTATGTGGACTTTGGAGCAGAGGCTCTAACCAAAAACTGGGCACGATGCGGATATAAATTCTGGCCTCTCGTCACCGAGGATTTCCCTCTCCGCTGTGCGCTCGATATTTTGTTTCTGCGCCCCGAAGAACCTGGAATGCTCGTGCGGAGTGGCGACCTAGATGCACGGGTTAAAACGATCTTCGATGCCCTTCGGATGCCCAACAATCTTGCCGAGGCTGGCGGGATCGGCCCCCAGGCTGACGAAGACCCATTCTACTGCCTGTTGCAAGATGACAAGATGATCTCGGAAATTAAGGTCACAACGGATCATCTGCTGCTTCTCCCACATGAGCGCGAGATTCAAGCCAATGACGCCTTTTTGATCGTCCACGTCAAGCTATGGCCGATGAAAGTCAGCCGCTGGGACTGGGCCTTCAGTCACTGAGTCAACTATATTATTGCCAAATCCTGCATCTTGACAGCCCGTCCCCGGTCGGTCAAACTATCCCTACTTACTCGGTCGGCCATCCCCAAAGCCTTATCCCGAGCACTTTTCGCTACATTTCAGACAGACTGTTCGCTGCGGGATTTCCGCGCCCGGTCTGCCATCAGATTACTGAGGGGGACCTTTCTACAATGACGCGAAATAAATCGCTGGCTGTCTTGGCCGCGGGGTTGACGCTTTTCGCAGCCGTCGCTGTTCGCCCAAATGGCACCCGGCCATCGCGGCCGGCAACAATCGCCGCCGCAGGGCCTTCAAGTCCCGCGGCCACGCCGACCGTCCCGGCACAGCCTCGAATGTCGAACCCGGTCGACGATGCCACGAAGTCGCGCATGATTGACGCTCTGGCCAAAGTTCCCATGAGCTTCGAAATCAACCGTGGCCAAACCGACAAGCGGGTGCAATTTCTCTCGCGCGGCGCGGGATACACTTTGTTCCTCACTCGCGATGCCGCCGTGCTCGCTCTGCCCGTCCCCAATCAGCCAAATCAAAATCAGCCGGCTCGGACTGGGCAGGCTTCCCATTCCGCCCTCCATCCGCTGCCGCACGTCGCAGCCACTCAGCCGGCCAGCGTCCAAAATCAGCGCACGTCCCGCAGTGAAGAAGTTCTCAAAATGCGCATCGTGGCGGCCAATCCCGCGGCTCGCATCAGCGGCGTCGGCAAGCAACTCGCCCAGAGCAACTACTACATCGGAAACGATCCCTCGCGGTGGCACAAGAACGTAGCGAATTATGAGAAGGTTCGTTACGCCGGCGTTTATCCCGGAGTGGATCTCATTTACTACGGCAATCAGAAACAACTGGAGTACGACTTCGTGGTAAGCCCCGGCGCTGACCCCAGCACCATTGGACTGGCGTTCGCGGGCGGGCCTGATGGCAGCAAGAATATTCCCTTGAGTATTGACCGCAACGGCGATCTCATCGCCACCCTGAACGGCGGCGCGGTGAGCTTCCACAAGCCGATCGTTTATCAGCGCAGCGTTGCATCCACTCCTCACGCGCCAAAAACTTTCGTCGACGGACGCTACCTTCTGAAGGCCGACGGTCGCGTAGGCTTCGCACTCGGCGCCTACGATCATCACCGGCAGTTGGTCATCGATCCCGTTCTCAGCTACTCGACCTACCTCGGTGGCAGCAACGAAGACATCTCCTACGGCATCACCTACGGTGTTCGCTATGGGCAGCCGATCCTCGTGGGCAGCACGCGCTCGGCCGATTTCCCCGAGGTCCTGGCCCTCTATCCCTTCGGCGGTGGAACCTGCGGCACTCAGCCCTGCCGCGACATCTTCGTAGCCAAATACAACCCCAACCTTACCGCACTGATTTTCGCCACGTTCATTGGCGGATCGAACGACGACGTCCCTTCCCAGGTAACCCAGGATGTCTTTGGCGACATCTTTCTGGTCGGCTACAGTCTCTCTACGAACTTTCCCGTCCGAGGCCCGGTGTTTCAGAAAACGTTCCACGGCGGCAGCGTAACCGGCGATGCGGTGGTGGTCGAAGTAGAATCCGCCGGCTTCTACCTGGAGTGGTCCAGCTATCTCGGCGGCAGTGGCGACGATCAAGCCTTCAGCCTGGCTGTCGATACTCCAGGCAATGTTTACGTGGCCGGCCACACCACCTCTACCGACTTCCCTGTCACTGCCGGCGCCTATCTGACCACTTGCCCGGTCGACAGCACCGGTGGCTGCTCCGCGGCATTCGTTTCCACGGTGAACCCAACCGGCAAAGCTCTTGTCTATTCCACCTACCTGGGCGGCTCCAATGGAATAGGCGACTCGGCCTATGGCATCGCCTTGGATGCCAACAACAACGCCTACTTGAGCGGAATCACTGGTTCGCCGAACTTTCCGACCACGCCGAACGCTTACAAAACGACTTGCGGCACCGATGGCCTTTGCAACGGCACCTACGACGGCTTCGTTGCCCAGCTTAGTTCCAACGGCGCCAAGTTGCTGGCTTCTACCTACCTGGGCGGCAGCGGCTACGATTACACCGCGGGCATCGCGGTGAAGCCCACCGCCATTTACGTATCCGGCAGCACCGTCTCCCCGGATTTCCCCGTCACCTCCGGCGCGGTCCAACCCGTCTACGGCGGAGCTTCCGCCGGTTGCGTCGTGACCACTGGAACCTGCGGCGACGTTACCATCTCCAAGCTCAACACCGCGCTAACGTCCCTGCAATATTCCACGTACCTCGGTGGCAGCGGCGACGAGAACCCCGGTCTCTCCATCGCCGTGGACACCAACGGCTACATTTACGTCACCGGCCAGACCGATTCACCCAACTTCCCGCAAGTGAACCCGCTGCAAGCAGCTTACGGCGGCGGTTCCAGCGACGCCTTCATTACCCAAATCACTTCGATGGGTGCGATCGGATACTCCAGCTACTTCGGCGGCAGCGGCGAGGACTACGCCTATCGCGTGGCACTCGACCCGTCGAACAACGTGTACATCACCGGCGCCACGAATTCGACCAACTTCGCCGTGACCCAGCACGCCGTGCAACACACCTGCGGCACTGATGGCGCTTGCAATGGCGGCTTGTTCGACGCCTGGTTCTCCAAGATCACACTGTCGGCCGATCTCTCGATGGCTGCGAAAGCGCCGACCAGCATCAAGAGCGGAGCCAACCTTTCAATTGCTTTGTCCGCCAAGAACAATGGTCCGGACACCGCGCAGTCGGTCACCGTCACCGATGTCGTCCCCACGGGGACAACCTTTGTCAGCGTGACCCCGAACGGCGGAACTTGCACCGCGCCTCCGGTCGGCGGCACAGGCACAGTGACCTGTACCGTGGCTACGATAGCCAACGGCCAAGTCCTCAAAATCACCCTCGTTGTCAACGTGAACGCGTCCTCCGGTAACGTGATCTCCGACACCGCGACTGTAAGCGCGCTCACGTCCGACCCGCACACGAACAACAACACCGCCACGGTGACCACCACGGTACAGTAAGATCGTGGCGTTTTCGGTCATCTCGCGAACTCCAAGGGCCCGCCCCGTCGGCGAAGACCGTTCGCCGAGCGGGCCTTCGCAATTTTTCGGTTCGTCTGATCGTCTGCCCACCCCCGCCCCGCCAGCCATTCCCAAAAATGGACGCAGCGACTTTTGGAACCTTAGTGCTAGGGCCTTTTGTATTCTCCCCGTAGTATCGAGAAATGTTAGAATTGCGCAATACTTGGGGCTGTTACTTTGTTCCCCCAAGCGTTTTTCTTGCTTCTCCCCTTGGCTTCTCCGTGGAAACGTCTGAAAACACAAGTATTCCAAGTTATTCACTGCGGGAGTTTGAACATGCGGATTGCGGTCGTTGGTTCCGGATACGTGGGTTTAGTGGCGGGCGCCTGCTTTGCCGATCTTGGTCACGACGTCATCCTGGTCGATAACGATGAGCGCAAGTTGGCCGCTCTCAAGAACGGCCAGGTCCCCATCCACGAGAATTTTCTGCCTGAATTATTGAGCCGCCATCGCGGCCACCGGCTCACCTTTTCCGACGACCTGCACCAAGCCGTCCGCGCCAGCGTGGCGATCTTCATCGCCGTAGGCACTCCGCCCACTGAGCGCGGCGATGCCGATCTCTCCTATGTCGAATCGGTAGCCCGCGAAATCACCGGCGCCGTCGACGACTACAAAGTCATCGTCGAGAAAAGCACGGTCCCCGTCTACACCAGCGAGTGGATTCGCAAGATCATCCTGCGCAACGGCGCCGAATCCGGATCTTTCGACGTCGCCTCCAACCCGGAATTCCTGCGCGAAGGCACCGCCGTCACCGACTTCCTGTTTCCCGACCGCATCGTCGTCGGCTGCGACAATGAACGCTGCGCCGACGTTCTGCGCAAAGTCTATGCGCCGCTGACTGATGGCAGCTACTACCAGCGCGCCGATTCCATCCCGCAGCCCGACCGCACCTCGATTCCCGCTCCCATCATCGTGACCAGCACCAAGAGCGCGGAACTGATCAAGCACGCCTCCAACGCATTTCTCGCCATGAAGATTTCGTTCATCAACGCAGTCGCTTCCATGTGCGAATCCGTGGGCGCGAACGTCAATCAGGTCTGCCATGGCATCGGCACCGACTCCCGCATCGGACCGCGCTTCCTGAACCCCGGCATCGGCTACGGCGGCTCCTGTTTCCCCAAAGACGTGCTCGCCTTCCGCGCCGTCGCCCGCGAATGCGGTTACGACTTCCGCCTGCTCGATGAAGTCATGCGCATCAACGAAGACCAGCGCGAACGCTTCCTGCGCAAAGTGCGCAGCGCTCTCTGGACCCTCCGCGGCAAGCACCTTGGCGTCCTCGGCCTCGCCTTCAAAGGCGGCACCGACGACATTCGCGAATCGCCCGCCATCCTCATCGTGCAGGCTTTGTTGCAGGAAGGCTGCAAGATCACCGCCTACGACCCCGCCGCCATGGATCGCACCCAGGAGGCGATGACTTCCAGCCTCAAATTCGCCGCTTCCTCTTACGAAGCCGCCCATGGCGCCGACGCCCTGCTCATCCTTACGGAGTGGGAAGAGTTCGCCAATCTCGATCTCCACCGCCTCAATCAGGAACTCAAATATCCCATCGTGATCGACGGCCGCAACCTGTATGATCCCGAAGTCATGGCCGCCAACGGCTTCACCTATTACTCCGTGGGACGCGCGTCCTCTCATCCCGAGGGCGTTCCCGCCGCTGTGCGAAACGATGTGCGGAACGGCATAAAGAAAGCATGAGCTCACAACGCGCTCTGGTCACCGGCGGCGCCGGTTTCCTCGGATCTCATCTCTGCGATGCCCTGCTCGGCGATGGCTGGAACGTGGTCGTCGTCGACAACCTGCTCACCGGCCGCCGCGCCAACCTTGACCATCTCAAAAATGATTCCCGCTTCGACTTTATAAATAAAGACATTTGCGAGCCTTTCGACGTCGGCCCGGTCGATTACGTCTTCCATTTCGCCAGCCCCGCCAGTCCCGTCGACTACACCATCCACGGCATCCCCACGCTAAAAGTCGGATCGCTCGGAACGTTTCACGCCCTCGATGTCGCCCACAAATACGGCGCCAAGTATCTCGTCTCCTCCACCTCCGAGTGCTACGGCGATCCCCTCGAGCATCCTCAGAAAGAAACTTACTGGGGCAACGTCAATTCCATCGGCCCGCGTTCCGTCTACGACGAAGCCAAGCGCTTCACCGAAGCCGTCACCATGGCGTACCACCGCTATCACAAAGTCGATACGCGCATCGTGCGCATCTTCAACACCTACGGCCCGCGTCTGCAGTTGAACGACGGCCGCGTGGTATCGAATTTCATGAAGCAGGCCCTGCGCAATGAAGACCTCACCGTCTACGGCGACGGCAGCCAGACCCGCAGTTTCTGCTACGTCAGCGATGAAGTCGACGGATTCCTCCGCCTCGCAAAATCTTCGGAGCATCTGCCGGTCAACATCGGCAACCCCAACGAGTTCACCATCCTCGAATGCGCCCAGCACGTAATCAAAGTGACCGGGTCGAAAAGCAAAATCGCTTACGAACCCCTCCCACAAGACGATCCCAAACAGCGCCGTCCCGACATCACCAAAGCCCGCACGTTGCTCGGATGGGAACCAAAGATTCAACTAGAAGAGGGCCTGCGTCTGTCGCTGGATTATTTCCGGAAGGCCGTGGCCGAAGAAGAAGTACCCACCAGGAAGTAACAGCGCGCCAACACTACAAATTGTCATCCTGAGGGCCGCGCCCTTTGCGGCCCGAAGGACCCCTGCATTTCACCGCCTCCGCCTGACGGCGTCCGTGTTCTTTGCAAGAACACCCGGCACTGATGCACTCCGCCAGGTTCTTGTGATGAAGCCAGCCCCACCATTGCCAAACGCGCAAGAAATAGACCACTCCCCAGTCGGAGTGAAGCAAGCAGAAAGCGAAAAGCCGAAAGAACTTCCGACAATAAGTCGATTGTAAGTAGATTCACGTTTTCTATCCGTGCCAACTAACAAATCGGAGTACACTCTGGGTCAACAGGGAGATACCACTCCCAACTCTACTTTCATAGAAGGAGTAAGTTATGCAGATAGTCACTCCCAGTCGAGTGTCTCTACGGTCCGCGACGAATGTCGCGATCGCCCTCGCAGTTCTCGCAACATCACTTCTACCATCCCCTTCCGCGCTAGCCGCGCCAAACCATATCATCCCCGTCAACTCTGCGGCCTCGCCAGCCTCCCCTCAAGTTAACTTCGGCCCAAACGTCTACATCTTCACTCCTAACATGTCGCTAAGTTCGATCCAGGCTACGGTCAATTCCATCGCTACCCAACAAATTTCCAACCAATTCGGGACTCAACGTTATGCCTTGCTCTTCGAGCCCGGCACTTACGGAACCAGCGCCACTCCACTCAACTTTCAGGTCGGCTATTACACTACAGTTGCCGGTCTCGGCCAGTCTCCCACCGACGTGGTGATTAACGGCTCCATTGACGTATATAACCAGTGCACCGCCGGCAGTTGCGTCGCATCCGATAACTTCTGGCGATCGCTGTCGAACCTGACCATCAACGTGAATAATCCAACCTTCGGCTGCTACACCGGCGAATTCTGGGCCGTTTCGCAAGCCGCGCCCGTGCGCCGGGTCCAGGTCAATGGAGCGGCGACGTTGATGGACTATTGCACGTCTCCCTCGTTCGCGAGTGGCGGTTTCATTGCCGATACCCAGTTCACCGGGGGCTCCATCGTCAGCGGTTCGCAGCAGCAATGGATCACTCGCAACAGCCAGATCGATGGCTGGAGCAACGGCGTCTGGAATCAGGTATTCTCGGGCGTGATCGGCGCCCCGCCCCAGTGTTTTCCTCAGGGGTCATGCAGTGGCCCCTACACTACTCTCGCGACCAGCCCCGTGACGCGCGAGGAGCCTTATCTGTACATGGACTCCCACGGAAACTACAACGTCTTCGTTCCTTCCGTGCAGTTCAATTCCGTTGGCACAACATGGGCCAACGGCCAGACCCCAGGCTCATCCATCCCAATCTCGCAGTTCTTCATTGCGCAGCCGACCAACTCCGCCGCGCAAATCAACGCGCAGCTACTTCTGGGCAAGAACCTCATACTTACTCCCGGTGTCTACAACCTGAATCAGACGCTGCTGGTCACGCGTCCCGATACAGTAGTGCTCGGCATCGGCTTCCCCACTCTGATCCCAGAGAACGGAATCGTTTCCATGATCGTCCTTCCTTCAAAAGGCGTAATGGTTTCAGGGATGATTTTCGACGCCGGAATTCCGAACTCTCCTCTGCTTCTTCAATTCGGAACTCTGTTCGGCGCAAGTTCCAGCTCCGACCCCTCGGCGCTTCAGGATGTCTTTTTCCGCATCGGCGGCGCGGAGCCGGGCCAGGCAACCGTTAGCCTGTCGGTCAGCAGCAACAACACCATCCTCGACGACATCTGGGCATGGCGCGCCGATCACGGCAACGGCGTCGGTTGGACGGATAACACCGCCGACACTGGCCTGATCGTCACTGGCAACGACGTGACCGCCTACGGCCTTTTCGTCGAGCATTACCAGCAGTACGAGGTGATCTGGGCCGCCAATGGCGGCACGGACATCTTCTTCCAGAATGAAATGCCCTACGATCCTCCTAGTCAGGCGGCATGGATGGAGGCTCCGGGTGTAGATGGTTGGGCGGCTTTCAAAGTCACGAACAATGTAACTAGCTTTAAAGGATACGGCCTGGGTAGTTACAGCTTTTTCAACCAGGGCATAAACATCTACGCGGCCAATGCATTTGAGGTCCCGGCCACGCTGCCGCCCGCCAGCTTCAACGATCTGCTTACGGTATTCCTTTCCACGTCCGGATTTGGTGGCATCCTGAACGTGATCGACAATACCGGCGGCTCCTCGACCATCGCAAACCCGGACGTCCCGGTCACCGTGGTAAGTTTTCCGTGACCGGCTAACATCCTTCACTCGCCTGGTTATGAATTATCCAAGTACGGGTGTTCCGGGTCCTCGTTGCCTTTTGCGAGACCCGGGACTTACTACTTGCGCGGGGTTCTTGATCTTCACCTTTCCACAATGAGATGAGACGTTGTTCCTCTCGAGATGATTCCTGCTGCAATGGCGTTTCGTGTTTCGGAACAACAATTGCTATTTCCTGCGAATCTTCAAGCCCAGGCTAAGCTCCAAATGTCGCCATCCCGAAGGTCGCTAACTGCTACATGCGCAGGGGCTTGAGCCAACCTTCGAACCCAGCAGCACCGGCTCTCGGTTCCGGATTTCGTAACAAAACAACTTCATAAGTCGCGTCCGAAACATGTTCTGGTACCCAATGAGGCTTCGATTTTAGCGCGCAAGACCGATGACCCCGCAACCAAGAATCACTGAATTGGGTGTGCTGCAAGCGGGCCGAACCCTGGGGAAACTCCGAGTGAAGGTAACCTATGAAATCAGTTCATGCGACGTGGCTTATCTCAGGTTGTATCCTCGTCATCGCTCTGGCGATGTTACCCTCGATAAAACGCCCCACAGTGGTTGCCGCTCAAAATCCAACTTCCCCCGGGATTTCAATCCCATCCTCTCCTCCGCTGCCTCCCACCGACCTAAATCCACAAGGAGGCGGAGCACCCGCCGCCACCATGCAACAAGCCGCGGTATTTGCCTGGCAGGAATTTATCGCCTTGAGTTGGCCCGCCGTTAAGCAGACTGGTGCGATCAATACTCGCGATACCGCCGACAGCAATTGCAAATTCGGCGATCCCAATTGCACCGGTCCGTTGGTTTGGCAAACGTTCCGCGGCAAAGTGGAAATCTTTCCGGGAAAAGGCAATCCCCCCGGCTATCCCAGCGTAGGTCCAGGCGATCAGTGGTACGGGTACGATGCGCCTACCAGCTACGTCTACTCCGCGAATGTGAAGCCCTGCGACACACCCGCGCCGTTGGGCACGCCCTGGATCAATCTGGATGAAACCGATCAGATCACTCTCGGTTCCATGTTCGCCGGCATCGCGCCGACTCAAGCCACCGGCAATAGTTCTCCCCAGATGATCCGTTTTCTTGCCAAGGCCAATCGCACCGAATATGTTTATGTCGCAAAAAACAAGTGGTGGGCGCAGATCGATCCCACGGTTCGCGCCAACACACAAAAGTTTCTCACGACCAATATGCGCAGCCCCGACCCCGACAGCAGCCAGTACGTGAGCTTGCCCAACGGGGCGATCGAAGCCAAAGCCGGCTGGCGCCCCCTCACTCAAAAGGAATCGAATTCGGGCCGCTTCACCACCACGACCGTTCGCTATTACGAAAATGAGAATAATCCCTGCTACCGGCAAGCCACGATGGGGCTGGTGGCGCTGCACCTGATTCAGAAAACTCCAACCGCGCCGTATTTCATTTACGCGACATTCGAGCAGGCCGACAATATTGAAACCGCCTCAGGGAATCCTGTCGAGAACGAGGACGGCGGAATCATCCCGCCCCTGCCGGGGTGCGGCCCGGGTCAAACCGCGCCCTGCACCACGCCCTCGGTTACCTTGCAGGACACTGCCACCGTAACCCCACCAATGGGCGGCGGACTCCCGCCCCAGGTCAACCCGGTGCCAGCATCGGCGCAGTTTTGCACGCCATCGGTCAGCACCACTCCCCCCAACCAGTTGTATTATCTGAATTCTTTCAAGCAGCCCGCATTGCCGGACAAGGGTTTTATCTGCATCAACTACCGCGACAATGCCATCCCTCAGCCCATCATCGACGCCAATCACACTGCCCATGCGGCGATTCGCGCCTATAACCAGGCACAAGGCATTCCCGATTCGCCTTGGTTGTATTACAAGCTGGTCAATGTACAGTACCAGCCCATCGACAAGAATTACGCCGGAGTCTATACCGGCAACGATCAGAACAGCGGTCACAATGCCAGCAGTTATCACCAGGCAAATATCGTTGTAGAAACGAACCGCCCTCTGCAATTGTTCAGCGGTGGCCTGCTCGGGACGGGAGCGAATAGCGACTACGATTCTCAGTTCAACAAGGGCGCCACCGGCATTCACAAGAACATGTATTACGGCGGATCGCAATTCAATATGGGCGGATGTATGGGCTGTCACGGCAGTCAGGGTCAACACGCGATCGGCGACTTCAGCGTGATCCTCGCCCGCGGCAAGGTGCATTTTCCCGAAGTGCCGGCTCCCCTCACCAACTCTGGCGCGGGCGTCGTCCGGCGGAACCGCTCATTAGTGTGGAAGTGAAGTGTGGAAGTGAGACCGGCAACCGCATCTGATTTCGAGGACTAACTCACGAAAGGATCTAACCATGGCAACCCTCAAGAATTATGCCGATGTCCAGGCCGCCCTCAACACCTTTGTTCAACAGGCCGGAGTTACCCCCGGACAAGCTCCGCACGGCGCTTTCTGGAACAGCATGACCTATCAACAATTCATCACGGGCAACATTCCCGGTGTTCCCGAGGGACCCTGGAAAGTTTTGGTCGTCGGCGACTCGAAAAACTCGAACATCATTCAGATTCTCAACGGCGTCGGCGATGCCTACAATGACTTCGGCCAGATGCCACAACCCAGCCCGCCTTACCAACCCGAGCAGGCAACACTCATCACAGAACTTGCCGCCTGGATCGATGCTGGCTGCAAAAACGACACCGCCGACAGCGCTCCAAAACCCGGCCACCAGAAGTGATGATGGATCCCCCGGCGCCTGCCGCATGGGCGCTGGCCCGGCCTTTCACGCCACTTTATCCCGGGGCTGCCCCATCGTTGTCGCGTTCTTTGCGACAGGGCGGGCCCTTACGGCTGTGTCACCGCATTCTGTTGAAGGGTGACCGCAGTCTGCGCTAACAGTCTGCCGTTTGCCGATGCGCCCGTTTTCAGGGCGATCAGTGTTTTACCCAGAATTACTCCCTCCGCGTGCGCAGTCGTTCCAATGGCCACACCGCCGGAAGCCTGCCAGAAGATGTTCTTGCTCCGTGCGCCGCCGGCCAGGATCATCTTCGTGGCGCTGGCCTGAATAAGAGTTCCCGCGATCTGGAATATCCAGACATCGTTTGCGCCACCGGAGATCGTGACATCCGTCGATATTAAAACACCTGTGGTCCATTTGTAGAGGCCGGGAACCAGGGTTAACCCGCCAATCTGTCCGGCTCCCAGGTTTACGAAATTGGGATTCGTTCGTCCGGCCGCGTTGGTGTAGGCGGTTTGCATGTTGGCTACAGCCGTTGTGAGCAAGGTGGGGTCGGTCACCCTGCAGGGAAGAGGCCCCGCCGCATTAACGGAGTAAATGGTCCCTGTCACCATTTCCGCACACGTCACATGGATGGCGGCCCCGGTGATCGGACTCGCTCCAACGTCCCCAGTGATCGCCGATGGAAAAACGTCCGTAACTCCCGATTTGGTCAGAATCGCGAAAATGCCTGCTTCTCCCAGGGCCACTGGCGTCTGTCCGGTAAGCGGAATGGCGTTGGTCGTAAATCTCCACGTAATGGGGTGAGCCATCGCAACTCCATCTGCGTTCTTCGCCGCCGTGGTCACCGTGACGGTGTAGCTGGTATTCGGGTTAAGTGCGGAAGCGGCAGGCGTAAAAGTTGCCACAGTGTTTGCGGCACTCATGACTACGGTGCCGGGGATGTCGGCCCCGGTTGTCTCCCTGAGCGTGAAGGTGGGCAAATCTCCCGCCGAAGGCGAGTTGATCGTTTCCGGGTCCATCGGCTGGCTGAAGGTTGCGGTCACCGCGGTGCCAGTTACGACGTTATCGCTGGTATTTGTGCTGGTCGGTACGTTCGTGGCCATGTTACTTGGGCTTGACGAAGTCACCGTGGGGTCCGCAGCTGCGCCGATAAGATTGCCGGGCGCAACGGCAGCAAACACCCTTCCGATTCCGCCACCTGCAAGCAACGAGGCGAATAGTATGGCCGTAAACACCGGCAGTTTGCATGAGCTTTCGAACCTGGTCATTTTCTTTCCCTCTTTCGTTAGCCCGCAGGGCGCAGGTGTTGGCGGATCCGTTGCTTCGACTAGGTGCGGACCCCGCTGCCATAATGAGGCCAAGCCCGGAGATAAACTGATCTACATTGACCACTCGCCGCAATTATCACGGAGACTCATTGCGCCACGCGACATGAGACAAATGAGGCCCCGATGAGGCTCGCATGAACGGCCTCCCTTGCCTGTTGATCGTCTTTTGCCGTTTATCTCACGGCCAACCGATTCTGTCTGTGACCGATGAACCCGCGCAGCCTGTGGAAAAAGCGCCCCCTGGGAACCGGGCGCGAGTGGCGCACTTCTAGCGGCTAACCATCCTATGACGCTCGCCTGAGGATGCCCCCACTCTTCCGCGGGTGCCCCATTTCTCGCGTTATCTGCGAGAAGTGGGCGGTCCCAAACAGCGCCGTCCTGACATCAACTGCTCGGAGTAGGTCAAACGGTGTCCGCCAACTTGGACGGCCCGAAACATCGCTCGCTCCCAAATATTTCCCCAGCCCGTTGTGACATCTAACCTTGCGCACAGCCCAACACTTGCGCAATCATGATCGAGGCCGTGACGGTTGGCATAAGCCAATTCGCCGCGCCCGAAGTCGTTAATTTTAAAGAACTTAGTATCTAAGCTCTTTGACGTCAGGATCTTGCGAGGAATTTCCCGCTAACACGATGATTCCAGAGATTTTGCAAAAAGGGGGAGGGGGCCAACGGAATTGAGAAGCGCCGGCACCCCCCGCCGATCAAACTTGTGCAGCCTCCCAGAATTTATTTCTGGCCCGAATTCCACAGGAGTCCGCTCTCGCAGTTCGGCCGTGAAGGTACGCTAAGCCCTCACGCAGAAAGGCCCGGATCATTCGATCCGGGCCTGTCCTGCCAAAGCCTATGCCAGCGAATGCCGAAGCATTCGACTAGCTAACTTTGAGAGTGACTGTGGTTGTTGCGGTCACGCTACCACCCGTGCCCGTAACGGTAATTTTGTAGGTTCCGGCTTTAACGCTCGCGCCCACTTTTACGCCCATGGTTGCCGTGCCCGAGCCTCCTGCAATGCTGGAAGGCTTGAACAGAACAGTGACGCCAGTCGGCTGCCCAGAAGCAGACAAGCTAATGGACGAATCGAAACCGCCACTCGGAGTTGCCGTGATCGTGGTGTGACCCGTGGCACCCGGAGCGATGACAACGCCTTTGGGTGAGGCCGCGAGGGTGAAGCTAGCTGCGTTTGGAGGAGCCAGTGCATTGACCAGGTTGTTCCCGTTCGGACTTCCCAAACCGGTCGCCAAATCGTAGCCGACGGTTGCCCCGTAGGTGTTGCCTCCACTGGTGATGTCGTGGAAGTCAGTGTCATAGCTCGAACTGGCATAAATAGCGTAAAGCGCTGGGTTGATGAAGCCGAGCGTGCTGCTCGCTCCGTTCGAGAGCGCCTGTTCGTTGGCGAGAGCCAGGTAGCCAGCCCACATGGGCGTAGCAAAGCTGGTTCCACCGTAGAGGTTAGCCGTGCAAGCTTCCTGGTCGGCGCAGACATAGAAGCTGAAATTCGCATTGGCCGAAACATCCGGGCCGTTGCGATACTTTTGAGAGCACTTGGAGCAGCCAGCGGCCGCAGCCACCTGCCACGAGGGAATCGGGAAGTCGTTCGGCGAAATGCCGCCGCCGCCGTCCGACCAGCCGGTTTCTGACTTCCAGGGACCAGCCGCGCTGGAGGTGTCTAGGTCGGTGCCGCCGACAGAAGTAATATAGACACTATCCGCTGGCCAAACGAATTCAGCATGAGCCCAGCTGCCGTCGTCGCCGGAAGCCGTGAAGAAGTTCTGACCTTGCGCCGCGAACTCCAGGAAGTAGACGTCGTCGGTCGTGGGGTCCGCAGGGGTCCACGCCCACGAGCAGCTCAATTGTGCGTTCAGCGGGCTGGCCGTGGCCATGCCGTTGAGGATGCCAGCATCGTCGAGTGTTTGTCCCGACAAGCCGCCAGTTCCGATCCACATGACCAGGCTGGACATGCCCGGGGCCATGCCTAGCGCCTGCGTCATGTCGAGGGTCTGTTCGGTGTCGTCGCAGGTCGGTTCCTTGCAAAGCGTGCTCTGGGTATCGACGGACTTGAGCGTGACTGGTACGTTGTTGGTTTGGCTTACGTTCTTGTAGTAAGTCGTCAGGTCCGTCAGGTCAGTGCCGATGAACTCAAACAAGCCGAGCGACTGGCCGGCGCCGGTGAGAGTCGCGGAGGCGTTCCCGTCGACGTAGTAGGCCGCGCGCATGTCGCTGCCGAGGAACGATGCGCTGGGACCGGAGCCGATGGTGGCGTTCGAGCGCGCATTTTCCGGGGAAACAGCGTTCGGGTCGCGACGAGTAAACATTGGTTTCGGGGTCGAATAGTTGTCCAAGCCTCCGATCGCCCACAGTTGCATGCCAGTGTCCGTGGTGGGTTCCCGGTCTGGAGCGAAGAAGGTGCGGCTTTCGGTGGGATGCTGGTAGAGGCCCATGGTCACGTGCAGGGCTTTCTCGATGCTAGCCACCGGCCCGGTGACGTCTACGTTCATGCGATTGCGCGAGGTCTTGACCACCGTCAATCCGTTCGCCTTCGCGAATTGAATCAGGGAGTCGTAATCTTCCTGGCTGGGACCAAACCTTGCGGTGAACTCTTCCACGGTGAGGAATTTGCGATAAGACGCACTGGAAGGATCGTAGACTTCCTTCAAGAAGTCATCTAACCCCGCCTGATTGCGGTGCGGCAGAACAAGAACGAGGCGCATGGACTGCGTTGCGGGCAGATGCCCAACCAAAGGCGCCTGCTTGCTGAGAACGGCATCACGCACATGGCGCGTCAGGAGGGACTGCTGGGCCTGGGAAACGATAGCCGCGCCCGACACGATCGCGACGACCGTGAGCAAAAATACACTTACTCTTCGAATCATAGTTTCTCCTCAAAAGGGTTAGGCGGAATTTCCGTTTTCGATTCTCAGGGGGAGCGTACCGGGAATTCCAGCTTGGACTTATCTGGCTTGTGCATGGTACTACGGTTCTGCCTTCTTGGACACAACCAATTTGTCAAATCTTACGGGGCCGAGTGAGAGGCTCGACAGTGTGCAATAGTTTGCAGATTTGTGCTTGCCGGGTTCAGCGTCTCGATGGCTGTCGCCAGGGCAAGAATGCTCGTATGGAATGCCTGGGTGGGGCTGACACGCCTCTCCGCCTCTATACCAGGTGCAAACTGCGATAGGCCTCGCACATCCGCAGCCAAAGGATTGGCCGGTTCAGCGAAGCTTCCGGCCAACTCCGCCTACCCTCCCTCCAAACGCTTTCCAACCACGTCGGCGCAGGCTTCGACAAATTCCTTTTCCGGTTCCGTGAATGTGCTACCGAAATAGCTCTCGATATCAAGCTCGGCTGCGAGCTTATTCTTCACAAAAATGGGGACAACGATCTCACACTTCACCAGGGGCGATCCCGCAAGATAGCGCGAATCTTTGGAGACGTCATGCACCACTACGGTCTGCCCGCTGGTGGCTGCGGCGCCACAGAGGCCGGTGTTGAGTGGAATGCGGGCATTGGGCGTAAAGCTGCCCACAAAAGGTCCGACCAGCAGAACGCCGGGATCCGCCGGGTCCACCAGATAAAACCCGACCCAGTTGTAGCGCGTCATCTTTTCGTGCAGACGCTGGGAGATACGCTCCATGATGGACTTGGCCGTGGGAGCGGTCCGGGCAAAGTCCTGAAGTTCTTGCAGGAGTTCTTCATGCACAGGCATCATCTGTTGGCCCTCGTGGTAAGCGTCAGGAAGCTCGGGCACCCCTCTGCGGTCGTCTCCGCCCGGCACTAGTGTACTCGGTCGGCAAAATATGTAGCGTCTCGCCGCCTTTCTCACGTATGGCAAGAATGTTCGCGTGGCCCGTACCCGACTTCGAGTATTTCGCCAACACCCACCGGAAAGATCGCCCTCAGCTCTCCGAGGAAGACTTCGCGGCTAAGTACGGCGCATGCCCGGACGAGATCAACCGAGTCGCTGAGTTCGCCCGGTCACACGGTCTGACGATCGTCGAATGCAACACCGCGCGGGGCAGCGTGATTGCGCCGGGCACAGCCGCCCAGATGCAAGAAACCTTCGCTGTGACTCTTAGCGACCACAAGCACGAATACACTGAGGGGCAGGATCGCGAATCAAAATCCGAAACCTATCGAGGTCGCGATGGCTTCATTAACGTTCCGGCCGAGCTTTTCCGAGATCATCCTCGGCGTTTTTGGCCTGGACAATCGCAGAGTCGCCAAGCGTGCGGCAGCTGGCGGTCCTCCAGGTACAGTTCCCCTCACCGTCCCGCATCTGACTGAGCTCACGGAGTTGCCGTGGATGCGGTAAAATGAAGATGTTCCCCTAAATCGATCCAGGAACGAAGGAGCACACGCCGATGTATCCCGAAATTATGGTCATTCCCATGCGCGAAGAGTTGACCCGCTTAGGCATTGCAGAACTGCGTACTGCCGAGGAAGTCGACCGCGCCCTGCCGAACCAGCCCGGCACAACTCTGGTCGTCGTGAACTCCATTTGTGGATGCGCCGCCGGCCGAATGCGTCCCGCCGTCCGCCAGGCTCTGCAGAACGCCGCGCATCCCGACAAAGCCTTCACCGTCTTCGCCGGGCAAGACCTCGAAGCCACCGAACGCGCCCGCAGCTATTTCACGGGACAACCGCCGTCCTCGCCTTCCATCGCCATTCTGCGCGACGGCCAACTGGTCTACATGATGCCGCGCCGCGATATCGAATCCCGCGAAGCCCCGGCCATCGCCGCCGCCCTCAAAGCCGCTCTCGACAAATTCTGCGCCAAGCCCGTCGAGGCCTAGCAGAGAGGCAGCTTGCTGCGTCGCAAATTGCCGACAGATTCGGTTTTCCCGTCGTTCTGAGGAGCGAAAGTGGCGAGAAACCCGCGTCGCCGCCGCTACTTTGTTTTCGGGCTCACCATAAATGCTTTTACCACGATCCCATTCGGCTGCATGCCTACCGGGATCATGGTCAGCAACGAATACTCCGTCGGCTCCAGCTTTCGCGCCGTGCGCTTCTGAATCACGGTCACGTCGCCGGATTTTGTATCTACAACCAGCAAGTATTGCTGATCCGGCGACAGCGCGACCGCATCGGGATGGCTGCCCACCGGCATGGTGGCAATGCGCCTGCCCAGCTCAATGTCGTACACCGCAACGCTGTCCGAACCGAAGTTGCTCACATATAGCCGCGAGTTATCGAGTGCGACCACGCCATGCGACGGATGCTGCCCGATCAGCAGGCTGCTGCCGACTTCGTCGTTTCCCGTTTCAATGATCGAAATGCCGTCGGAATCGAAGTCGCAAACCATCAGTTCGCCGCCATCCGGCTTCAGCGCCAAACTCACCGGCGTCCGCCCCACATCGAGCAGCGCCAAAACACGGTCACTGGTGGGGTCGCTGTTCCTCTGTCGGCTTTCTAACGCAATCGACGCCACCTGCGACGATCCCGAACACGCCACAAACGCCTTGCTCGAATCCGGCAGGATGGCAATGTCCTCCGGTTGCTGGCATACCGGCAGCGTTGTCCGCACCCGGAGCAGCTTGGCATCGAGCACGGAAACAGTGTTGTCCCCGCGATTCGATACCACCACGGATGCTCCGTCCGGCGAAACTCGCGCCAACCCCGGCGCTGCGCCCACGCGCACGTTGCCGATCACGGCCCTCTTATCGAGATCGATCACCGAAACATTGGCCGACCCCGAGTTCGCCACATACGCGCGCTTGCCGTCTTCCGCAACGTCGATAAAGTATGGCTTGCCGTGAACCCCAATCGTGGCCACCACGGCGTTCTTCTCGGCATCAATCACGCTGACGTTGTTCGACCCAGTGTTGACCACGTAGATTTCGTTCTTCTTGCTGTTGGCCGCAACCCCGGTCGGCTCCAGGCCGACGGCGATGGTCTTCGCCGGCTCAAACGTCCGCAGATCGATCACGCTGACGGTATTGCTTTTGCCATTGGTGACGTAGGCATACTCGCGGTAAGCCGGCCCGTAATTGGGCAGCGCCTTTTCGCGAAAGTACCACCAGCCCAGCCCGCTTAGCAGCGGTATCAGAACAATGATGAGGAGAAGTTTTCTCAAGGCCGGCTCGATAGAAGAGGACAGATTAGCAGATGTGGAAAGAGGCGGTGCGACTGCCTCTCATCAATCATCGCGCTTCCGCTACGCGTTATCGTCGCCCTCAGCCGGATGGGCACGGACTATGCCGGCTCGATCACCTTCAGCCCTCGCACGTGAGCAAAATGACGCTTGTTGAAAGTCGACCGAAAGTGACAACGATGATCTCGCACGCCTCCGCGAGCTATTTGCTCACCGCCACCGTCTCCCTCACCCCAATCTCCGGCACGGTCCTTCCCACGACCGCTGCGATCTGGCGCACCTGCTTCATCAACTCATCGAACTGATCGGGAAACAGCGACTGGGGACCATCCGACAGCGCTTCGTCCGGTTTGTTGTGCACTTCGACCATCAATCCGTCGGCACCCACGGCCACCGCGGCTCTCGACAGTGGCGTAACTTTGTTTCGCTTGCCCGTCCCATGACTGGGATCGACAAAAATCGGCAAGTGACTCAACCTCTGCACCGCCGGCACCAGGCTCAAATCGAGCGTGTTGCGGGTGTGGTCGGCAAATGTGCGCACACCGCGTTCGCACAGCGCCACGTTGTAATTTCCCTCGCTTAAAATGTATTCCGCCGCCATCAGAAACTCTTCCAGCGTGGCCGACATACCGCGCTTCAGCAGCACCGGCTTCTTCGCGCGCCCGGCGCGCTTCAGTAGCGAAAAATTCTGCATGTTGCGCGCCCCAATCTGGATCACGTCCGCATACTCCTCCACCAGATCGAGCGATTCGTTGTCGATCGCTTCCGTAATAATCTTCATCCCAAACTGCTGGCGAATGTCGGCCATAATGCGCAGACCTTCTTCGCCCAACCCCTGAAAGGAATAAGGAGACGTCCGCGGCTTGTACGCTCCGCCGCGAAAAAACTGTGCACCCGCGCGATGCACGCGCTCGGCCACGGCAAAGGCCTGCTCACGGCTCTCGATGGCGCACGGCCCCGCCACAATCGCCAGCCCCGTCCCGCCAATCGTCGCCGCCGTCCCCGCAAAGCGGATCACCGTGTTGTCCTCTTTAATGTCCCGGCTCACCAGCTTGTAGGGCTTGGAAACCTTAATCACTTCCTGCACGCCCGCCATTTCTTCCAGCGTGCCCTGCTCCACCTCACCCTTGTTTCCGGTGATGCCAATCGCAGTGCGCTGCGCCCCCGGCATGGCATGCGCGCGGTAACCGAGCTTCTCGATTTTTTCGCAAACGCTCCGCACCTGCTCTTCGGTAGCGTGCGCCTTCATAACGACTAACATAGATTCCCCTCGACTATGCCCATGTGAAGGCGTGCGACTCGCCCGTCCAGTCGAGCGAAGCTCGACTCGTTTTCCTCACCACCTGCACACCAGCCAGCCATCAAGTCTACCTTTGGCCGTGCTGTACTGCAATTACAGCGCACTTCTCTGCATCCACTCCCCCTCGCCAGCATCCAACCACTGCAATCTTCCAAATTTCCCCTGGAGTATTCCTCATGAGAGCGGCAGTCGTACCCTCGGTAAACGGCAAGTGGGAAGTAAAACAGTGGGAGACCCCAAAGGCCGGCCCGAATCAAGTCGTCATGAAGATCCACGCCAGCGGCCTATGCTACACCGACGTTCACCTTACTCACGGTTTGTTCGCGCTCCAATTCCCCCGTGTGCTGGGCCACGAACCCGTCGGCGAAATCGTCGAAGTCGGCCCCGGCGTCACCTCCCGCAAAGTTGGAGACCGCGTCGGCGTGGGCTGGGTGCAAAAGGGAGACGGCACCTGCGAGTGGTGTTTGCGAGGCAAGAAGGAATTGTGCCAGAACGCCATTTCCACCGGCATCGGACTGCAGGGCAGCCACGCCGAATACATGCTCGCCTATGCCGACGCTACCATGCCCATCCCGGCCGCTCTCAGCTACGAGCAGGCCGCGCCGATTTTCTGCGCCGGATACACCGTCTGGAGCGGGCTTCGCCTCGCCGATCCCAAGCCTCACGAGCGCGTTGCCGTGGTCGGCATCGGCGGCCTCGGCCATCTCGCGCTGCAGTATTCCAATGCCTCAGGTTTTGAAACCATCGCCGTGACCAAGAGTAAAGACAAAGAAAAAATGATCCGCGACATGGGCGCCGACGAAGTGGTCGCGGACGGCGAGAAACTGCTGGCCGCCGGTGGCGCCGACGTTCTGCTTGCCACTTCCAACTCCTGGTCCTCCACCGCCGACGCCGCCAAGGGCATGCGCCCCGATGGACGCATCATTCTGATGGGCGTCGGCCCCGAGCCCCTGAATTACACTCCAGAACTCATGTTCAAGCGCGTCCGCCTGATGGGTTCCTCGCAGAACGCTCCCGAGTATCTCTATGAAGCCCTCGACATCGCCGCCAAAGGCAAAGTGAAGGTTGTGGAAGAAGTCTACAAACTCGACGACATCGCCAAAGCCTACGACCGGGTCGCCGAAGGCAAAGTCCGCTTCAGAGCTGTCATTACCATGAATTAAAAGGTACTGGCACAGTGCGTTGGGGACGGGCTCCTTGATAGCCTGACTCCGAACCCGGTTGCTCGCCGCCAGTTCTAATGTATTCTGGGCCGGCCCATGACCCACCTCGTCATTTGGCTCCTGAGTCAGCCCTTACTTTGGGCCGGGCTCAGCATAATCCTTGGCTCGTATTTTTTCTGGCGCGGTTTTCGTTTGCTTCAGCGCAAGCGCCTCATCATGGACACTCCCCGTTCCTCCGTCCGTTCCGCGGCATTGGGCCGCGTGGAAGTCAGTGGCAAGTAGATTCGTTCACAAGGAACTTGATTGTCGTCCATAAACCTGCTACGTTAAACATGTTAAACAAATGCTCGGCATTCGCCTCGAACCCGAACTCGAAGAAAAGCTCGAGTCTCTCGCCAAAGAGACCGGCCGCAGCAAGAGCTACTATGCCCGCCAGGCCATTCGCCAATTCCTGGAAGACCGCGAGGATTACCTGAGAGGCATCGCTGCCCTGGAACGCCGCGAGCCCGCCATCACGCTCGACGAACTGGAGCGGCGTCTTGGCCTGGCGGATTGAAATAACCCGCACCGCGACCAAGCAGATCATAAAGCTCGACCGCCAGGCGCAGAAGTCCATTCTGAGCTTTATGCGCGAGCGGTTGTCGCATGCCGACAATCCGAGGCAATGGGGAAGGGCTTTGCAAGGCGAGAAGCGCGGCTTGTGGCGCTATCGCGTCGGCGACTATCGTTTGATCTGCGACATCCAGGACGAAAAGATCACCATCTTGGTCCTTGAGCTGGGACACCGCAAAGACGTCTATCGCTAATCGTTGGGCTAATCCCCGCGCACGTCTCTCCTGCCTCATTGTAAAATCTAGGTCTAATCTTCATTATGCCTTCGCAAGACAATTCGGAAACCACCGCCGTTGCCCACAACGGCAACCCCGCTCGTCCCGACGACCGCTACGATCCCCAGCACGTTGAAACCAAATGGTTCAATCGCTGGCAAAATGATCCCCAGCTCTACGCCGCCGATCCGGCCGATTCCACCAAGAAGAAATACTACGTCCTCGAAATGTTGCCCTATCCCTCGGGCGCTCTGCACATGGGACACGTGCGCAACTATTCCATCGGCGACGCACTTGCCCGCTATATGTGGATGAACGGCTACAACGTGCTTCATCCCATGGGCTGGGATTCCTTCGGCTTGCCCGCGGAAAACGCGGCAATTCAGAACAACACTCCGCCGCGCCAGTGGACGCTCGGCAACATCGCCAAAATGAAGGCGCAGATGAATCGCCTCGGCTTCGCCTACGACTGGTCCCGCGAAGTCACCACCTGCCTCCCCGACTATTACCGCTGGAATCAGTGGTTCTTTCTCAAGTTCCACGAGAGAGGATTGGCGTATCGCAAGAAAAGCAAAGTCAACTGGTGCCCGAAGTGCTGCACCGTGCTCGCCAACGAGCAGGTGGTCAACGGCCGCTGCTGGCGCCACGAAGATACGCTCGTCGAGCAGCGCGAACTCGAGCAGTGGTTCCTGCGCATCACCAAATACGCCGACGAACTCTTGCACGATCTCGAAAAACTCAGCGGCTGGCCCGAAAAAGTCCGCACCATGCAACGCAACTGGATCGGCCGCAGCGAAGGGACGTTGGTCGATTTCAAACTTGCCGATAATAAAGATAACGGCGCGAACGGCGCAGCCGGCGCGGCCATCAGCGTCTTCACCACTCGCGTCGATACCATTTTCGGCGCGACCTCGGTGCAGCTCGCGCCCCAGCATCCTCTCGTCGCCGATCTTGCCGCGTCAAACGCCGATCTCCGCGCAAAAATCGATCAGCTTATCGCCGAACAACGAAAGGCCAAAGAAGACGGGGATATCGGCGAAATCGAAAAGCACGGCGTCGCGACCGGCCGCTACGCCATCAATCCTTTCAACGGCGAAAAAGTTCCGATCTGGGTCGCCAACTACATCCTCATGGATTACGGGACCGGCGCGATCATGAGCGTCCCGGCGCACGACGAACGCGATTACGAGTTCGCGAAAAAATACCAACTCGAAATCCGCCTCGTGATCCTGCCACGTTGCAGCGACCCTGAGGAAACCGTCACCGAGCCTCCGCTTCCGTTTACTGCCGAGGAGGGAACGCTGATTAACTCCGGCCAATTCAGCGGCCTCGATTGCGCCGACGCGATCAAGAAGATGTCTGGACATGCCGAACAGAATGGCTTCGGCAAAGCGACCGTCACGTATCGCCTGAAAGATTGGGGGATCTCCCGCCAGCGCTACTGGGGTACGCCCATCCCCATGCTTTATTGCGAAAAAGACGGCATCGTTCCCGTTCCAGAAAAAGACTTGCCCGTGATTTTGCCTGAGAAGGTCGATATCGCCCTCGCGGTGGGATCGCCGCTTAGCAGTTTGCCGGATTTCGTCAACGCAATTTGTCCCAAGTGCGGCGGTCCCGCGCGCCGCGAAACCGATACCATGGACACGTTCGTCGATTCCTCCTGGTATTTCTATCGCTACACCGACGCCCACAACGACCGCGCTCCGTTCGATTCCAAGACTGTTCAATATTGGTTTCCTATCGATCAATACATCGGCGGCGTCGAACACGCGATCCTGCACCTCATCTACTCGCGCTTCTGGACCAAGTTCATGCGTGACCTCGGCCTCATCGCCAACGCCGAACCTATCGATCGCCTGTTCACGCAAGGCATGGTGATCAAAGACGGCGCAAAAATGTCAAAGAGTCTCGGCAACGTCGTCAGCCCCGACGAAATGATCGCGCGCTACGGCGCAGACGCCGCGCGCCTTTACAGCCTCTTCGCCGCTCCGCCCGATCGCGATCTCGATTGGCAGGATTCCGGCATCGCAGGCATCCAGAGATTTTTGGGCAAGGTCCATCGCTTCGTGATGCGCAATGCGCAACCGGATCATCCGGATTGGGGCAAGCCCATAACTGAGGATTTGCCTCCAGAAGCGCGCAAGATCCAACGCAAGCTCCACCAAACGATCAAGCGCGTAAGCGACGACTTCCAGGGCCGCTGGCACTTCAATACGTGCATCTCCGCCATCATGGAGCTGGTGAACGCGCTCTACGGTGCGGAAGAAGCGATTGCGCAGAATCGGACCCAGGCGCCGCTTCTCGCCGACGTTCAGCGCAGCTTCGTCCTCTTGCTGGCTCCCTTCGCTCCCTACCTCGCCCACGAACTCTGGGAGATGCTCGGCGAAAGGGAAAATCTGCTCAAGGCTCCGTGGCCCAAGTACGACGCCGCGCTCGCGAAAGAAGAAGAACTCGAAATCCCCGTGCAGATCAACGGCAAGCTGCGCAGCCGCATCACCATGCCCGCCGACGCTGCCGAGGATTACATCCTTGATCGGGCGCTGGCCGACGAAAAAATACAAACCGCCATCGCGGGCAAGCAGATTGTGAAAAAAATCTTCGTGCCCGGCAAACTGGTCAATATCGTCGTCCGATGAAAGCAGCTCTCACTTTCGCAAAATTGAGTTATTCTGAGCACGCATGGATCGCGTCTCGCCCACAATCGAAGGCTTCCGCGCGGCGTTTCGCCGCCCATCGCTGACCTTCGCCGAGATCGCTTGGCGCTGGACGGTCGGCGCGATCGCCGCGACGTTGTTTGTTTTTTCGTCCATCGAGTATCTGGACACGCTGCCGGTAACCAATTCTGACTCTGCGCTTTTGTCGACTCGACAACCTGCGCTCGTGGCGCGGGCGATCTCGCACATCCTGCGCGGCAGCCTGAATCGCGCCGTCTTTGCCGCGTTGCTCGTGGCTCTTGCGCTTTCCGTGTTATGGATCGTCGGCGCTTCCCTGGGAAGATTGGCCACGGTACGCGCCCTGCTGGACTACTTCCGCGGCAAGTTTGCAAGCGAGGTCATTGCCAACACGGATGCCCCGGCAAAGCCGCGGCCGATCCGGGCGCTGATCGATCTCAATGTCTTGCGCGTCGCCGCAGTCTTGGCTGCGATTCTCGCTGTCGCCGGGGCTGGAATTCTTACCAGTTTTGTCTCATCCAGCACAAATCCGCGGCCTGGTTTGGTCTTCATATTATTTCTTCCGTTGGCTGGATTGATCTGCCTCGCGAGCTGGGCTCTGAACTGGTGGTTATCGTTGGCCGGCATCTTTGCCGTTCGCGACGGCGACGATGCCTTAGGTTCGCTTTCCGCCGCCGTCGCGTTCTCTCGCGACCGCGCAGGTTCCGTCCTCGCCGTAAGCATCTGGACCGGTCTCGCGCATCTCGTCGCCTTCAGCGTTGCCACCACTGCTGCTTCGCTTCCCCTGGGCCTCCTCCAGGTCGCGCCGTCACGGCTTGTAATCGCCGGCTTGATTCTTGTGGCGCTCGCTTATTTCGCCGTCGCGGACTGGCTCTATATGGCCCGCCTTGCCGGCTACGTCTGCATCGCCGAGATGCCGGATGCGTTGGCCGTATCCGCGCCGCTGCCGGTTCCGCCGTCTGCGGGCCAGCAGTCGAATCCAGCTCAGACCACAATCGACCGCGATGAACCGATCCTCAGCGACGTTCCCAACATGGCCGTAAAGACCTAACTCGCCCGCCCTGCTTGCCGTGCTTTACACAAGCTATCTGATTTGAGACACTCATCCGTGGAAGCCCAATCCAAGCTCGGCCAAGCGATCGTCATCCTCGACTTCGGCGCGCAGTACACGCAGCTCATCGCGCGCCGCATCCGCGAACAAAATGTTTTTTCCGTCGTGCTGCCCTGCACGGCGTCGCTTGATGAGGTCAAAAGCTGCGCGCCGGTTGGAATTGTGCTCTCGGGAGCGCCGTGGTCGGTCTATGACAAAGACGCTCCACCGGCGGATGCGGGCGTGTTCGATCTTGGATTGCCCGTGCTCGGCATTTGTTATGGGTTGCAGTTCATGGTGCACACGCTTGGCGGCAAAGTGCTTCCGGCGGAAAAGCGAGAGTACGGCCACGCGGAAGTCGAAGTGGTTTGCGATTCCCTGCTGTTTCAGGGCTTGCCGAGGAAGCTGTCCGTGTGGATGTCGCACGGCGACGAAGCTCTGAAGCTGCCTCCGGGATTTGAATTGACCGCGAAGACCGCGCATGCGGTCGCGGGAATTCAGAACGTCGCAAAAAGGTGGTTTGCGGTTCAGTTTCATCCGGAAGTTCATCACACGAGGAACGGCACGGAGATCCTGCGCAACTTCGTTTTCAATATCTGCGGCGCAAAACCCGAGTGGACGCCGCAACACTTCATCGATTCGACCGTCGAACAAGTCAAGCGGCAAGTCGGCGATGGACGCGCGATCTGCGCGCTTTCGGGCGGAGTCGATTCGTCGGTTGCGGCGGTGCTTGTCGATCGAGCGTTGCGCGACGCCCGCGACAAGCATGCCCTGAGCGGAGCCGAAGGGTCGCGGCTGACTTGTATTTTCGTGAATAACGGTGTGTTGCGCAAGAACGAGTTCGAGAAAGTGCAGCGGACTCTGCGCGACAATCTTGGGCTGCGTCTCGATGCCGTCGACGCGACGGATCGTTTTCTTGACAAGCTGAAAGGTGTGAGCGATCCGGAGACTAAGAGGAAGATCATCGGAAACGAATTCATCTCGGTGTTTGACGATGAGGCGCGTCGCATCGAAAAAGAAGAAGGAAGCGTCGATTATCTTGTGCAAGGCACGCTCTATCCCGATGTGATTGAGTCGCGCTCGGTGCGGGGGCCGTCGCAGGTAATCAAGTCGCATCACAACGTGGGCGGGCTTCCGGAAAAAATGAAGCTCAAGTTGATCGAGCCGCTGAAAGACTTGTTCAAAGACGAGGTCCGCAAGATTGGCCGTGACCTGGGCATGCCGGAAGAAATCTTGCACCGGCAACCGTTCCCCGGCCCCGGCTTGGCGGTGCGGATTCTCGGAGAGGTTACGCCGGAGCGTCTGGCGCTGCTGCGCGAGTGCGACGACATTGTGGTCGCCGAGATCAAGCAGGCCGGGCTGTACACCAAAATCTGGCAGTCGTTTGCCGTGCTCCTGCCGGTGATGTCGGTGGGCGTGATGGGCGACATGCGCACCTACGCGTATACCTGCGCGATCCGGGCGGTGCATTCGGAGGATGGAATGACCGCCGACTGGGTTGCGCTGCCGCACGAAGTGCTGAAGAACATTTCCACGCGGATTGTGAATGAAGTGAAGGGCGTGAATCGCGTGGTGTATGACATTACTTCCAAGCCTCCGGGGACCATTGAATGGGAGTAGCCCCCTTAGCCGCCAGCTTGAGACTTTCTGGGCTCTGAAGTCCCTATTTCCCAGGGAGCGCCGCTAAGGCCGGGCCTCCTAGCGTTTGTAGACCGTTGTGTCGGGATGATAGTTGCGCCAGTCGAACCAGTAGTCCTTTAGGGCCGGAATGCGGTCGAGGCATTTCCCTTGCGCCGGGCCGGAGGTGGCGCAGCCTTGAAAATCCCACTGGCTGGCCGTGGAGGTGTCGAGCAGCGTCCAATCTTTCTTGCCTTCCGATGCGGTTCCGGCTGAGGCGTCCGCGTTGGATTTTGTCTGCAGAAAGAATTCGGCGTCCTGGCCATAGATACGGCTGACGAAGACGCGGAAGGATTTGCCATCGGGGCCGAGGACGAGAAGCAGCGGCGTGCCGTTCACGCGATCGAGAACTGGAGACTGCTTCGCAAAAGTCTCCCAGGGATAGGCGCGGGCGGCGCCGTCGATGCTGAGTCCGATGACCACGTCGCGCGACTTCAGTTCGGTGCCGGGAAAGCTGATGACCACGGGGAGCTTGGCCACGTCGGGCTCCCAGTTGCTGTCGTACTCTTTCGCATATTTGGCGACCGGCGCGAGCACCTGGCCGGAGGGGGATTCGGCGCGCCACTGGCCGAAGGTGAGTTCGTCGCTGAGCACGAGTTCGAGCGCTGCGCCTTGCAGCGGGCCGTAGATGGCCTTGCCGGTGATCTGTTGCCACCAGGTTCCGGTTTCGCGGTCGCGCATCAGGAAATTCTGGTTGTTGATGCCGGCGAGATAAAAGTGCAGCGCTCGGCCGTTGATGGTTCGCGTCCACACCAGACCGGTGTGACAGAGCGTTCAATAGGTAACGGCGATCGGCACGCCCCCGACCACATCGTTGAGGACATGATGGTAGGCCATCTGGCTGATGGGATAGGCGCGAGCGTCGCCGCCGAGGCGGACGGCCATGATCATTTCCTTGGCATCGAGCTTGCTCGTGGCTTGCGCGAGGAATTGCGGGCCGCTAATGGGATGGAACATCCATTCGAAATAGTTGAGCCGCGCCATAACCGCGGAGAATGTTACAACCAGCAGTGTGAGCACGAGAAGAGCTTTGCGCCAGAGCCCGACGCTTCTCCACAGCGTGAAGGCCAGCACGAAACAGGCGAGGGCTGCGATCAGCGTGCCGAGCGGAGCACGCTGCCGCAGGGCCATGGCAACGAAGAGTGCGCGCGGCGCCTGATAGCGAAATGGCCGAATGACAAAAGCGGGCACAAAGAACAGCGAGACCGCGCTGAGGGCGCACAGAGGGAACGCAATCCACAGCCAGCTCGAGCTTTGGGGATGGCTCGGTTGGCGATCCGCCGCTTGGCCATCACATGGCTGCTCAGGTAGCGGCGGCGGTAGCGAAAATGCGCTCATGGATTAATGCTGAGATGCTCGACAAGTCTAATCCCCGGAACTGTAAGCCAAACGGCCTGGCCGAGGGAATAGTACAAAAAAATGAAAACCCCGATCCGCGGAGCGGGACCGGGGCGGTAGTTACGGCGTTGTCGTTTGCTATTGTGGAGTGAAGTTTTGGTGATAGCTCAAACTGACCACGTCCTGGAACATGGGAGTTCCGGGAGGCAGGTTGGCCGGGTTCAGGAATTGCGTGTCGAAGAAATAGTTGCGCGTGGGTGCGCCATACACCGAATTACAGCACTTGAAATTACCTGTGGCGTACTGCGAATAGTACATGCTGATCAACGATCCGGCATAGTAAACGTTGGTGCCGCCGCGGTCCTCCAAATAGCGCAGGAAGTTGTGCATGCCGCCGTCGGTACCGAAGTCCTCCGCCCCCCATGCCGGCTGCGGGAAAGGAATACTCTTGCCGGCGGCAATGGCGACACGATAGTAGCTGTCGGTCGCCGTCCTGCCCGAAATAGATCCCGGCGAGCTGAAGCTATTGGCGTCCAGCCAATTCGGCGAGAGCAGCGTGACGGCGTCGGCGATGATCGCAGCCGCGGAATGTGGCGTCGTGGCGTTCGCCCCGAAGCTGGGGAAGAAGGGATCGGCCGGGCCTGTGTTGTAGTTTCCCCAGATGTACACGGGTTCTTCGGAGGCGACGGTGAAGCCGTTCCCAGAGGTGGCTGGAGCAACGGGCTGAGGCAAGTAGCTAACCCCGGCACTGCTCATGCCGCCATCCACCAGGCGCAGCACGTGGCGGGGGCCGGTAACCACGTTCCACATAGCCGTGGTTGGGCCCGGGATGCCATTGGTTGTGCCCGGAATGTAGTACGGTTGCCCCATAGCCAAGCCGGTCAAGCCGAATCCGGCGCCGAGGTATTTCTCTCCGAAGGTGTCAAGAAAGGTGTTCCCATCCACGTCTTCCGGCGAGAAGGTGTAATACGTCGCGGGTTCCAACACGCCGTCGGGGATGCCCGTCGAGGACGACGAGTTAACTACGTCCTCCAGTCCCGAGATGCCAACGAAGTTGTTATAGAAACCAGTCCGGTTGGTATCGGGATCGGGCTGCATGCCGCGGTGATCCGAAAAATACAGGATGTAGCCGTTTTGGGCGCTATTGTTCACCAGATGGCCGCTGCCGCCAGAGTAGGGGGTTCCGGCCTTCGATTGCAGCCAGAGCCAAAGGTTGCCCACATCCAGCTCGACGGCGTTCATTACTCCACTGGTGCTCACGTAGTTTGCCGTGCCGCCGCTCCGCGTATCCCGTGGCTCGCCTTCGCGCGAATCATAGAAGTTGACGGGAAGCCATTTGTAAGCGGTGCTGCTGGAGTCGAGCTTGTCACCTTCGTATGCGCTCGTTGCCGCAACACCGCTCTGCAACTGCTGAAGGATCAGGATGGCAGGGCTGATCGGGTTAGCGCCGGCGACCCCTGCGGCTGTGTAGGGCACGCTGGGCGAGGTCCCGTACATACGGCCGAAACCATATCCCAGCCATTCTTGCGTGACTCCAATCCACTGGTTGGCATTATTGAGGTACTCCACCCGAAGCCATACGCTTTGGCAGACGGTGGTCCAAGTGACCTGGCCCAACAGGGGCCACGGGTTACCGCAGACATTAGGCTTAGTCCAGCTCCCGGTGCCGGACTTGGCCATAGCGTAGTACATATATTGGCCGTTAAGCGCGCCGGAGAGTGGAAAGTAAGCGGTGGCAGGCGTGCCGAGTTGCACGTCGTTGGCGTCGAGCTGGCCGGCGCCGCGCTCCGGATGAAGTTGTGAGATGTCGTCGGCCAGCAGAATGCGGATTTCGGCCTTGGAGTAAAGGCGGGAATTGCTCAAGAGCGCACTATCGCTGACCTGCGGTCGACGAATAATATCAATCGCGCCAATAGAAGATGCCTGCACGAAGGGTAACTGCAACGGGGTCGCGCCCGTTAATCCATTGATAACGAAGTTCTTGAAGGTTCCCGTCGAGATCCCGGTCCATCCGGAACTTGCGGCACCGGTGTTGGGAGGGAATCCGCCGGTCCAACTGCCGGCGGTGAGCTGAGGACAATAAGTGGCCGGTCCGCTGCCGGGCGCAGCTGGGCAGCCGAGGGCGGCATCGGGCGCATAAATGCTGCCGGTGTAGCCGGAGGATGTCGGATGCCCATTCTCGAGTTGGTCAAGAACGATCTGGCCAACCGCAGCGATCTTGTCGGTGAAAGTCAATGTGCTGCCGGAAGCAAGAAAAAGACTGCCGTTGGTGTGGACGCGGCCGCCAAAGTTAAAAGCGGGGCCGGCAAAGTAGTCGCAGTCACCATCGCAAAACACCCCGAACTCAAAAGCGGGAAGCAGCGCGACTTCCACGGTGCGAGTGAGGTTGACGGACGCTCCGGTGGGAGAGATCGCGGAGTTGCTGGCGGACTCTCCCGCGGATGAAATGCGAGTGGCCGTGACTTGCAGGTTGAAAGGGATGAGGGACGCTACCATGCCCTGGTCTTGCCCGGAGCCCACGATGTCCCAGGCGCCGGTCGGGTTTGTACCAGGAGGAGGACAGACCTGGTTGGGCGGCCAGGTTATGCATTCGACATAGTTCATGTTGGTAATGTTCGAGCCGGTAACGTTGGTCGGAAAATTGGCGGGATTGGTGAGAGCGGTAATGGAGGCGGCGTTCGGTGTCTGCGAGGTCTGGTACAGTTGAGAGAGCTGGGCAGTCAAGTTTTCGATGCCTGACTCCGCGCCATAGTAGGCGACGTTGCCTTCCAGGTCGTTGCCTCCCATGCGCTGTTCATTGCTGACCATGTACAAGAGTCCAACGGCGATGGCCGACAGTAGAACCGTCAACAGGAGTGCCGCGATGAGCGTGAAGCCTCGCGAATCTCGTCTACTCTTCCCCATGTTTCCCCCTCCAAGCTTAAGCAAACCTCGGACACGACTTTAGACTGCGAAATCACTGACAAGCGGTGTTGAGGTAATTGTAAGAATTGCAAAAACTCATATTGCGGGCGCTGACGGAACTCGCCAGGTACATGCTCTGGGATCTGTTCCCGCCGGAAGTCAAGCTTTCTCCCATGACCCACATGTTGACTTTCTGAATCAGCGCGGGGGAGAGTCCAGCGGCGAGCGGGTCGGATTGATTCGCGCTCATCGTGTGGTTCACGGAATCGATGACGTCATAGCTGAATTGCAGGTTGATGATGTTATCGGCCACGGGGACGGCGTTAAGGCCGTTGACCTGGCGCATCAGGCGCGGAGTTTGAACGGTGCCGCCGGCGGGAGGAACCTGCAGAAAGTACGTGACGGCGTTGAGCCGGCAGACGTTCATGGTGGTGGCCGCACCCGAACTCCCGTAGGTGGTGCCCACCAGGGGACCAGCGAGACCGGCAAAACTGTTCGGGCCGGTCTGGTTGAAATTGAGTGCGTCGGTGGCAAAATTGATCGTGGTATTGTTCGGGAGGCCGGTGATCTCGGCGACCACTGCGGCAGTTTGCGCGGCGGCAGTGCCTTGGTTGCCATTGCCAGGGCCTGCTGTGCTCACGAGGAACAGCAGCAGGTCACCGACGTTGAGGCCTCCGGGTGCAAGAATGTTGTTGGGCTGCACCGCACCGTTCACCACGGCCACACTGACCCCCGTTGTGCTTGTAAAGGTAAAGTTGAAATTGGTCAGCGGGAAGTTGTAATCGCAATAGATCGACGTGATGCTGTCATTTGTGGCGCCCGGAGCGCTGGTGATCCCGGTGCCGTTCTGCACTCCGTTGTTGAAGCCCGGCAAAATGCCATACATGTAATTGCCAGTCGGGTATGTATCGGCAGGAACGTAGCAAGTGCCGCCCTGATTGCAGGCAACCTTGGTGGCGCCTCCCGCCGTGGCCAGTTGCAGACCGCCCGTGGGCAAGCCCGACCCCGCCATGCTGAGATCTTTGGACATCATTTCGATGGCGGTGCGCATGTTCTCCTGGGTGTCGGCGCGTTGCGTCACGGTTAGGGTCGCGTTCATACCCATGCGAAACAGTTGAGTCATGGCCATGATGGCGATCAGGCCGATGACAGAGGCGATCATCAGTTCCAGAAGGCTGAAGCCGCGTTGCGATTTTGTGATGGGCATTTTCATGGTGTCACTCGGGCTCAGTGGTAGCTGGAGACCAGCGCATTCACGCTGTAAGTGCCGGCGGGCCAACCGGCTTTGACGTACGCAACGGTGATGTTGACGGCGATGAGATTCTGGTTGACCACGCCGCTGGGCAAAAGCACCTGATTGAAGGTGATGGTGCGGGTGAAGTTGCCCAGGCTTTGAGTGACGTCGTCGCCTGTGCCGAGAACGCCATCGGGGCCGGGCAGAACCAGGCATTCCACGCCTCCCGGGCAGGCCGCGCCCGTGTCGGGAGCGGTGCAGGGCACGTCGTCGGCAGTGCCGACAATGCCATCGGGTCCGGCGCACAGCAGCGGCCGGGGCCCGCTCAGAAAAATTCCGCCGCTGGCGACGTTGTTGATCGAGGCGAAGGGAAGCTGCTGGCTGTTGCGCGCCGTGTAGATGCTTTCCATGGCGTCGAGCGCCTTATGGCGCGCGATCAAGTCCTCCTGCGCCGAAGCGGTGGCGGCGATGGCCGTCGCGAAACTTGCGATCACAGCCAGTATGCCGACCGTCATGATGATGATGGCGATCATGACCTCGATCAGCGAAAACCCGCGCTGCGCCCGCTGCTTCCCGATGAATTTCGTTTCTTGCGTCATTGTTGTACCCAAGTTCCGCCTCCCTGCGGGTTCAGCCGCCATCCGCGAATTCTGCCGGTCGCTCCCCATACCGTGATAGCTCGCGACGTGTAGATAGTGTCGGAGGTCCGCGTCATGTAGACGATGCCGCTGTTGTAGGTGCCGCTGTTACCCACGACGGACGCCTGCGAAGAGCCGTCAGGCATGAAGATGACATAATTGAGCGGCTCGCCCGCCAGAGTTTGACCGAAGTCGATAGCGACCGCGCCGGTGCCAAAGTTGTCCGGTGCACTGGCGGGGAATCCCGCCTGCACAGCAAAACTAACGTCCGCTGGGATGGAGTAGGTGATCACCTGCTCCAGCGGCGGCGCCGCTCCGGCTCCAATCGCGGGAGGCTGATACTCGACCTGAATCGTACCGGGAGGAAAACCGGCGGGATTGAAATTGACATAATATTCGTGACTCTGCGTGATCGCCAGGTTACGCGTGTTGCGCAGGGCCATCAGCGCGGTGTCATAGGCGGAGTCCACGTGGCTCTGGTTGAACATGGGCTTCAGGCCGATGAAGGTGACCCCGCTTAGGATCAGGATGATGCTGATGGTGATCAGCATTTCCAGCAACGAGAAGCCGTTGTATTTGCGCGATGCCATAAGCTCTTTCCGGTACGGCGAAACCTCGTATCGTCTGCTGGCGTTCGTCAACTCATCCCCTGGAAGTCGCAATAAACAAACCGCGTGGGGAAACCTGGGGGAGTCGAGCCACCATGAAACGCATCCGATGTGGCAGTCTTCATCCTAGGAAGGCGGAGTGATGGCGTCAAAGCACCACGGTGCAACGCAGGACTATTGGTCTTTTGTAATGGGCATGGTGACTCAGGTCACCTGATTGACTCCAGTGGGGTTAATGGAATCTCGCGGGAAGAGTGAGGCGGTGCGTATGACTCAGGTAACTTGCCGGAGGAACGGTGGTGATCCTACGATGCATGAAGGTATGACTCTCTCATCGCTGCTGGTGTGCGCGGATGCGGATGCGGTGCAAGTGCTGACCGGCGTCCTGGAAGAACTCGGCATTCAGGCGGAGTTGTGTGCGGACCCCGCGCGCGCGCTCGTGCGAGTGGCGCAGGACCGCTTCGATCTGATCATTCTTGACTGTGAAGTGCAGTCGGAGGTGGTCACTTTGTTGCAGCAGAGTCGTTCGTCACGCTTGAACGACGCGACGCTGGCGGTGGCTGTGGTGTCTGGGCAGGAGCGCATCCGCGAAATGTTTTCTCTGGGGGTGAACTTCGTCTTGTACAAGCCGGTGTCTCACGAGCGGGCGCTGAGCACTCTGCGGGCGGCGCAAAGCGTGTTGCACCGGGATAAACGCCGCAAGGCGCGAGCGCCGGTGCATACCCATGCGACCATCGACTACGCCGGCGTGGAACAGGCGAGGGCGACGTTGGTGGATCTGGCGGAAGACGGCATGGCGGTGAACTTCGGCCAGAAGCTGCCGCCGACCTGCAAAGTCTATTTTCAATTTCAATTGCCGGGCCAGACCGCGAGCGTGCGGCTCTCCGGCCAGGTGGTGTGGCAGGACTGGAACGGGCGGGCGGGCATTCAGTTTGTCGATGTGCCGCAGACTTCGCGGCGCGTGCTGCGGGAATGGTTGCAGACGAATTTGGCCGATGCGACCCGGCAGCAGTTGGAGACTGACACCGTCGAGGTGGAGCATTCCATTCGGCCCAGTGACGACGGAGCGCAGGCCAGTGCCAATGTGCGCGGGAAGAAGCAAGAGGTAGAGGTAAAGAGCGCCGATGGAGAAGCTGCGACGCGGCTGCGCGATGACCCGAGCGACCGGCGCGGGCAAACACGATATGCGTGCCGCTTGGGAGCGGAAGTTTACCAGAAGGGAAGCACGGTACGGAATTACTGCCATCTGAGCGATCTCAGTCCCGGAGGTTGCTATCTGGAAATGCCGCTGGCGTTCGCTCCGGGTTCGGCGGTGGAGATTGTGGTGCGCACGCACGAAATAAAATTGCGCTTGAGCGGTGAAGTGAAGTCCTCGCATCCTGGCTACGGGATGGGAGTGGTGTTTCATCTGAGTACCAAGGACGAACGGCACGGCGTGCAGCAGTTGATCGATTTCGTGGCGGCCACGGCCGAGAGCTCTTAGAGGCAGTTGCCCGGTGTCCAGTTTCCGTCTGCCAGTTTGGTCTTGCCATCTGAATTCTTGTTGTGACTTCCTTATCAAAATAAATTCTGAAGAGGCTGTTTGATTCGCGGGCTCCGTTGGGTGGGCATCGGCTCTCTTCTCGATGCCCCCTCCCCACTGGGACGTAATGGAATCATCGGGTTAGCAAGAAATTCCCCGCAAAATCGGGAGCCTAAAGGACTTAGATCTAAAATCGGCAAAACAAAGGACTTAGGGGCACGACTATGAGGGTTACCCGACCGTCACGGCCTCGATCATGATCGCGCAACTTTAATGGGCGCACAAGGTCAGATGTCACAGAGGGCTGTGGAAATTCTTGGGAGTGAGCGATGTTCTCACCATGGATGGTTTCGGGGGGCAGGAACTTCAAAATTCCCGTCCAGGCGAGCTTGAGGGCACCCGCCAGCTGATTTTCTCGACCGGGCCAGCCCCACTCTCAGAATTATTGGTAATGCCAAATCATGCTTTACAATAGTTAGCATGAGAAGTACGCGCACCTTGTCCGTCACATTGCCGCCTGAGATGCTGAAGCGGGCTCAGTCCATTGCCAAGCGGGAAAGCCGCACGATGAGCGAGTTAGTTCGCGAAGCGTTGCGCCATTACGACCGTCAGACTTGGTGGGATGAGGTCAATGCTTACGGCCGCCAGCGGGCGCGAGACCATGGAGTGAACGAAGGGGATGTAGAGCGGTTAGTTCAGGAAACCCGCCCCGGCGCCCGAAAAGCGGCAAAAAAATAAATGAACATTGTGGTAGACACGAACGTGATCGTGTCTGCGCTGGTCTTTGGTGGATTGCCGCGCCGCGTCTTCGAGATGGTTGAGAGCGGCCATTGCAGCTTCTTTTACTCGGCTGAGATCGAGAGTGAAACCCGGAGAGTGTTGCGTGACAAGTTTGGATGGGACCAGGAAAGGCTGGATCGTTACCTATCAACACTGTGGGGTCTGGGCAAGAGAGTGACTCCCCGGCGGCGGGTTCATGCCGTGCTGGACGATCCCGACGACAATCGCATTCTCGAATGTGCGCTGGCAGCCGGAGCCAAAGCGATTGTTTCCGGGGACGGTCATCTCTTGAAGCTTAGCACTTACGAAGGGATCGCGATTCTCTCACCGCGAGAGTTTTTGCGGTCCCGCTGTTAAGGTCACGTCGATTCCGGCCCGCTGAAAATCGCGGCCGAGTGGGGCAGCCTCGAGTAGAATTGTGCCGACGATGAATGGATCAAAGGTGGGCCGGCTGCCCCCATCCGCCCCCAACCTGCGGCGCCGGAAGTCAGCGCGATGAAGGCGCGGCGTCGAGGAACGTCGCCACGGCCTTGCGAAACTGCTCAGGCTTCTGGATGTGCGGTATGTGGCCGCACTCCGGAATCTCGACCAGGGCTGAGCCCTCGATGGCGGCATGCGCTTTGCGGCCCAGTTCTGGATACTGTCCGGCGACGGATTGCAGGGCGGGCGGCAGGCGATTCTTGCCCACAACGGTGCGATCGTCCTGTCCGATGATCAACAGCGTCGGGCGGCTGATCTGGCCCACTTCGTACACGATGGGCTGCTCATAGATCATCTCGTAGGTGAGCGCCGAGGACCATGCATCGCGCGGATACTCGCCCGTACCGAGAACGCCGGCCTGATCCTGCACGTAAGCCTCGTATTCCGGCTTCCACGCTCCCGGGTAATAGCTCTTCTGGTAATCGCGCATCTGCTCGTAAGTCTGGCTCAACTCCGCTGCATACTGTTGCTGCGGCGAAATGTAAGGGACGAGTTTGCGGTAGTCTTCGAGCCCGAGCGGATTCTCCAGCACCAGTTTATCGACCGTCTGCGGGAACAGCAGCGTGAAACGCACGCCCAGCATTCCGCCCATCGAATGCGCAATCACATCGACCTGCCGGATGCCCAAATGGTCGAGGAGCGCTTTCGTGTTCTGCGCCATCTGGTGGAAGCTGTAGTGGATGTCGGGCCGTGACGACGCGCCGAACCCCAACTGATCGGGTGCAACGACGCGATAGCCCTGCTGTGCCAGGAACTCGATGGTGGGCTCCCAGTAAAAGCCCGAGAAGTTCTTGCCGTGCAGCAGGAGCACGGTCCTTCCGTTGGAAGCGCCTGTAGGTTGAACGTCACGGTAGGCCATGCGCAGATCCTGGCTTTCGATCTGCAACTGGAAAAATTGCACGCTGTACTTGGGATGAAAAGCCTGGCCCTGCTGGGCAAACGATGGCGCTGCCGCGATTGCTCCAAGCAGGAGGAACGGAACCATCGCGCGGGTTTCGAATCGACGGAAGTTGGCCATTACCTTCACCCCAGCCTTGCGGCCCGGCGCCTTAGGTCGGCGCTGTCCGGGACTCCGGCGCCGTGTCTGAAATCATAACCTTTCGGTCAATCGGCACCGAGGTCAGGCTGAAGTTTGGTAGTGGGTCAGTTTGAAATTCTGAGCGCAGTCCGGTGGGCGCGTCGCGCGATTAAGCAGGAACGTACGTCAACCGAATCAAGTCATCGGCGATTAAATCGCTGGCCACCAGGTGAAGCGGCGGCCGGGGGCCGGCGAAGAATGGCGTGCCACCACCAAGCACGACGGGGCGGAGGTAGAGCCGATACTCATCGATAAGACCGGCCTCGGTAAGGCTTTGCGCCAGGACTGGTCCGGCAACTAGAATCTCGCCAGACAGCTCGGCCTTCAGCCTGCGTATCACCTTCTCGAAATCATCCGCGACAAGCGTGGCGTTGGGGCCAGCTGACTTGAGGGAATGCGACACGACCCACTTCGGCTGACTCCGCCACGCTACCGCGAAGTCACGGTCCTCCGCGTCCCAATCAGGGAGATCTTCGTCCCAATAACGCATGATCTCGTA
>Ga0302180_10000147_pt1 | contig 59375 bp, 54 predicted proteins | sample I_Palsa_E3_2_FD_200575 | JGI IMG/M metagenome (GOLD analysis project Ga0302180, IMG submission 200575) | Peat permafrost microbial communities from Stordalen Mire near Abisko, Sweden - I_Palsa_E3_2 | ecosystem: Environmental > Terrestrial > Soil > Palsa > Peat permafrost | place: Sweden...
CGTCAAGCTGCAACCAAGTCCGGCAGGTTAGAATGCTTGAGTGGAAAGCACCCACGCCAACGGCCTTGACTCAGAAATTATGGAGCACCGGCGCGGCGAGTTTCTGATCAGTACCAATCGTGCGCGCATGGATCTGGATGTGGTTCACGGTTTTCTGACCAACTGTTATTGGGCCAAGGGCATTCCGCGCGACGTTGTGGCGCGTTCGATCGAGCACTCATTGTGTTTCGGCATTTACGAAGAGGGCGGAGCGCAAGTTGGTTTCGCGCGCGTGGTCAGCGACTTCGCCACCGTGGCTTACCTCGGCGATGTATTTGTGCTGGAGTCGCATCGCGGCCGCGGGTTGAGCAAGTGGCTGATGCAATGCATCATCGAGCATCCCTCGCTGCAGAATCTGCGGCGCTGGATTCTTTTGACCCGCGATGCGCATGAACTCTACGCAAAGTTTGGCTTCACTCCGGTGAAGGCTCCGGAGCGCTACATGGAACTGCACCGCCCCAACGTTTACGAAACACCTTTAGGAAAACCACATGAAGAATTCCGCAGCTAAGATGTATCGCCCGCTGTACGAAGCCGATCCGCAGATTGCCGCCGCCATCGACAATGAAGCCCGCCGTCAGCACGAAGGTCTCGAACTGATTGCCTCGGAGAACTTCGTCAGTGAAGCCGTGCTCGAAGCCGCGGGCTCAGTGTTCACCAACAAGTATGCCGAAGGCTATCCCGGCAAGCGTTACTACGGCGGCTGCGAGTACGCGGACGTGGTCGAGAACCTGGCGCGCGATCGTGCCAAACAATTATTCGGCGCGGAGCACGCCAATGTGCAGCCACACGCCGGCTCGCAAGCAAACATGGAAGCCTACGCCGCCGTGCTGCAGCCGGGCGATACGATCCTGGGATTGAACTTGGCTCACGGGGGCCATCTCACGCACGGACATCACCTGAATTTTTCAGGCAAGACCTACAAGATTGTCCCTTACGGCGTGACCAAAGAGACCGAGACGATTGACTATGACGCGCTGGAAAAACTCGCAGAGGAGCACCGCCCGAAGCTCATCATCGGCGGCGGCAGCGCGTACCCGCGCATCATTGATTTCGCTCGCATGCGCCAGATCGCAGACAAAGTAGGCGCGCTCTATCTAGTCGACATGGCGCACTTCGCCGGGCTTGTGGCAGGAGGCGCGCATCCCTCGCCGGTGCCGCACGCGCACATCGTTACTTCGACAACTCATAAAACTCTGCGCGGACCAAGAGCTGGCCTGATTCTTTCCAAGGCAGAATTCGCGGCGGCAATCGACAAAGTAGTTTTCCCTGGAATGCAGGGCGGGCCGCTGATGCACATCATCGCCGCGAAGGCGATTTGCTTTCAGGAGGCGATGCAGCCAGAATTCCGCGAGTACGCGCAGCAAGTCGTTGCGAATGCGAAGGTGCTGGCGGAAACGCTGGCCACTGAAGGATTCCGCATTATTTCAGGCGGCACTGACACGCATGTGATGCTGGTCGATGTTTTTTCCAAGGGCATGCTGGGCAGCGAGGCCGAGAAGGCGCTGGGCGAGGCCGGCATCACGGTCAACAAAAATGCGATCCCGTTCGATGTGAACCCGCCGCTAAAGCCAAGCGGAATCCGCATCGGCTCTCCGGCGCTGACCACGCGCGGCATGAAAGAACCTGAGATGAAGCAGGTCGGGCGCTGGATCGCTGAAGCTCTGCTGCAGCGCACCGACGCGGCAGTGCTGGCGAGGATCCGCAAGGACGTGCTGGAACTCTGCGAGGCCTTCCCTCTGTATGCCGAGCGCCGGGCCAAAGCGCAGGCGGAAGTGCGAGCTTAGGTTCGAAGCACTCGCCGAAAAATAGTGAGTATGTTCCAGTTGGAACATTAAAAAAAGACAAAACCTTTTTTCGTAAGTTATTGATTCTTCTAGAGGCTTTTTGGACAGATCAATGGAATCAATGGCTTACCCTGTGGAAGAAATGTCTACCTTCGAGGACGTCGAATGTCTACTAAAGTAGACTTGACAGGCCCGCGACGTACTTTATAAGGTACAGGAGCCTGCACCTTGATTTTTGAGGGTTATAGGAGCGTTCCGGGCGGGCTGATTAGCGCGGAATGGGCGAACAAAAGACGATGTTTACGATGCTTTCTTTCCCGCGAGGGGCGTGAGACAGTTCAGACCAAGCTGTGGAGTAGCTCGTTTCGTCTGGGAGGAAGGCCTCTTAGCCGCTCCGCCCGGTCGAGGCTTCGCCTCACCCGACGGGCACGGAAACCCTACGCGCGGAAATCATGTTGCCTTCCTGGTCCTGCACCACAATTCGAAAAACATATAAACCCTGTCTCAGTTCGAACTTGCTACCCACGGTTATCCCGGACGTCAAATTAGAGATTTGTGTTCGTGCCAGGCGAAGCTTGGTTGTGTTCTGCATGGCGGAGATGAAGTTGCCATTCTGATCGAAGATCCCGCAGACCTCGGTCAAGGTGTCGGCCCAGTGGTCGCCGTCGCGACGGAAATGAAGAGATTGAATGCCGATGCGAGCGCTAGCAGCGGCTCTCGAATACGCCTTTGCTGTTAGGCTTCGCACTCGACTCCCGCGCGCACGCGGGCCAGCACCGCGGCAAAATCGCTGGTGGCTTCTGCCTCCGAGATGTGGATCACAGGTTTAGGCACGGGCTAATTATACCCGGTGTTCGCCCCGATCCTATTCTGCTGTTTTCTCGCCTCCCCTCTGTGGTTAAATGCCTTCGGTGAAGATCGCCATTGACATTCGGCGGATGACCGAGTTCGGCGTGGGCACATACATCCGTAATGTCGTTCGAACTCTGGGACGGCTAGACCACGAGACTACCTACTTCCTCATCGGCTCTCCCGCGAAGGTCAAGGAAATCGGGCCGCTGCCGCCCAACTTTCACACCGTTCCTCTGGCGGAGCCGGAGCGCTCTCTGAAAAGCTTCTTGGAATTTCGCGAGATTGTGCAGCGCCTGGAATGCGATCTGGTTCACATTCCGAATTTGTTCTCGGTGCCTCGCGCGCTGCCTTGCCCCTATGTGATGACGGTGCACGACATGCTGGAGCATCTCTCCCGCGCGCGGCAGCAGACTGGGTTTTGGGGAGCCTGGCACTTTCAGTGGACCAAGCGGGTTTTGCGCGGAGCGGCGCGCATTTTCGCGGTTTCAAACTTTACCAAGATTGAGATCGAGAAACTGTTCGGCATTCCCTCGGGGCGGATTGAGGTTGTCTACAACGCGATCGACGAGCGCTTTCTTCATGGACACGCCAGCGCGGCCGATCGCCAGTTGATTGCCGAGCGCTATCAGGTCAATTATCCCTTCCTGCTCTATGCCGGACGAATCAGTCCGCACAAGAATGTCGTGCGCATGATTGAAGCCTTTTCCGCGCTGAAGACGGAGCTGGAAAAAGAGCAGGCATTCCCCGATCTGAAGCTGATCATTATTGGAGACGACGTTTCCGGCAATCCCGACTTGCGGCGGACGGTGATCCGCAGCGGAGTGCAGAACGATGTGCGCTTTCTGGGCTTTGTGCCCATTGAGGTGTTGCGCACCTTTTACGACCAGGCAAAGATTTTCGTCTTTCCATCGTTGTATGAGGGGTTCGGACTGCCGCCGCTGGAGGCGATGGCTCACGGCACTCCGGTTGTAACTTCAAACACTTCGTCACTGCCCGAGGTGGTGGGAAATGCAGCGGTGCTGGTGCATCCGGAAAATGTTTTCGAGATCATGCGGGCGTTGCACAGAGTTCTTATGGACCAGGCACTCCGCGAAAAGATGAAGGAACGCAGCTACCGGCAGGTCACCAAGTTTTCCTGGGAGAAATCAGTCCGCCGGATCATGGACGTATACGGTGAGGTCTTGAATACGAAGGACCACGAGGACTCAACCAGCCAACCTGCGGACGCGGGCAAGAAGACCTCGGCGGGAGTAGCGTAATTCGCGGGCTGTCGTCGGAAACACCGATCAAGGTCCAGCCCATCCCAACCAAACTGACCAAAATCTACTTCAGCAAGGGCTGGCCCGGCGAAGCGATGGCGAGCTTTTGCAACTTGGTGGTGATGCGAGTGCGGTCGGCATCGTTCTGGGCTGAGGCGAGACGCTTGCGAAGGGTAGTGATCTTGTGCTGACGGGCGCGGCGACGGCGAATCTCCGGGCGGCGGCTGGGTGCTGACATAGTGTGCTCCTGAAAGTGAATTGAAAAAATAAACTTACTGCCTATCTTCAGCCTGACGATTCTGTGAGTTTGCATCGCGCTGCTGGTTCGCTTCTTGCTCCCTGCGTCGTTGCAGCTCCTTGGCTCTTTCAACCGCGTCGATCTGGTCCTGCGTCCAGCGCTCTCCATCGCGGGTCTGAGTTGCCATGCTTAGCCTCCGAAAGCTTCGTTCTAATTATGGGACACAATGCTCTCTGCCGTCCACCAAATCTCGCCGGAAACGACTTTCAATGTCACCTTATGGGTGAAGACAACACCCTGAGGCAGAGCGATCATCACTGACTCCGATATGGCCTCCGAGGGTTCCACGCCATTCTTACCCGAGAATACATCGAACGCCGCCACCGGTTCGTCCCAAAGGACCTCACTTGGGAACGAAGGAGGTTGATCCTGCATTTTTGCCGAGTAAATGAGCAGGCCGGTTCCCTTCTGCTGAATAGGCACCTTCGACAAACCGATATTCCTCACCTTGACCGCGGCCTTGAGAAAGGAGTGCCCCGAGTGCTTCTCGATGGAAGCTTCGATTGAACACTCCAACCTTGGTTTATAAATCCGGCCTCGAAAATAGTTGAGATAGGTCCACGCAGCGCCTCCGAGGATGGCCAAGATCTCGCAAACATTCTTGGCCGTCTCAACCCAGTGGCTGATGTCCGAGGTCCACACTCCTTACCTCCGCCCAGATTACGAGGTCCGATAATTTAAAATAAACTTGCGGCAGCCGGACCTGTAAGCCGAATTCTGTCCGCCGAATTGCTCCGGCGGGACGGTCATTCCTCTGGGCCACGCATCGCTGCGAGGCTCTAGCGACCTACCCGAAGGTTTGACGCACCGAGCCGGCACGTGCCGGAACTTGATTCGTAAGAATCATTTCCCGGCTCCCTTCCTATTTGGTCTTGCTCCGTGTGTGGTTTGCCCTGCCCGCTGCATTGCTGCCGCGGCGGTGCGCTCTTACCGCACCTTTTCACCCTTACCCGCATCCGTGAGGATGCGGGCGGTATATTCTCTGTGGCACTTTCCGTCGAACGGACTTGAATCCGCCCTCCCGGACGTTATCCGGCACACCGCTCTGTGGAGTTCGGACTTTCCTCTCCCTGCGTCCGAAGACGCAGAAAGCGACCGTCCGGTCCAGCTGCCAACAGAACTATTATATCCCGGCCTCCGGCTCTCGGCTTCCGGCTTCCGTCTCCTCCACGAGCATTCCTGCTCTAAAGCGATCTTGGCTGGTAGACTTAATCCGCTGAAAGATTGTCAGTATCGAGGGCCGGAAGCCGAACGCCGGAAGCCGGAAGCCGAATCATGAACATTGCCGAAGCCATTCGAATCGCACTGCAGTCGCTGTGGGCGAACAAGCTGCGGTCCGTGCTGACTCTGCTAGGCGTGGTGATCGGCGTCGCCGCGGTGATCGCCGTGGTCACCTTTGTCTCCGGCATCAATGATTACGTTGCGCAGAAGGTTTTTAACCTGGGCGCGGACGTTTTTATCATCTTCAAGGTTTCCCCCGCCGTCACCAACGTGGATCACTACCTCGAAGGCGAAAAGCGCAAAGACCTCACCATGGAGGACTATCAGGCCGTGGCCGAGGGCTGCCGCGATTGCAAATACATTGGCGCGGTAGTCCGCAACGAAAGCGGCAAGGTGAAATACGCCGAGCAGTCGATTAGCGACACGTCTGTACGCGGAATTACGCCCTCGATGGCACCCATTTACGATTTGGACCTAAGTGCTGGCCGGATGCTGAATGAGACCGACCTGAACAATCGGTCTGCGGTCGCGGTGGTGGGCAACGACATCGTGGAGCACCTGATGGCGGGGACTGATCCGCTGGGCAAGGAGATCCGCATCGACGGCTGGACCTATCAGATCATTGGCGTCGGCACGAAGAAGGGCAAGACTCTGGGGCAGAGCGCTGACAATTACGTATTCATTCCTATTACCATGTTTCTTAAGCAGTATGGCGTGCACAAAAACAGCATCCGCATTTCGGGTAAGGCCGCAAGCGCCGGGCCCATGCTCGACGAGGCCGTCGACGAGGCGCGAGCCGCGCTGCGTGCCAAACGGCACGATCCGCTTGGCGGCGACGACAGTTTTGACATCGAAACCAACGCGAGCTTGCTCGGCATCTGGACGAACTTTAGCCAGACATTTTTCATTGCGACTATCGGCATTGCTGCCATCTCTCTGGTGGTCGGCGGCATTGTGATCATGAATATTATGCTGGTATCGGTGACTGAGCGCACGCGCGAGATTGGCATTCGCAAGGCGCTCGGGGCGCGGCGCGAGGATGTGCTGCTGCAGTTTCTGATCGAATCGGTTACGCTGGCGCTTACCGGTGGCGCGCTGGGCGTGCTGCTCGGAGTGGGGATTGCGCTGACAGTTACCGCGCTGATCGGGATGCCATCTTCGATCAAGCTCTGGGCCGTGGCCGCTGGGCTGATCGTGTCAGCAAGCGTGGGGATGTTCTTCGGAGTCTACCCCGCGCGAAAAGCGGCAAAACTCGACCCGATCGTGGCGTTACGGTTTGAAACGTAAAGAATTTGGCGATTGTGCGATTGGGTGATCGCGCGATTGAAAACCTTCTTGTTGGTTGGACTTAGGTTTTCAATCGCTAAATCACTCAATCGCAAAATTACTCAATTGCACATGAATCGCAGAGACGAATTCGGCGAGATCGTGCAGATGGCGACCGACACCATCCGCGGCAACAAGATGCGGTCGTCGCTTACCGTGCTCGGAATCGTGATTGGCGTCGCCATGGTCATCGGCGTTTCGTCGATCGGACGCGGCCTCGACGACAATGTGCGCGACGTCGTCGCCAGCGTTGGCTCGAACGTCATCTTTGCTTATCACTTGCAGCCTTTCAGTTTTGGGCGCCTCAGCGAAGAAATGCGCACGCGCAAGAAATTGACATTCGAGGATGAGGAAGCGATGAAGCAACTGCCGCACGTAAAAGCCGTGTGTGCTGGATTGCGCTTCTTCCGTCCTGAACTTGGCGTGGGAACTTTCGCTGTGAAATATCAAGATCGGAAAGTGAAGAACACTATTCTCGAAGGCGATACCGCTTCCGTGAAGGATGTTTACGATCTTCCAATGGCCTCGGGAAGATGGTTCACCGATGCTGACGACGAGCGGCGCGCCACGGTCATCGTGCTCGGCCACGATACGGCAGAGGAATTGTTTCCGCTCGAGAGTCCGTTGGGCAAAGAAATTAATATCGACGGGCGACTGTTTGAGGTGGTCGGCACAGTAGCAAAGATTAAGTCGGTATTTGGCGGCGGAAAAGATCCCAACGATAACCGGATTTTCTTTCCGCTGACTACGTTTAAGACGCTGCATCCCGAAATAAAAGATCACTGGCTGAGCGCGAAGGCCACGTCCCACGATGACGTACCCAAAGCTGTCGACGAGATTCGCGAGCTATTGCGGCGCCGGCGAAAAGTTCCTCCCGACCAGCCAGACAACTTTGTAGTGATGACCACGGATTCTCTCTCCGATTTTTGGAATCAGCTGACGGGAGCCCTGTTCGTGGGCATGTTCGCGATTTCGAGCGTAGGCTTGATCGTCGGCGGCGTAGGTGTGATGAACGTTATGCTGGTGAGCGTCACCGAGAGAACGCGGGAGATTGGCGTGCGCAAAGCCATCGGCGCCCGCAAACCGGATATCCTGCTGCAATTCACTTTGGAAGCGATCATTCTCACTACCATCGGCGGCGTGATCGGGATTCTGCTTGGGGCATCGATCATTTGGATCATTCCGATGGTGTGGCCGTCTCTGCCTGCTCGCATGTCAATTTTCTGGGCCGTCTTTGGCTTCGTTTCTGCCGCGGGGACTGGTCTCGTCTTCGGTATCTACCCCGCATGGAAGGCTGCGAACCTGGATCCGATTGAGGCGCTGCGTTACGAGTAGTCTGGCCTCCGTAGTGGCGCCGAACTGACTGCATGATTCATTTCGTCCTCAGAATAGTTCAGATCATCGCGGTCGTCGGCGTAGCTTCCAGTTCGATCTATTACCTGCTCTGTATGTGGAGCGCGTGGAAATTCTTGCGCGAGCGGGAGGTAGGCGACGGCGCCCGGTCCACACAGTCTTTTCCGCCCATCTCGATTCTTAAGCCGCTCAAAGGAACCGATCCTGAAATCTACGAGAGCTTTCGCAGCCACTGTCTGCAGGACTACCCGGAATACGAGATTATCTTTGGCGTGAGCGACGCTAACGATCCGGCGGTCGAGAGCGTAAAAGCATTGCAGCGAGAATTTCCCGATCGCAGAATTCAGTTGGTGGTCAGCGAGAAGATTTTGGGTGCGAATGTGAAGGTCAGCAACCTCGCGCAGATGCTGACGGAGGCACGCTATGGCCTTCTGATTGTGAACGACAGCGACATCCGCGTAGAGCCTGACTATCTGCAGCGCGTCACTGCGCCGCTGTCTGACCTGCAGGTCGGAATGGTCACCTGCCTTTACCGCGGAGTGGCGGGTGCGACGCTGGCATCGCGTCTGGAGGCGTTAGGGATCAGCACGGATTTTTGTCCGAGTGTGTTGGCTGCGCGGCAACTGGAGGGCGGCATTCGATTTGGTTTGGGCTCAACATTGGCGTTCCGCCGCGCCGAGCTAGAAAAGATCGGCGGCTTCATCTCATTCGTTGACTATCTTGCCGACGATTACGAATTGGGGAAGCGCATTGCCGGCCTGGGGCTGACCGTGAAATTGTCGGGGGTTGTGGTTGAAACTTTTCTTCCTTCCTATCGCTGGCGGGAATTTTTCGCTCATCAACTGCGCTGGGCGCGCGGGGTGCGAGACGCTCGGGCAGGTGGCTATCTGGGCCTCATTTTCACGTTTGGATTCTTTTGGGCTTTGGTAGGATTGGCGGCGAGTCGAGGAGCACTCTGGGCATGGAGTGGACTGGCGCTCACGCTGCTTCTCCGCTTTGCAATTGCTCTAGTCGTGGGCCGGAGCGTCCTGCAGGACGGCCAAGTCCTCCGGGATGCATGGTTGATCCCGTTCCGCGATTTAATTGCGGTTGTGGTCTGGGTTGCAGGCCTCGGCGGTCACACCGTGACCTGGCGCAGCGACCGTTTTAAATTAAAAAATGGCAAGCTCACACGGATCTCGCCGTGATTGCGCGCCGAGTTTAGTACGCCGTCAACTTCACTTCATCGAGCCAGACATTGTAAGTATCGCCGGTCTTATCCAAATCCATCTGGAAAGCAGTATCGATTTCTTCCACAGTCCAGTCCATTTGGTTGGGATAAGTCGTGTTCACTTGATTGACCGTACCGTTAATGGTCAAAGTGTTGTAGAGCACGCCGCCGGTGTTGGGATCCTGTTGCACGTCCCAGATCAGGTGGTTCCAAGTGTTGGCCTGAAAGTCGCTATGCAGGCAGGGAATGGTGGTCGGCCGCCATCCCGTATCGGGCGCGTCGTTCCAGATATCCCAAACGCCGTCTCCATTGAAATTGCACTCCGATCCCCAAACCCATCGCTGCCCACCGTAAGTCTGATTCGTGTCAAACTCCAGGGCCTGCGCAGCGTTCGGGTTATCGATGTAGAAATACAAGTCGTAAATGAAGTGGCTTATGTTATTTCCCCCGGCGACCGGGTTGAAGTAGAGCATGTTGCAATAGCCTGGGCAACCGGGCGGGACCGCTGCGATGCTGAACTTTGTTGAGTTTCCATCCATCGCCGGCGAGGTTTGGTTCTGCGTCATGCTTGACGTTGGCGTTCCACCACCGGCGGCACAGATTTGCCCCGCGCGCCCGGAACCGGGAGGAAATAAGCCGCCACAGGACTGCCAGCCGGGCAAGGCTTGAATTCCAGTGATGGTTGTCTGGCCGTTTGTGTTCGGCGCCTGCGACGAAATCGTTATTGGGATTGGCGTCGCGGAGATATATCCCTGATTGTCCTCCGCATAAACGGTAATGGTGTGCGCGCCGGGAGCGGCGAATATTTGCGTGTCAATCGAACTGTCAAAAGTAAAGTAGACAGCGAGTTGATCGACGAAAACTCGCATGAAGAAAATTGGGTTCTTGGGCGTCGCGGATGCCACTACGTGAATTGGTGATGTGATTGTCGTCCCGCTGGTCGGGCCCGACACAGTCAGCGGAAAATCAGTCGCTCCACTCGCCCAGTCTGTGCTTGCGGAGGCACTGCTGTTGGAGCGGGCAACGGGCTCGACGAAGGGCTCCAGGTGATCGCCACCGGTGGCACCGAAGGATAAGTCTGCGCTGGCGGGGTCGGAGTTGGTGTTGGAGTGGGTGCGGGCGTTGAAGAGCTTGTACTGACGCCACACCCCACGAGGATGGTTATCGCGCCCAGAAGGCTTACAAACTGCAGTTTCCTGAAGACTTTCCAACGATTGCTGCAAAGCGATTCGACGGACACGGTCTCCCCCAGCTATCAAACGTTTAAATCAGTTCGGAGCCAGCGGGTGTGAGCGGCCGAGAGCTGGTACTGCGACCTGTGCGACGATGCGCCTCTATATTTATGCGTGAGGGCCGTCATAGCCACAATAGGGAGACCACCCTACATTCACGATGCGAGGGCCTGATTCGCATTACTGGAAGAAAACCGGGCGGGAAACTTCGGGGATCTCTCAAAACGCTACGCGGGAAGACTCATGGAACTGTGGTCGAGAACGGAGCGGACCTTGCTGGCCAGTTGTTTCAAGGTGAATGGTTTCTGAAGAAAGTTATGTTCGGCGTTGACATCATGGTCCAGTACGGTTTGGCCGGCATAGCCAGAGACGAATAGGACTCTCGTTTCAGGACGGATCGTTTCCAATTCCTTAGCCAGTTCGCCACCACTCATGTGCGGCATCACGACGTCTGTGACGGCCAAATGAATAATCGATCCGTATTGTCTGGCAACAGATAGCGCGTCCAAACCATCTTTCGCCTCGAGCACGTTATATCCACGAAGGCTAAGAAGTTCTGCCGCGGCTCTGCGTAGAGCCTCCTCATCCTCAACCAGCAACACCGTCTCCGTGCCGCGGAACACGGTCTCCGCACCAGCATCCGGCATCTCTAAAGTGCTGGGTTGTTCTTCCACGCAGGGCAGGTAGATTTTGAAAATAGTGCCGATTCCGGGCTCGCTGTAGACCCATACAAATCCGTGATTCTGTTTGACGATTCCGTAAACGGTGGCAAGTCCAAGTCCCGTGCCCTTGCCGGAGGGTTTCGTGGTGTAGAAAGGTTCAAACACATGCGTCAGATGGTCGGCGTGGATGCCGGCGCCAGTGTCGGTCACGGTGAGGACAGCATAGCGCCCTACGGGAATGACGGCCCTCTTGCGGTCGGCATAATGTTCATCGAGGTGCACATTGCAGGTTTGGATTGTGCATTTTCCACCCTGCGGCATGGCATCGCGCGAGTTGGCCGCAAGGTTCATGAGAATTTGCTCGATCTGTACCGGATCCAATCGAACTCTGCCCATCCCCTCTCCGGGAACAAAGACGAGTTCGATATCTTCCCCGATAAGGCGGGAAAGAGTCTTGACGATTGCACTGACCACTGGGTTGACTTCAGCGACGCGCAAGGCTTGCGGCTGCTGGCGGCTGAAAGCGAGCAACTGGCGGGTCAGGTCGGCGGCGCGGTGGGCCGCGGAAAGAATCTCGTGCATCCGCGACTGGGCGGTACTTCCCGGGATGACAGAATCGAGTGCGAGTTCGGAGTAGCTCGTGATGATGGTTAGCAGATTGTTGAAATCATGGGCAATGCCTCCAGCCAGACGGCCGATGGCGTCCATTTTCTGCGACTGGAGCAACTTGGCCTCGAGACGAAGACGTTCCGTGTAATCGCGGCCATTGGAAACGTAGTTCGTGATGTGCCCTTCAGCGTCACGTATGGGGCTGATGCTCTCGTCGACGTAATACACTTGGCCATTCTTCTTTCGGTGTACTACGATGCCGCGGACGGCGCCGGAACGAATGCTCTCCCATAACTCGCTGTAGAGTACGGGCGCTTGCAGTTCTGACTTCAAAATACTCTGCGCTTTGCCGGTAACCTCCTGGCGGGAATAGCCGGTCAGAGTTTCAAAGGCGGGATTCACATATTCGATAATGCCTTCGCTATTTGTAATAAAAATGGTATCGGCCGACTGCTCGACCGCGCAGGAGAGTTTGCGCAAGGATTGTTCCGCCGTGTGCCGCTGCTGTTGGGTCGCGTGCAAGCTGAGCGCGCAGCGGATCGTGCGCACCAGGTTGGCTCCGTTGAGCTGCGAACGCTCCATGCAGTCATAGGCGCCAGCCTGAATGATCTCAGCAACCGCTTTCTCATCCGCGTGCTCGGTCAGCAGGATGAATGGCATTGCGCCCCTGGTTTGCAGAAACTCCGAGAGCAGCTTGGTGGCCGCCGCATCGACGGTCTCATGTTCAAACAGGACCAGTCCATAGTCACCGCTCTGGAGCATGGTCTTGGCTTCTTCCAATGAGCCCGCATGGTCGAGCTCAGCCGGCAAAGCATTCCAATTCCGGACGAGGATTTCGCGGATGAGAAAGAAGTCTTCCTCCTGGCTGCCTACGAGCAGGACGCGCAACAGAGAGGGCGCGAGTTGGGTCGCAATTGACACGGGAAACGTTTGCTTACTCTTTTCACATCGGACGGTTTTATGCGTGCCGTCGGATTCATACAACACTGCCGACCTTTGAGGTCGAGTAGAAATCCCAGATCGGGGAAGGGGTCCAATTTGGGACAGGAGTGATCGATGCCATGAGTCCTATCGGACTCTTGATCTATGCCGTTCACGCCGTCAGCAGGTTACGCCCGGCAAGGGGAAATGCTTTTTCGCCTGAAGTTCCGTCCATCCGGAGATTTTCATTAGAAGCTTCAACACGGGAGTTCTGCCGGGAGTTTAAGGGACTGGCCTTACACCTTGTGCTGCTCCGATGAAAAGACCTGGATGCCTTGCATGCCGCTGAAAGCAGATGGCGATGCTGCCATGATTGACGGTGCTCTGATTGACTTCGCCTTCGCCGCCCTCCTAACATGGCATCCAGAGTTTTACCCCGCTCATGATCGACCAAACCATTTCGCACTACCGCATTATCGAGAAGGTCGGGAGCGGCGGCATGGGCGTTGTTTATAAGGCGGAAGACCTGAAACTCGGCCGCTTCGTAGCGTTGAAGTTCCTGCCAGACGAATTCGCCAACGATCCCATGAGGCTTGAGCGATTTCAGCGCGAAGCTCGCACCGCCTCGGCATTAGACCATCCGAACATCTGCACTACATATGAAATTGGAGAGCACGACGGGCGTCCCTTCATTGCCATGCAGTATCTGGAAGGTTTGACCCTGGCCGTTCGCATTGCCGGGCGGCCGCTCGATGCGGAGACAGCGGTTGAACTCGGCATCCAGCTAGCCGATGCACTGGATGCTGCGCATGCCAAAAACATCATTCACCGCGACATCAAGCCTGGGAATATTTTCGTGACCGAGCGCGGGCAGGTAAAGATTCTCGACTTCGGGCTGGCGAAGGTCGCGACTCGTTTTGCCTCCGGTTCGGGCGCATCAGTAACTTCTGGGCTTACTGCAACTCAAGAGAACCTGACGGGTGCGGGTTCTGCGCTGGGGACAATTGCCTTCATGTCGCCGGAACAGGCCCTGGGAAAGGAACTCGACGCGCGAACAGATCTCTTTTCCTTTGGCGCGGTGCTCTATGAAATGGTGACCGGCTCGCCGCCCTTTCGTGGCGATACCACCGCGGCGGTGTTTGACTCCATCTTGCACCGAGCCCCGGTCGCGCCAGTGCGGCTCAGTCCTGATGTTCCTGCGGAGCTTGAGCGCATCATCAATAAAGCTCTGGAAAAAGACCGCAACTTGCGATACCAGCATGCGGCCGACATCCGCACCGACTTGCAACGCCTGAAACGAGACAGCGAGTCCAAGCGCGTGACCTTGATGGCGGAGCCTGCTGAAAACGAAGATCAACGTGGGAGCTCAAGTCGCGTGAGAGCAGCCGGTGGTACCGGGAGTCACGCGGCGAACGCTACTCGTGTGGAAGCGGGCTCAGCAGCCAGCCCAGCACAAGTTGTCCCAGCCGCCCGAGCCGTGCCGGGCTCGAAAATCGCGCCTGCCGGGATCCTGACATTGGTCGCGCTGCTTGCCGTTTTTCTTTATTTCCATTTCCGCAAGCCGCCACAACTCACCGACAAAGATGTCATCGTAATCGCGGACTTCGCCAACACCACGGGCGACCCCGTATTCGACAGCACCCTGAAAGAAGCTTTGGCGGTCGATCTGGAGCAATCACCGTTTCTCAACGTGCTCTCCGATCGAAGATTGAGCGACACCCTGAAGCTGATGGGAAGAACGCCGGACCAACGCATCACCCAGGACGTAGGCCGCGACGTTTGCATGCGCACAGCGAGCAAGGCTTTGCTGGCAGGCTCGATCGCGAGCCTGGGCAGCCATTACGAGATCGTTCTCAAAGCGGTCAGCTGCAAGACTGGCGACCTGTTGGGAGCAGCGCAGGCGGAGGCAGAGAGCCGCGAGAAAATCCTGCAGACGCTCGGCGAGGCCGCCGCCACTTTACGCGGCAAGCTCGGGGAATCCCTGGCTTCGGTGCAGAAGTTTGACAAGCCGCTCGACGAAGCCTCCACTCCGTCTCTTGAAGCGCTTCAGGCTTATACCGAGGGATCCAGACTGGCTCGCGAAAAGGGCGACACCGACGCACTTCCTTTATTGAAGCGCGCGGTTGAACTCGACCCTAACTTCGCTCGTGCGTACGCGTCGCTGGGCATTCGTTACAACAATCTGGGTCAAGCCACGCGGGCGATCGAGAATGTCCGCAAAGCTTACGAATTACGCGACCGCGTCAGTGAGCGCGAGAAGTATTACATCTCCTGCACTTATTTCACGCTGGTTACAGGCGAGCTGGAAAAAGCAATTCAGCAATACGAATTGTGGATTCGCGACTATCCCCGAGATTACGTCGCCGAAACCAATCTAGGAGTGAATTACTTCATCATGGGGCAGCTCGAGCGAGCGGCCGCCGTAACCCGCGAAGCGTTGCGCCTTGAACCCGCCAACATCCATGGCTACAACAATCTCGGCTTCGCTTATCTTTCGATGAATCGGCTGGATGAAGCAAAGTCAGCCTTCGATGATGCGCTGAGTCGCAAGCTCGACGGCCCTTACCTTCGGCAATCCATTTATTATCTCGACTTCCTGCGCAAAGATGCGCCCGGAATGCAGGAGCAGTTCTCATGGGCAATGGGCAAGCCGGGGACGGAGGACATTCTGCTGTCGGCGGAGTCCGACACGCAGGCGGATTATGGCCATCTTGAGAAATCTCGCCATCTCTCGGCGCAGGCAGAAGAATCGGCTCGGCGTGCCGACTCTAAAGAAACAGCCGCGTTCTGGCAGGGAAATGAAGCACTGCGCGAGGTCGAGTTCGGCAACTTCTCCGAGGGAGTGAAGCAGGCCCACGAAGCCCTCGAACTGGCTCCCGGACGAGACGTTAAGGTCGAAGCTGCTCTTGCCCTGGCGCGCGGCGGAGACGTTGCGACGGCCGAAAAACTTTCCGAAGAGCTTAATCAAGAATTCCCGCTCGATACGCTCATGCAAAATTACTGGCTCCCCACCGTGCAGGCGGCGATTGCTTTGCAGCGGCACGATTCGGCCAAAGCGATAGCAATTCTGCGAACGTCCGCGCCGTATGAACTCGCCGACCCGCCGCCGTTCTCCGCGGGCACCATGTACCCGGTCTATCTGCTTGGCCAAGCCTATTTGATTTCTGGGAACAGTTCGGGAAATGGCGAACACGCCGCCGCGGAGTTTCAGAAGATCCTCGATCATCCCGGAGTGATCGTAAACTTTCCCCTGAGCGCGCTCTCTCATCTCGGACTGGGACGGGCCCGCGCGCTTTCTGGCGATAAAGCAGGGGCACGCACCGCTTACCAGGATTTCTTCGCTCTCTGGAAAGATGCTGACTCCGATATCCCAATCCTGAAGCAGGCTAAAGCCGAGTATGCGAAGCTGCAGTAGCAGCGCGTTGGCCTTCTCATTACGGTGACTTCGCGAACCATTCTTCGAACCACTCCAGACTGCGAAGCGTGTAATCCCGCGCGTCGGCAGGCTTGGCGATGCCATGCCCTTCATTGGGATAGACCACGAGCTGCGTCGGCACGTTTAGATTTTTGAGTGCGTGCCACCATTCGACCGATTGCTCCATCGGCACTTCCCCGTCGCGGTCGCCGACCAGAATCAGCGTAGGCGTCTTCACCGCCTTCACGAAGTGCATCGGATCGCTCTTCGCGTAGACCGCAGGATCGTCATACACTGAGGCACCGAAAAACGGAATCATCCATTCGTCAATGTCGTTCAGTCCGTAGTAGCTCAGCCAGTCGGAGAGGCCTGCGCCCGCCACTGCAGCCGCAAAACGCTGCGTCTGCGTCTCAGCCCACATCGCCATGTATCCACCGTAGCTGTGTCCGCGGATGCCGATGCGCTTGCTGTCGATCGGGTACTGCTTAGAGATCGCGTCTACGCCTGCCATGATGTCGCGGAAGTCGCCACCGCCGAAGTCTTTTACATTTCCTTGCGTGAACGCTTCCCCTTGTCCGTAGCTGCCACGCGGATTCGGACACAGCGCAAAATAACCCATCGCCGAAAGCGGGCCGGAGCCTTCGGCCCAGCGCGACATGCAGGCAGCAGACGGTCCGCCGTGTACACTCACGATGAGCGGATAAGTTTTGCCCCGAACAAGATCCTTGGGCAGCATCAACCACCCTTGCACCCGCACGTCGCCATTCATCCAATGCACGTTGCGCATCTCGCCCCACGCGGGTTCTATGTCTGCGTTCAGATTGGTGAGCTGCTTCCAGTTGCCAATGGGTCCCGCCCAGATTTCCGGCGGAACGCTCGCTGACTGGCGCACGATCGCGACAACTACTTTATCTCCGGCGCCAGTCGAAGAACCGCCGGGAACCCATGCAGTTCCCGCTGGCGCAGCCACTTCCTCACCCGTCCAGAGTGTATCGACCGCGCCGCCGTTAATGCTCACGCTGCCGAAGCCAGAATTTCCATCCACGTTTTCCGCGAAGGTAATGCGATCGGGTGCAGTCCAGGCAAGTGCAGATGGTGACGCCTTGATGCCGGGAGTAAGATTCTGCGCGGCCCCTCCCGAAAGCGGTACAAGGTAGATGTCGCCGCCGGTAGACCCTTCATCGCTCATTAATCCTTCAATGAATGCGACGTTCTTTCCATCGGGAGAAACGCGCGGATTCGCAATCTGCAGCTTCGGCTTGTAAATTTCCCGCATCTCGCCGGTCGCAGTTACTCGATAGAGGTGTGCGATCCACCAGTTCGCATCGCCCGAACCATGCGCCGCTATTGCCGCCCAGCCTTGACCGTCGGGCATCCAGTCGTATTCGTAGACGTACATATCGGCGGGGGTGACTTGCGTCAGATGATTTGTGCTCAGGTCGATGGTTGCAATGCGCTGCTCGTAAATCTTCTCATCAATCACTCCCGCGAGTGGAGTCATGGGTTGCAACGGTCCTGCAGCGCGCGGCATCCCATCAATAAAAAGCAGAGAAAGCTTAGATCCATCGGGAGAGAAGCGCGGCGCCTGGGCATAACCTTTCAGCTCCGCATGCTTCACCGGAGCGCTGCCGTCGGCGACCGCTGTCCAGACTTGCGCGGCGGTAACATCGCCACCTACATCGGCCATGAACGCAATTCGCTTGCTGTCGGCGGACCAGGCGACATCGCGGAGCCGAAGATCGCCTTCCACTGCGATCTCCTGCGAAGACCCGCCACGGACGGCCATGACCGAGAGTTTTCGATCGGCGAAGTAAGCGATCCGGGCTCCATCGGGAGAAAGCGCAACCTGGCCGATCCTCTTGGCGTGCGGCATGGAATCAAGCACTGCCTCGGCACGAGAAGGCGCAGCAGTTTGATCTTGCGCGAAAAGAGAGATGGGAACAGGTAGAAAAGCGAAGCCGAGACACAATGCCAGAGAATAAAAGAGCGGGCGTGTTCGTACATTCATAAGGGAAAAAGTATAGCTGCTTCCAGAACCTATACGGGGTTGTGAATAGCGTTTGTGCTCACGTACTTGATCGTAGCCAAAACCGCCTGCTTAATTGTCAATCGCGGCCGCCATCCCAGGGCGCGAATCCGCGAGCAATCCAGCAAGATAAATGGACTATCCCCGATCCAGCCGCGTTCGCCGCCCGAGTACGTGAGCTTGGGATTCAGCCCGAGATGCTCACAGATCCAGCCAATGGAGTCGTTCACCTCGCAATACTCATCGGTTCCAAGATTGAAAATGTTCACTTTGGCATTCGCCCGCTCAATCGCCAGCAAAATAGCGTCGATGCAATCCTGGACGTACAAATAAGATTTCCGCTGATGGCCGTTGCCCAGCACATGAAGATGCTCTGGATGCTCCGCAAGCTGCTGGTAAAAATCGAACACATGTCCATGAGAGTAACGCTCTCCCAGGATCGATACGAATCGAAAAATGTAGCCTTGTATTCCAAAACCTTCGCAATAGGCTTGGATCAAGCCTTCCGCAGCCAGTTTGGAAGCACCGTAAAGCGAGGTCTGTGTGGGAAAAGGACACGTCTCAGGCGTGGGAAAAATCTCTGGCTCTCCGTAGACCGATCCCGTTGAAGAAAAGACAATCCGTTTGCAGCCTTGCTCGCGCATCGCCTCCAGCACGTTCCAGGTGGCGATTGTGTTCTGATCCAGATCTTTGCGTGGATGTTCGGTGCCGAAGCGCACGTCGGCGTTCGCCGCGAAATGAACCACTAGCTCGATGCCCTCCATCGCCTGCGCCAAACTCTTGCGATCGAGCAAGTCTGCCTGGTGAAAAGTAAAGTGAGGATGTGCGAGAGCACTTTCCAGAAAACGCCGCTGCCCAGTCGCCATGTTGTCGAACCCAGCGACGCTGTGGCCGGCAGAGAGCAGACGGTCGACCATATTACTGCCGATAAAACCGGCAGCTCCCGTAACTAAGACGCGCAAAATAACCTCCATGGAATCGGGAGCTGAATAACTCTCAACGCTCTATCTCCGACGCAAAGAAAAATCTATCTGCTATCCGAAGACGTCTGCCGCAATGCGATTCGCGTTCCCTTCAACTCAAACCGGCTGTCGCGCCAAACATATCGCAGGTTCAAGTAGCTGGCAAACCACACCATAAAACCAAGCAAGTCGCGCAACGGATAGAGCCACGGCGCCCGCCGTATCTGCGGATCACGAACCACTATCCAGCCCACCAGCCATGCTTCCAACAAACGATTCAGCGCGGCCGCACCCAGCAGCAGCGCTCCAATGCCCCAGTGCCCTAACAATCCAGCGGCGAAGAATCCGAGCAGTCCGTAAGGCATTGCGAAAATCAATCCACTTCCAAAGTGCCCCTTGGGTCGTGAATATCGCGTAGTCTGCGCCCAGCGCAACTGGTTTTGCCACATTCGGCGGAACGATTTCTGATTCACCACATGGTCGATGATGTGCCCCGAAAGCACAACGCGATAACCCGCCTTTGCGATCAAGTTGCCAATAGCGAAGTCGTACGCGATGTAATCCTGCAGCGCGGTGTAACCGCCAATACTCGCCAGCGCGTCTTTGCGCACGACGGTCGTCGGTCCCAGCCCGAATTTCATTCCCTCGAGCAGATTCGCCACCAGCACTCCCGCCGTCATTTCGACCGACATGCCAATGGCGGTGAGCCCGGAGAAAAATCCGGCTGCATTCTTCCCGCGATACACGCACGTCACCATTCCAACCTTCGGGTCCAGCAACGGCGCCACGATCTCTCGCAGATATCGCGGGTCAACCTCTACGTCACTGTCGGTAGTAACCAGAATGTCGTGCGCCGCAGCTTCTGCCAGGCAATGAAACGAATAAACCACGGGGTTGGGCCACGGCGTGCCGGTCACCAGTACGCGCGCTCGGATGCGCGGATACCGGGCACACACCTCCCGCACCACTTCCAGGGCCGCGTCATCCGCTTCGTCTGCCGCAAACAGAATTTCGTAGTCGGGATAGTCCTGCCGGAAAAAACTCTCGATATTCTCTCGCAGCCGCGCTTCCAGTCCGTGCACCGGCTTAAGAACCGAGACCGGGGGCAGGTGTGCATCGTCCGGAATCGAACTGAACTGGTTGCGCACATCCGCGCGGAACCGCAACACTCCCAACAGCGACAGGCCAAGAAACACAGCCGAAGATAAGCTGCCAACCAGCGCCACACCAAGAACGAAATATAAAATCAGCCCAATCAATCTGTATTGTCCACGCGGCAGAGATGCCAGCCTTCACGGTCACGACGGGAACTCACACTATACATTTTCTGCGAGTTCCCAAGTAATCTCAGAACTAAATTCCTACAGAGTCCACAGGTGCGATCACTTCGATTCTTCGCGTGCTCTTTCCGGGCCGTGCAAGGGTGCAGCCTTCGTAATCTTGTAGTCTTTGTACTCAATCGAAAGAATCGCCTGTCCTCCCAGCCGTATCACGCTCTCCGTGTGGTTCTCGGAGGGAAGCCAGAAGTCACCTACCTTGACATACCTGTGCTTAACCTCCGTTTTCTTGATCCAGAAAGACGGGTTCTTTGCTGGCTCTCCTTCGATCCGCACCACCGCGAAGTCCTTCGCGTCAACCCAGATTTTACCGCGATAGAGATACTTATTTTTTGTCTTAGGCAGCAAGTTGAGCACATACTCCGGTCCATCGGACGTGCTTTCATAACCTGCAAATGTGAAATCGTAGTTTTCCTGACTCAACGCCGTGTTCAGGCGGTTCTCATCGTTGGCCGCTTCCTGCTCGCCCTCCAGCAGTTTCTTGAAGACGCGGTCAATAATAAATTTGGAACCAGTCTGGGATACCACGCTAAACTCTTTGGAATTTGGGGCACGGTAGGCAACGTTGACCACCATCTCAGCGTCGCGATCACTCGGGAAGCCGCGATACTGCATGCGGTAGACGCGCGTTCCATGAAACTCCTGCAGTGCCGCAGCTCGTTGCGCATTTCTCTCCTGAAGCCTCTTAGCAACTTGCGTAGCCGTGAGCGGAGCATTCTGCGCGGAATACATCGATGGCGACGCTCCCGCCCCCTGAGGCAACGCCTCGCAGACGGCCAAATTAGACCAAAGCACCAACACGCCAAACAGAACCCGACCTTTGACTCGCGCGTTCCCCATATCTACCTTGGATGCCAGAACCGACTCTTCCTAGTTTATCCGAGATAGTGGGTTCCCCAAGGAGCGGACCGCTGCGTTTTGACTCCGCCTTCTGTCCCGGGACCGCAGGGATTTATTCAGTGGTGTGGATGGTTACCTTCGTGCCTCCCTCATCAGAGCTATTCCGATTTGCTCGAGGTTGTCGCACACTATTTTCGTGCCTCAAATGCGAAGCCAACTCCGCGCGAGCGCGTTCTGGTTAAATTTGCTTTGGTCCAATGAAGAAGGACAGGACGTCGCCGAGTATGCCGTGATGATGGCAGTCATTCTCGTCATCGTCGCGAGCACGATCAAGCTGATTGGCGTGAACGCAGGCAATGTGTTCTCGCAAGTCGGCAGCGCGATTCAGTAGGCAGGATTAATTCAGGCCTTCAGGCCAGCTCGAGCGCGGACGCAGGTGGATCGTCACTTCTTGTAAATCACGCCGCCCTTCATCACGAACGAAACATTGCGCAGCGCGCTGATGTCCTGCAGCGGATCGCCGGGCACTGCAACGATATCGGCGAAATAGCCCGCCTCCAGCGCCCCGATCTGCCCATCCCAGCCCAGCAACTTCGCGCCATTGAGCAGGTCTGCCTGCAAGACTGCTAGCGGCGACATTCCGTACTTCACCATCAGAACAAATTCCTCTGCCTGCGTGCCGTGAGGAAACGGTCCTACGTCGGAACCCACGGCCATCGGCACTCCCGCGGCGACCTGTTTGCGGAAATCCTGCACCTTCAAGTCGAGCATCTCGCGCTCATGTGCGGCCCGTGCCGGCGTTTCCGCATGATCGGCAAAATACTCGAAGATAGTAAAGGTCGGTACCGCGAAAATTTGTTTTTCGCGCATCAGCCGCATCGTCTCGTCGCCAAGTTGGTTGGCATGATCAATTGACGCCACTCCCGCCCGCGCCGCGAACAGAGTGCCCGGCTCACCGGTGGCATGCACCGCCACACGCTTGCCCGCTCTCGCCGCCTCCTCGACCGCAACCCTCAGTTCCGCTTCCGTGTATTGATAAATCGTGGAGAACTTTCCGTCCCGCACCTCGTCTGGCCCAGTTTCATAAATCTTGGTGAAGTCCGCGCCTTCCTTATATTGCTGCCGCATCACCGCTACCAATTCGGCGGCGTTGTTCGCATAGTCGGCATTCGACAACACATGTTGCGCCGGGTTGTAGCCAATCGCGTCTTCATGTCCTCCGAGAATATTGATCGCATTCCCGCTGATTCGCAGCCGCGGCCCCGGGATCAATCCGTCGTCGATCACATTCCTAACCGCGGTGTCGGCAGACCCCGCGCCCTCGGTTCCCATGTCGCGTTCCGCAGTAAAACCCGCCATCAAATCATCGCGCGCTGCGAGCACTGCCGTGATCGTGCGTTGCGGCACTGATTCCTGCACCGTCTGCAAATCTTCCGCTCCAGGATGCAGAAATAAATGCACGTGCGCGTCGATCAGTCCCGGCATAAGTGTGCGATCGCCTAAATCGATCACCTCTGCGCCCGCTGGATGTTTTACCGACGAACCCGCCTCGACGATCCGTTCGCCCTCGACCAGCACTTCTCCCGGCTTCACCAAGCGCCCGCCTTTGATATCCAGAAGACGAGCGGCATGCAGCACAATCGCGTGCGGTGTTGTGTTCTGAGATGGAGTCTGCGCCGCAGAAATTCTACAGAGTGAGAGAACCAACAGTGAGGAGATGAATAACCGTCGCGTGGTCATGGTATCAGCAGGAAATAGTACACCTTCATGCTTGTGTTGCGACAGCAACCGCGGCTCATCCGCTCTCTAGGCTCTTCAACTCATCCGCTAAAGCCTTTTCCACTTTCTTCTGGTGTTCCGCCGTCAGCTTCTTTCCCCCGGAAGTCAAATAAAACGCGTCAATCGCCATCTGTCCCTCGGTATCGATCAAGGCGATCTCGATGTTGCACTTCTGCCGCGACAAGCACGAACTGATCCGGTGCAACAGTCGCGGCCGGTCCTGCGCAATCACCTGCAGCAGCGTACTGCTCGACGAGCATTCGTCGTCAAAATCAATCCGCGTCGCCACCACAACTTTCACTCGAAGACTTTTCTCCCCACGCTGGCGGTCGCGCAGCATCTTATCCAAATCCGCTTCCCCGGCGAGAACCGCGATGATGCTCCGCTTGAATCTGTCCCACTCCGATAAATTCAGCTCCAGCGTGCGAAATCGGTCGGTGAAGTAGATGGTATCCACCACGGTTCCGGCCTGGTTAGAAAAGGCGTGCGCTTTCACGATGTTCATGCCCCACGCCGCTAGCACTCCCGTCAAAGTGGCAAACAACGACGCACGGTCTTTAGTGACCAGAGTCAGCTCGTACCAATGCCGGCCACGCTTCAGGTCCACCTGCACGGCATCGTGGCTAAACTCCTCCCCCATCGACATGTGCCGCATCACTTCTTCGGCGGAATGTACGCGCAAATATCTCTGCGGAAACCCCTCCACAAAATCCTTGAACTTGATGCCCGTAACCGGGGCCAGGCTGCGCAGCCGCGCCAACTTCTCCCCGTTCGCATCGTGCACGCGCTGGTCCGCGCTCCGGTTTAGGTAGTTCGCGGCGCCGATGTAGAGCTGCCACACATTCTCCGCCTTCCACGGCGTCAGCGCCTCCGGATTCACGGCTTTAATGTCCGCGTATGTCAGCAGGCACAGCATCTTCAGCCGTTCTGGCGTGCCCACTTTCTCCGCAAATGCCGCCACTGTCTCCGGATTGAAAATATCCCGGCGCAGTTGCGCCGACATCTCCAGATGGTTCCCAATCAGAAACAACACCGCCGCGCGCTCATCCGCTTCCACATCCAGCCGGTCAAGGCAGCGGCCGGCGATCTCCAGGCTTGCCTCTACGTGATTACTACCCGGCACTCCTTTGCCTGTGTCATGCAGCAGCAGAGCGAGGTAAAGCAACTCCGGATCTTCCAACTCTCCCAGCAATTCCGAATACCGCTTGTCCCATTCCGATTTTGATTCCTTCAGCCGGTGCAAACTTTCAATCGCCAGGATCGAGTGCTCGTCCACGGTGAAGCGATGATAGAAATCCCGCACCACCAGCGAATCAATCGGCTTCAGTTCCGGCAGCAGCAATGTGAGCAAGCGCAGCGAATGCATGGCCCGCAAAGCTTCGGCGGCATGCGGCTGCAGCAACGTCTCCTGCAGATAGAGCCATAGTTCCGCTCCACGCGGTGGAGTCACTGCCAGCGCCGGAAGCTCCTGCTCGATTCGGTGCTCCGTGGTCGCGCTCAGCTTCAATCCGTGATGCGCCATAAAATGAAACAAGCGCAACAACATCTCAGGATCGCGCAGCGAAGATGACTGCTGCAGAAAAATCATTCCATCCACCACGGAAAAATCGGGACTCGATGGTCGCGACTTCCAGCCCTGAAATTGCCGCCGCAGCGAAGACCAAGCCTCCGGAATCTCCTCCAACAACTGGATCACGGTGCGCTGCACGGCCCGCGCATGGCCGAAGTAAATCCGCATCCAATCCGCCGCGGTGAGATCGGCCGCATCCGGCGCACCAATTCTCCGCGCCGCCGCTTCATCTTGCGCTTCCCAGCTCAACGCATTGTCATCGCGCCCATGCCGGAAATGCAGAAAACACCGCGCCGCCATCAGAAATTCCAAAGCCGCATCCAACTGCTTCCGCACAGGCTGCCGCAGCAAACTGGCGTCGGGCCAGTCGCCCAGCTTTCCCATCGCCGAAATCAGCGCCAGCCAGCAAGCCACGTTGTAATCGCGCAACCCGCCTGGAGTCTCTTTCAAATTCGGCTCGAGATGGAACACTGTCTGCCCGAACTTTCGATGCCGCTCGTGCGTCATCTCAGCCAACCCCTGCAGCAGCGGTTTCGCTTCCCGCATCACCAGCTTTGGGATCACTTTATCGTGAAGCCGCGCGAACAATTCACGGTCGCCCGCCAGGTAGCGGCAATCCAGAAGAGAGATGGTGAATTCAGTGTTATTTGGATCAAAGCGATCGCATTCCGAAAGCATCCGCGATGCAGGGCTCAGCTTGAGTTTCAGGTCCCACAGTTCTTGCGAGAATCGCCGGATTGCCTCTTTGTGAATTTCTTCGCCGTGACGGTCGGCATAGAGAAAAAGCAAATCAATATCAGAATAAGGAAAGAGCCAGCCGCGCCCAAAACCTCCGGTCGCCACCAGCGTGAAGTCTCGCGGCCCCGCTTCGTCAGCCGACACCAAATCGTGCCACAGCCGCTTTAGAATATCTTCGATGAGCCGCGTGCGGTGCGCAACCGCGGCACCACCGTCCCCCGTCGCCGTGAAGTCGCGCTCCATGCGCGCCGACTCCTCGGCGAGAGAACCCCGCAGTTCACTGATCAGTGAAGACGCTGCCGTCATGACGATGGATCATGAATCGATGCCCGCTAAGATGCCGTCCGGTCGCGTCCCGGTAGAATGCTCGCTCAATGTTGAGCCCTACAATGCTCCCTCGCCGCGCTCCTCATTGCGGATGCGAATCGCTTCGTCCACGCGCGTCAGAAAAATCTTTCCATCGCCGATCTTGCCCGTGCGCGCCGCCGTCAGAATGGCCTGCACGGCCTTCTCCACCATCGCATCCGCCAGCACGACCTCAAGCTTGGTCTTGGGAATAAGGTCCACGCTATATTCGCGGCCGCGGTAGACCTCAGTATGCCCTTTTTGCCGCCCATGCCCTCTCACCTCAAGCACCGTCATGCCCTCAACGCCAATTTCGTGCAGCGCGTTCTTCACCGCTTCCAGCTTGGAGTTCTGAATCACCGCTTCCACTTTCGTCATGATGTTGTTCTCAGTTCGTGCCTCCGCAAGCGAACTCCAGGCGAACACAACACCGCAGGCTCACTCTATCGTCTGCAGCCGCTCCGCGGAAATCGAAACTATTTATCGTTCCCATCAGGATTTGTTATTGCAGAAAACAAGAAAATAAAGCTCGTTACTTCGCCTTGGAAAAATCTTCAACCGCAAACAGCTGCCCACCGCGCTCAACCACTCCCACGCCAATCGAGTCCATATCCGAATCCAGCATGTTCGCGCGGTGATTTGCAGATTTCAAGAATCCCTCTTGAATACCCTCCGCGCTCGCGCCCTGAATTACGTTTTCCGCCAGCCAGACAAAATGTCCTCCGGCCTTCGTGATCCGCGAAGCCAGTGTAGGCTCTCCAGCATACCCATGTTCCGCCGAACCATGTTGGGCCATCAAACCGGCATGCCGCCGCGCTGCCGCTGCCAGCGTTTCATTCCATTTCAAATCTGGCAAGCCCTGAGCCCGGCGCGCTTGATTTACCGAAGCAAACAATTGCTGCTCCACGGCGCTGGCGCCGGGTTGCGCCTGCGCCGCCAAGATTACGGAAGCAGCCATCGCTAAAACCGCCAGCCTGATCACGATTCGCATTTGCATCCCCTTGCAACATCCTAACCCGGAGTTTTATGCGCCCGACCGTGACCAACGTAATCGCGTAATCACGCCTCTAGTGAGCCGCCCCTTTCTTTTCGTCTGGAGGCGCTGCCGGCTTGACAAACTTCCCATCATCCACCGGAACATTCTCTTTGACCTCGCTCACCTGAATCGTGAACCGCCCACTCGGCCGTGCCAGCGTCCATCGGAACGGAATCTTTACCCCGCCCGCATCGCGATAGTCCGCATAGTCGATTTGCGTAGGCATTTGCCCCAACGGGGTCTCTCCATATCGAACCAGCCTCACGAGCAATCCAGATTGCGCGTCAAAATACAATTTCAGTGGAGGCTTTCCCTCGCGCTTCCCGACCACGAGGTACGCGTCATGCTCACCGATCTTCTCCGTGCCTTGCACTTGCGCCTCGCTGAACATCCCCTTCAGATGCGCCGCAAAATGAAGGTCAGCATCCATCGCTGCCGCGTCGATGTCTGGCCCATGCATTTCGCGCGGCGGGCGCCCCGGAAAACCCAACCAGCCTTCGTGACCGTTGAAAGCCGTCACGCTGTCTCCGTCGGGCGTGTGCGTGAACGATATCCGCTTATCCGGCTCCTTCGAGTAAATATCGATCGGCACGTTCCTGTCTCCGAAGGTGATCGTGCCCGTCATCACACGGCTCGTAACCTTGTCGATCGCAGCGCTGCCGCCCACGGCTTGCAGATACTTGTCGAAGAACTGGTCGGCAGATGGCCCATTTGCCTCTTTCCCGTTCGTGCCGTCGCTCTTCTTTTCTTCAGGCCTCGCTTCACCAGCGCCCAGCTTCGGCTCTTCCGCCATCACCACCGGCGTGCCAACCGGATTAGGGCTGCCCCGGTGGCAAGAATAGCAAGTCACTTCGCGATGGCCTTCAAAGTTATCTTTGTTGATGGCGAACATCATCTCCATCATCTTTCGCGCCGTCTGCTTCGGCTTCTTATCATCCTTCTCGAACGCGCCTTGCACATGGCAAAACTCGCACTCCACACCCAGGGATGCCGTGACGAACTGCATCGAAGGAATCAATTGATCCGCCGGAATGCCCTTCAGCACCTGGATATTCTTATATTGCTCCTCAGCCTTCTTCGGCCCCGCCGCACCCCCGGGGGCCTGCGCACTTCCGGCGGCCTGCGCCTTCGCAACTTCCATCACCGCCCCACCAGTAACCAGAAAAGCGATCAACCCAAAAGCCAACGCCAGTTTCCTCTTCATCGATGAAAGCCTCAACAAGAAATGTAGGAACAAGAAATACAGGATCTCCGCAATCTCCGCGGCTCTTCTCCGCGAACTCCGCGATTCAAGCTTTACCCATCACGGCTGATTACTGTACACATACTTCCCCGAGACTTCTGCGACCACAAACTTTTCCGGCAAGAGCGCATCTACTCTTGCCTTTTCGTACGACGGCACAAACAAGAATACCCGCCCGCTGCCGGCCCAGTCCTGCTGCAAGTCTGCGTCGCTCAAATAGATCTTAGGCGCATCCGCAAACGTCGAACCAAACCACATCGAAGTAGTCCGCCCCTCGACCAGATCGATCGGCCGACGCAAATAAAACAGCAATGACGATCCAAAAGCCTGATCGCCATAAATCATCACCTTATCGTCCGGTCGCGCTCGCGCCGCGATTTCCTGCGCCAACTGCCTCGACGAAAGATACGGACCGAATCGCGCTAGCGAAATGTGCGCCGCCACCAGGAACACCGCAAATCCCGCCGCCAGCGCCCAAGTCGCAGCGTAGTGTCGCCGGCACCAGCGCAAAATAAATGACGTCAACGGAGCCACCAGCAACACCACCGCTGCCAACATAGCCGGCAAGCGCAGCGCAGCAAACGATGCGTAACTTAAATCCAGCATGTGCGAGGTCGAAAGCGTATACGCGCTTGTATCTTGCTCGCTCAGCAAGCGCCCAATGTCCGGCTCGAACGGCAAGTTCCGCGACTGCCACAAACCCACCGCCAGCGCGGCGCTGGCCACAACTCCAATCACAGCCAGCAATCCCGCAGAAGTTGTCAGCCAACCAGCGCGAACTCCTTCTTCACACTCCACTCGCTCGCATCGCGCTACGCCGTCTGCCAGCAATAGCAAGATCGGCAAGTACGCTGGAAACGTGTAGTACTCCTGGTTGGTCGAGATGGCAAAAAAGATCAGCACTAATCCCGCCCAAATCCAGCACAGCAGCCGCGTCCGCGAAGCAAAATCGCTTCCCTTCCGCACATCCTCACTCGAGCCAGCGCTGCGTCGACTTCGCCACTCCTCGACTGCGATCTTCACCGCTGCCGGCAAATAAAAACTCCACGGGAACAACCACACAAGATGCAGCGACCAATAAAGCGCCGCCGGAAGTTTGTTGTAATCCCGCGGATACCTCTTCCCCAGGAATCGCAGGAAATGTTCATTCACAAAATAAAACCAGAAAAAGCCATGATGCTCGGCCGTACCCGGATTCCGCAAACCCGCCAGAATGTGCCAGGGCGCGGCAATCGCTAGAAAAAGCGCGAGCCCTGAAATCAGCCGGAACTCCCGCCACCGTCGCCATTCTCCCGTAATCAGCAGGAAGAAAAACGCCGCTCCACACGGAAACGCCAATGCGATCAGTCCCTTGGTCAGTACGCCCAACGCCATCATCGCGTATCCCGCGTACCATCTCCAGACCTCGGCGCTTGGCTCGAGCGCAGTCAGGAAAAAATAAAGTGCCGCGGCAATCAGCAAGCTCAACAGCACTTCAGGAATCAGCACCCGCGTGAACAAGAAAACCCCGGCGCAGGCGTAAACAAACAGTCCCGCATAAACCCCTGTTCGTTCTCCAAATGCGCGACGCCCCCACAAAAATCCCAACACTCCCAGCAGCATCACCGACAACACCATCGGCAACCGCGTGCTGAATTCGTTCACTCCCAAAACTTTGTAACTGAACGCCACCAGCCAATACGGTAGCGGAGCCTTCTCCAAATACCGCACGCCATTCACGTGCAGTGTGACGTAATCTCCCGTCGCGACCATCTCGCGCGCGGCCTCCGCGTGCGTGCTGTCGGCATCATCCAGCAACCCCGGAGTGAACATCGATCCCACATAAACCGCCAGAAACACGGCGGCCACAGCCCAGTAAGCAGCCTTAGACCCAGGTGGGGACGGCCGCTTCGGCCGTCCCGGCGAGCGTAGCGAGCCGATCACTGAGTTTTTGCTCCCGCTCCATGCCGGATAAAAAACTTCCATTTATCCATCCCCGCAGGCACCGCCACATCAAAAAATCCCACCATCATTTCCTGCGAAGTCTGATCACCCCAAGTCACCGTCTTCTCCGGATCGGGATTGTGCGGATTGTTCTTCGAATTGTCATACCACGCCACCGCCCGCAGCTTTGTCCCAGCCTTCAACTCTCGCGGCTCAGCCAGCTTGTAACTCAACTGCCAGTGAAAGTGATAATTCACCCGCAGCAGCATCTCCACGCTTCCGTCATCATGCATAATGTCGTATTCAAAGCGTTTTCCGCGCAGGTGCATATGTGGAAACAGACTCAGCAAAGTCGCATCGTTCGGTAATGTTCCCTGCACTTCCACGCGAAAATCGTCCGCCCCCGGCGGAATAATCAGCGCATGATTGTTCAACTGCAGGGTAATCACTCGTTGCCTCGGCAGACTCTTCGCAAATACCATCCCAACGCTGGTCTCATCACTCGCCGCTTCGCCGTTCGTCGTGTAATGCATCTGAAACACCAGATCCGATCCCGCCGGCACAAACTTCGCCATGCCATCTGCCCACCGGTCCGGCGCACTCCCCGGCGCATACACCAGCAGCAGATCGCTGGTAGTCTCGTGCGCCTCCCGCCGTTCTTCGGGATCCGTCAACATCGACGCGGTGAAAGGCTCGCCCACCGGGGCATGCCGCAACCACAGCGAATCCGGAGGCCGGATGTACACCACCGCATGGTGCACATGCGCCGCACTCGACGGCCGCACTTCCACCATCTGCACCCATTTGTCCTCCGAAAAATAGGTGGGCACAATCTCGTACGTATATTCCACCTCGCCGCGCGCTGGAATCTACACCGGCTTGGGCATCTTCACGACCAAATCCGGCTGCGGAATATTCCACCCTTCACTCCAAATCCGTGGCGCAGGCGCATCGTGCGCGTCCCCCGCCGGCGCTCCATCCTTTGCCCACGCCGCAATCGTCGCAATCTGCTGCTCACTCAATGATGGATCGTTTGCAAAATGCCCGTACCTCGAATCCGCAAACCAAGGCGGCATCATTCTCATTTCGACGGCGGCAGCAATCTTCCCCGCCCATGGCCGCGTTTGCTCGTAAGTCACCAGCGGCATCGGCGCAGCTTCTCCAACCCTGTGGCAGCTCTGGCATTTATTCTGCAGGATCGGAACTACATCCTTATAAAAAGTAGGAGCTGAAGGTTTTTCTTCGCGCCCGGTACCGACGGCCGATACCTGCGACACCACTCCCATCACAAGAAAAGCGAACACTATCACGACGAGCATTCCAAGTTTTATCACGACCGCAGAAACTCCAGGGTCAAGGCCCACGCTTGCCGCGCCGAGTGCGGTTCATACGCCGCACGTTCGTCGCAGAAGAATCCATGATCGGCGCGAGAGAACTCGACATTCACATAACTTTTCTGCTGTGCTGTCAAGGCGTCAGTCACGGCCTTCCGATGCTCAGGCGTAATGTGCTTATCCAATCCGCCCCAGATAAAAAGCGACGGCCCTTGCAGCGTCGACGCGCGATCCAGCAAGCCAGGAGCGATTCCTCCTCCGTAAAACGAAACTGCAGCCCGCAGCGCAACCACGCCGTTGGCAATAAATGAAACGCGGCCACCCATGCAGAATCCAATGCTCGAAATCTCGTTCGCTCGTACGCGCTCATTCGAACGCAGCCATTCGTAAGCCGATCGCACGTCCAACTCCGCCGTCTCCACGGTCACCGCCTGCACATGCGGTCTCACTGAATCAAAGTCGGTATAGCTGCCCTCAAATCCTGGCGCTGTCCGGTGAAAGAGCTCCGGAGCAATTGCGACATATCCCTCCGCGGCAAATCGTTCAGTCACATTCCGGATATGATGGTTAACTCCAAATGCTTCCTGAAACACAAGCAGTCCGGGATGCGGCCCGCCGTGCCCCTGACGAGCCACGTAGGCCGCCATCCGAGTTCCATCCGCTACCGCAAGTTCCACTTTCTCTTTGACGATTGCTCTTTCGCTCATTCATTTCCAGCCTTGTAGATTTTCTGATCGGCGAACGCCTGCGAGGTTAATGACAATTTCATCCTCATTAGTCTCGCACACCAGCGACTCCCTGGCGCGCATGCCTTCCCGCAAAAATGCTACAGTAGTCGGTCCATGTCTGCGCCTAATTCACTCTTTGTCCGCGCCTGCAAGTCTCAACCCGTCGAGCGCACTCCAGTCTGGTTCATGCGCCAGGCCGGACGTTACATGCCCGAGTACCGCGCTGTTCGCAAGCAGCATTCGCTACTCGAAATCTGCAAGAAACCGGAACTCGCCGCTGAAGTCACCTTCACCGCGGCTGAGTTTCTCGGCGTCGACGCCGCCATAATTTTCGCCGATCTGCTGCTTCCGCTCGAGGTCATGGGCCTGCCCTTTCATTTCTCGGCTGGCGAAGGCCCCGTCATCGAAAGGCCTGTCCGCAGCCACGAAGACATAGCCCAACTCCGCACCGACCATGCCGCCGACTTAGGCTATGTCTCCGAAGCCGTGAGCCAAGTCGCAAAACATTTTGCCGGAAAAATTCCCGTCATCGGATTTTGCGGAGCTCCCTTCACGCTCGCCAGCTACATGATCGAAGGGGGCGGCTCCCGCCACTACCTCCACGCGAAAAAGATGATGTACAACTCGCCCGCTGATTGGGACGAGCTAATGCGAAAGCTGGTCGCCGTCACCGCTGAGTATTCTGCCGCTCAGGTGCACGCCGGGGCTGACGTCATTCAGATTTTTGATAGTTGGGTCGGCTGCCTGAGCGTGGAAGACTACCGCCGTTACGTCTTGCCGCATGTAACCAGCCTCGTCCGGAGTTTGCAGAAGACCGGCGCGCCCATCATTTATTTCGGCACCGACAGTGCCACGCTGCTGCCCGCAATGAATGAAACCGGAGCCGAAGTGATCGGCCTCGATTGGCGCATCCCGCTCGACATTGGCTGGCGCAACCTGGAATATCGTTGCGCGGTGCAAGGCAATCTCGATCCCATCTTGCTGTTCGCAGATTGGAAGGAACTCAAGACTCGCGCCGAACATATTCTTAAACTCGCCGCCGCACGTCCCGGCCACATCTTCAATCTAGGCCACGGCATCCTGCCTGAAACGCCGGTGGAAAACGTGAAGAACTTAGCTCGGCTGGTGCAAGATTATTCCGCGGCTCTCGCTGCCGCCAACACTCGCGAACTTCAAGCCGCAGGCCGAAAGCCGAAAGCCGAAGCCCGAAGCCCGCGTTCATGACTCGCATCGCCATCATCGGCGGTGGCATTTCCGGACTCGCCGCTGCTTTCGCTCTCGAAGAGCATCGCCGCGCCGGAGTCCTCGAATACACTTTGTACGAATCCTCGCCACAACTCGGCGGCGTCCTCCGCACCGAGCACATCCACGACTGCATCGTCGAAGCTGGACCCGACTCCTTCATCAGTGAAAAGCCATGGGCCGCTGATCTCTGCCGCGCACTCGGACTCGGCGATCAGCTAATCGGCTCGAACGATGCCGACCGTAAAACCTACATCCTGGTCCGCGGCCAACTTATCCCCATCCCCGACGGACTCATGTTCATGGTCCCGACGAAAATCCTGCCCACCGGACTCTCGCCGCTCTTTTCCTGGACCACCAAACTCCGCATGGCCCGTGAGCTACTCCATCCGCCACGCCCTCTAGGAGCCGACGAAAGCGTAGCTTCGCTAGTCGAGCGCCACTACGGAAGCGAAATGGTCGACCGCCTGGCCGATCCGCTCCTTTCCGGCGTCTACGGAGGCGAAGCCAACAGCCTCAGCGTCCGCGCCGTGCTTCCCCGCTTCGCCGAAATGGAGCGCACTCACGGCAGTCTCGGCCGCGCCATGCTCGCCGGTAGAAAAAAAATGCAGCGCCCGGCGAATAACCCCACCCCGCCACTTTTTACTTCTCTCAAGAAGGGCATGCAGCAGCTCGTTGAAACTATCGTGCCGCGGCTGAACCAAGCGTCCTTGCTCACCAACACTCCGGTGCAGTCCATTCAACCTCGCACCGGAGGCTGGAGCGTATCGGCAGGCTTGAAATCCGATCACTTCAATGCCATCATCCTCGCCCTACCCGCGCGCGCCGCCGCGCATGTTCTGTCCGTCTGCAACCCTGAACTCTCCACCGAACTAGCCGCCATCGGCTACAGTTCTTCCATCACGGTCGGCCTCGGCTACGATCGCGATGTACGACAATCGCTGCCACCCGGTTTCGGATTTCTAGTCCCGCGCAACGAGGGCAAACGCCTGTTGGCCGCAACCTTCGTTCACAACAAATTCCCTCACCGCGCCCCTGACGACCGCGCCCTTCTGCGTTGCTTCTTCGCCGGCTCCAACGCCGAAAATATCTGGCAGCTCTCCGACGACGCCATCATCGCCATAGTCCGCAATGAGCTACAGCAGATTCTCCGCCTCCGTGCCGCGCCACTTTTCGCCCGCGTTTACAAATGGAAGTCTGCTATGGCCCAGTACGGCGTTGGCCATCTCGAGCGCCTCGACCGGATCGAACGCCTCCGGCCGCAACTGCCCGGCCTAGCCCTAGCCGGCAACGGCTTCCGCGGCATCGGAATCCCCGACTGCGTCCGCTCGGGCCAGGAAGCAGCCAAGCAAGTTTTAAGCCTGCTCTAATCTAGATTGCAAGGTAGCCTCGCATTTTCTCTTTGACGCCCGCGCCGGGCGTAAGCACCATGAACTCGCGTCTTAGCTGAGTTTTTTCGTGATGTTAGCGATCAGACTCTAATGCCGGGTGTTCAGCCAGGCTGTTCCGCATTGAGCGGGATTCTATAGGGCGGAGAGCCAAATCCGTCCTACTCGCTCTGCTCGCCCTACGGGGTCGGACGGATTTGTCTCTCCGCCCACGCTCGAGTAAGACGCGCTCGACCTATGAGCGAATTGTTTTCCAACGATGCTGGGAAGCAGTTGATGAGATCCCTGCGTCGGATCTTCGAGGAAAAGAGCGTCTACCACCGTAAGAATCGCTTCATCATGTTTGTCTGTGGGGGGAAAGCTTGATGGAGGGGAAAACTCCCTCCGGAAGCAGTTCATCGAATGGTCCGAGGCGAATCTTCCAGAGTTCATTTGCCTAGTGGCCGAGGAAGCCCTAAAAGATAACTTCGCCGGGGAGGGCAGGAGCTTTGTTAATCTCGCCAAGTTCGAAACGGTTATCGCCGATATTGCGGATTGCGTTCTAATTTTTCCTGAAAGTCCGGGATCCTTTGCTGAGGCAGGCTTCTTCGCTAACTCCAAGGTAGTCCGGGAGAAGACGCTGGTAATAAATCCGTTGCTCCTTCAGACGACGGACTCGTTTCTCAACCTCGGCCCCATCGACACCATAAGCTCCGTTTCATTCTTGAAACCCACTCTCCTCCTCAATGAGGCCGACTTCACTCCGGTTGGGCAGCGTCTGAGGGAACGAGTTAAGTGGCCCGCGCATCGCGAACGCCTTCCGTACCAGGCGTTCGGACAGTCAAACTTCAAGCAAAAGCTATTGGTCGTATTCGAGGTTCTCAGGCTACTTCGCCTAGCGGACCTCAAGACCCTAAGCTATGTCCTTCGTGCGTGCTTCGGAGGGAGCCCCAAAAAACAAGAACTAAAGCATCTACTCAGGATCTTGCTCGCTGCGAAGTTTATTCAAAGGAATCAGGAAACTGAGTACTTTACGACGGTACCCGGTGTCGCCCTCGTGGAGATAGAGCACCTTGAGATAGAACGAGTATTCGCGCAGGTCCAGTTCTTCTACCAAAAATATTCCAGGGATCTCTACGATGCCCTGCCGGAGGTGGCCCCATGATACTCGAACAGGCCGCCAAGAGGCTCGCCCTGCCCGCAGCATTTCTGATAAAGCTAGCCACTACAGCATCGCATCGCTACAAGGTATATACGATTCCCAAGAAGACCGGCGGTCTCAGGACGATCCATCACCCGGCGAGGGAGTTGAAGCTCGTTCAGGGCTGGTTACTCCAGAATGTGCTGATGCGACTGCCTGTTCACGAGGCTGCCACAGCTTATCGGGTCGGGTCTAGTATCAGGAGAAATGCCGAGAGACACGTTGGCCACAACTACTTGCTCCGCGGCGATTCATTGACGATAGGTGCTCCGACCTCCCCTCAGCTGTCGAACGCAATTATGTTTGGGTTCGATGAATCTTGGTCGCGCAGGGTAGAAGCGATGGAAGTTGCCTATTCTCGGTATGCCGACGACCTTTATTTCTCCACTAATCGTCCGAACGTACTCGAGGGCGTTCTGCAGGAACTTCGGGAATCCTTGCAAGGCGGGGGCCCTCCGATCCTAAGGATAAACGAGGAAAAAACTGTGTTTTCCTCCCGCAAACGTAGGCGGCTGGCGGCCGGCTTGGTGCTGACCTCGGACCGAAAGATTTCCATAGGACGGCACAAGAAGCGTGTTCTCAAGTCGCTGGTATGGAAACTCAAGCGCCGAGAACTAGACCCGCATGAGGTCGCCAGCCTTCGGGGATGGATTTCGTACCTGCGTTCGATTGAGCCTGCTTTTCTGGTGTCTCTACAACGGAAGTACACACTGGACTTTGATTCCGGAGAAACCTGGAAGACCTAAGCCGCTGGTGGGCCTCCTAGCAGGCGTCGAGCATCACGTCAAACGCGAGCCACGCCGTTATCGCGGTAACGGCGAAGAACGCCGAGTATGCCATGGCCGTATGTGTCCGCCTTCCTCTCACCGATGCCCGAGACGCTCAGCAGGTCAGTAATCGAGGCGGGCCGGACGCGGCAGATCTCATCCAGAGTCGCATCGTGCAAAACGATGTATGCGGGAACGCCCTGTTCCTTCGCGGTGATCCGTCTCCACTCCCGTAGATGTTCACGTACCTCCGCGTTAACAGCAGAGAGTGCCAGGGAGACCTGCGGCCGGGATTTCTTCTCAGGAAAGGCGGCGGACTTGCCGGGCACAGTCATCCAGTCCGCAGCGCTTCCGCAAACATCGCAAGCACCGCAGTTCTCCCACTTGGCAGCTTCGCCAAAATGCCCGCAAATCTGCCGATGCCGGCACCGCCGCGACTCCACAAATTCCCGAATGATCCGGTACCGCTCCCAGGCTCGCTCGCGCTCGGCCGCATCCGTAATCTGATTCGCAAAAAATCCCAGCAGCCCCGCGTCTTTCTTCTGCCACAACAAAACGCAATCCGCGCTCAAACCGTCGCGGCCCGCGCGTCCCGCCTCCTGGTAGTACTGCTCGATCGACTTCGGCAAGGACAAATGAATCACCGCACGCACTGCAGCCTTGTTAATGCCCAGCCCAAAAGCAATCGTCCCGACGAGCACCCGCACTTCATCCGACATCCATCGTTCCTGATTCCGCCGCCGCTCCTCGCTTCCCATCTTTCCGTGGTAACCCACCGCGGCGATGTCGTGGTCGCCCAGAAAATCCACAGTCTCTTCCACTCGATTAATCGTAGGAGAGTAAACAATCACGTTGCTCCCGGAGTAGCTGCGAAGAGCGCTGACTAACAGTTCCATCTGTTCCAGCCCTGAACACTCGCGCACCAGGTAGCGCAGGTTTGGCCGGTAAAAGCTGGCAATATATTTATCGGGATCGCGCAATTGCAGTTGCGCCAGAATGTCGTGCCGCACATGCCGCGTAGCACTCGCCGTAAAGGCCGCAATCGGACGATCCGGAAACTTCGCCCGCAACTTATTCAACTGCCGGTATTCCGGACGAAACTCATGCCCCCACTCTGAAATACAGTGCGCCTCATCGATTGCAAAAAATGCGACCGGCACCTGCTGCAACCATCCCGTCGTATCGGCCCGAGCAATCCGCTCCGGCGAAACATAAAGCAGCCGGTACGCGCCATCTCGCGCGCGCTTCATCACACTCGACTGCTCGCCGTCGCTAAGCGTGCTGTTCAGCACCGCCGCCGGAATCCCCATCTGCGCAAGCTGCGCCGCCTGATCCTGCATCAGCGCGATCAACGGAGAAATCACCACCGCCGTCCCATCCGACACCACCGCCGGCAACTGATAGCACAGTGATTTGCCCCCACCGGTCGGCATCACCACGCACGTGTCGTGCCCAGCCAGCAGGCTGCGCACAATCCGCTCCTGCAGCGGACGAAACGTGCTGTACCCCCAGTACCGCCGCAAAGGCGTCAGCAGATCGGATTCCGCATCCATGAAAAAGAGTATAGGCTCAGGCGAACATTAGGAGAAACGCAAATCGTGGGCGTGTTGCTTAAGGTTCGAATCACAATTCTCGACGCAAAATATAGTTGGCTCGGGCTTGTGGTCTGTGCGCCTTTGGCATCCAAATCCGGTGTAAAAAATTTAGGACGTAATCCGCTTAATTCCTTTGAATCAGCTGGTTACGGACCTCGATCCACTTTTGATCCGTGCAAAATCCTGATTCTAAAGAACTTGACTGCAAAATCCTGGATCGATTGCGCTTAGCTGGGCTTTTTCGATTGTAAAAGAGCGTGTAGGTATTTGGTTTGATTATCGGACGAGGTCGGATTGCGGCGCAAGGTCAGATGTCACCCAGTGGCTGTTCATTTCGCGGCAATAGCATTGTGCTTCTTCAACAACTCAACAGTCTCCTGCAACGGCAAAGCCTTAATCGTATGCCCGTTTCCAGTCACATCGTGCGCCCGGAACATCGAGTTGTAAATCGCCTCTTCCGTAGCCTCAATCACAGCTTCAAACAACGGAGACATACTCTCATTGCTCAACAACCCCTTAGGCCGATACACAGGTTCGCCAAATACAATTCGCACATCCGGCGAGCTGGAAAAAGCAATCACATAATCTCCGCTTCCATTAGTCCCGCTCGATCCCGTCCGCGCCATTCCCAGCATCGCTCGCGCCGCCAGCCGGTTAAGATTTCGATGGTCCAGCGGAGCATCCGTCGCCACCACAATCATGCAAGAGCCATCCGGCGTTGGCAGCGCAGAATCTCCCAGCGCATGTTTCTCCGCCGACGCAACCTCCGGATAAACCTTGCCCAACTCCTTGCCAACCGGAACCCCAGCAATCACAAGGTTCCCGCCGAAATTCGTCTGCACCAACACACCCACCGTGTACCCTCCCAGCGAAGCCGGCAGCCGCCGCGACGAAGTCCCAATCCCTCCCTTCCAGGAAAAAGCGATGGTCCCGGTTCCCGCGCCAACCGCGCCTTCTTCCACCGGGCCGCTACTTGCGTTATTGATCGCAGCAAAAACATCTTCAGGAGTAATCGGGCGCGAGCGAATATCGCTCAAATAACCATCATTCGTTTCGCCAACTAACGGATTCACCGACAGCACATTCTCATTCCCCTTGAGGTTGAACATGTAGGTAGTCACAGCATCCGCCACCCTCGGCACCGAATCCGTAGCAGTCAGCAGAATAGGCGACTCAATCTCGCCCATTTCATTCACCTGCGTCGATCCCGCAAGTTTTCCGTAAGCATTCCCCAAGAAAACCGCGCCCGGCACCCTCTCCTTATAAAGATTCCCCCCGTGCGGCAAAATCGCCGTAACCCCAGTGCGAATGTTGTCGCCGCGAATGAGCGTAGTCTGCCCAACTTTCACCCCCGCTACATCCGTGATCGCATTCAGCGGCCCAGCATGCAACACTCCCACTTCCACGCCCAAATCACGCGCCCGCGGACGAGTCTCAGTTTGTCCCAACATCACCGCGCATACAGCCGGCAACAAAGCAGCCATCAAAAGCAAGTTAGTCTTCATATATAAATGACGCACCAACCCGATCTACCCTGTGATCCCCTGTGTCCCCTGTGTTAAAGATTTTTCCGGCCCGCCCAAATACCTAACATCTGGATACGCCCAAGCAAACACCACCCACATCACCGCGATCACCACAAAGCAAAGCAAACTCCCCTCAGGGCCCACCGACCCGCCAGTAACCCACCGCGATCCATGAAACGAAGAACTTAAAAGATGCCCCGGCGAAACCTGCCCACTATCCGGCACCGAATAAAAAAAACTCTCTCCCCAATCCCATGCCGCGTGAACTCCCACCGCAAACCACAAGCTCCCAGTCCGCCGCAACGTGAGACAAAAGAACAACCCAATCGCTCCCGCCGCCAACGCGCCCACCCAAGCCTCACCAGGATTTTTCAAATGCACCGCGCCAAAGATCGCAGAGAGCAAGACCGCTGCCGGCCAGAAGCCCATGCCGCGCGCCAGCGTGAACTGGCTGTACCCGCGAAGCATGAATTCCTCAGTGAAACCGACCAGCAGAAATAGAACGCCCCAAAATGTCGCGAAACGTACGATCCCCAAACCATGCAGCACGATATGTCCGAAATCGAAGGCGTGCATCCCACGCAAAATCACCAGCAGGAAAGTGATTCCCAGAAATCCCCAAACCGTTCCCACCCAAAATAATTTCGAAAGCGCCTCGCGCAAAGACAGGCCGTAAGCGCCCCATTCTCTTTTCTCGATCCGCCCCATGATCAGCGCAGGAATCGCCGCCGCCGCAAACACGCCCGCTTCGCCCACCATCGTCGACCAAAGATCACCAAGGTGCAGAGATGAAATCAGCCAGCTGCTCACGGCGAGCAGCGCCGCAAACATCCCAAGATAGATTGCGAATGCCCACCCCGCGCGCAGACCGTCGTCGCCGACAAAAACCGTTCGCAGCCACGGCACTTGCGCTGCCTCACCCGCACTAACCCCGCCCTCATCTGCCATCAACACCTCCGTCGCATCCCTCCGCGCTCTCCGCGGCCGTTCTCCGCAATCTCCGCTATGAAAGATCCCTGGCAACTGGAAAAATCTCCAGCGCAGTAAACTTCTCTCCGAAAGCTGGCTGCCACATGGTAAAACACATGGTCCATCCTATGCCCCGATTTTTTACCCGCGAACGCTTCGGCCGTCCGCAATTTCTAGCTGGAGCCTTGCTTCTCGCGTTCCTGGCACAAGCCGCATGGCTGATCCATTCCGAACTGACCGCGTCCCAATTCCCCGGAACTCTCGAAGGCGCGCGCATCATCGCCGGCTCACGCCAGCTTCACGGCATCAACATAGCCGGAGCACCCTACCCCGATCCCGCCACACTCCCCGCTGAAATCTCTCATGACGCCCAAGGTTTCGACACCCAACATTCCCCACTGCTCTCGCTCGTAACCGCGACGCCGCTGATAATCACGCCCAAGAGCCTTCTCGATTCCACCTGGCGCTGGTTCCCGCGGCTTCCATTCCTAGCCTGCGGACTCGCCCTGGGCGCATCCCTCTGGTACGTAGCCCGCCGTCTCTGCGGCAACGCCGGAGGATTCCTCGCCCTAACCCTCTACTGCTTCTCACCCGCCATGATTCAAGCCAGCGCCGTCTGGCACACCGAGCCTGAAATCCTGGCCGCCTGGGGATCCTTCGGCGCAATCTTCACCGCCATTGCCGTAGCCCACACCCTCTACGCCCCACGCGAAGTAGTTCTTTGGAACTGGCGCCGCATGGTTTTGCTCGGGATCTCCCTAGCCATCGCCGTCGGCTCCCAATTCTCCATGATCATCGTCGTGCCCGTAGCCTTAGCTCTAATGCTTTATGTAGCGCCCGTCCGCCGCGCCGCAGCTCTCATCATTTGGATCGCTGCCTGCGTAGTAGCTCTCATCCTGCTCTTCGCCACATACTTCTTCCATCCCCACGCGTTTTTCGAAAGCATGCACCACGCATCTTTCTGGGGAGCAACCTGGCGCAGCTTCACCGTTCTAGCCGTCTACCGCGAAGTCGCAAGAGAACTCCTGCGCGCCTGTCCCGCACTGGCTCTGCTACTACCAGTAGCCATCGCAACCTACATAGCTTGGCCGCGCTCGCGCTACTTCGGCAACACCGCTCCCGGATTAATAGCCTTGCTCTTCATCATTCTAGGCATGGCCCACCCCGACCAAGCCGCCGCAGGATTCCTAATAGCATCCATCCCGTTCCTTCTAATCTTCGTCTCCGGAACCATAGCCGACTTAATGGAAACCCGCTACAGCCAGCTAATAAAAGCCGCAGTCTGGGCGCTGGTAGCCGCCGACATCCTCTGGACCCTACAAAAGCTAGCCCAAGTCCCCAACGGATGAATCGCGCGTGTCCGGTTTACCCTGTGAAACCCCGTGTCCGGAGCCTGCCCTGAGCGAAGCCGAAGGGTGTTAAAGATTTTGACTTTCGCTACCAGCCATCAATCACGGTTTCTGAAGTATCATAGCGTTGTGAAACGCTCAGCCCAGCGCTCGATTCCGACCAAGCTAGCAATCTCACTAGCTCTGGCAGCGCTGCTCACGACTCTAGCCGCAGCGCAAAGATCCGCGCACGCCTCAGCGCCGCACTCAAACCAAGGCGGAGCCAGTGCCTTCGCACAAAACGCGCACTACTCCGCATTCCGTCGATCGTCTCCGCGCACTTCCCTACCATTTCCATTGCTAGGCGATTTCAGTCTGGACGACCTCTACTCCTCCGGCTACCCAGTCTCCTCGCAACCACCAGTAATACTGATGCAAGCGATGCGAGCCTTGTCCGGTTCCCCAGAATCTCCAGCCCAACCGAGCAGCAGCCGCAAGCCGACTTCCTCCACTCAGCCAGTAATGATCGAACTGCAGAACGGCCGCTATGTCCGCCTAAGCAGCACCGCAGCCAATGGTGAAGTCCTGCCGCAATCGACCCAAACACAATCCGCGAAGCTAGTGCGCCCAAATTTCACCCGCCCAGCCGCCGCAAACTCTGTCGCTCAAACCCCAGCGCTAGCCCCCGCCACTCTAGTTTTTCGTGATGGACACACCGAAGAAGTCCGCGACTACGCCATAGCCAACGGCACGCTCTACGCCCGCGGCGACTACTACACCGACGGGTACTGGAACAAGAAAATCGATCTCGCCGCGCTCAATATCCCCCAAACTCTGAAAACGAACGCCACTCGAAATGTGAAGTTCGTTCTTCCCGCATCGCCAAACGAAGTAATCACCCGCCCGTAAAAGGGGATAGATCTGCGGCCGTCGCAAATCGCGCCTTCGATGTTCGCCGAAGCGGCCTCACCATTCGGAATTTGTCGGTTTCATGTTCTCGCCGACCCTTCGTTTCGCCAGCCGGCCCTACCCTGACTCGCTCGAGAGTCGCTCGATCAGCGCCTCAGGACGCAAACACTCCGCCGCCTGAAACTTTAGGCCGATCGACACCTCGGCTGAACGTCTGAGAAGCTCGTCGTCATTCGTAACAAACAAGTCGCAATAGGCGAGGGCCACGCAGGCGTGCTGCCTGTCCACTTGACGGTTCTCATTCAGCACAGCCCGCCCGGCCATATGCAGAGCTGTCAGGCGAGCCTCGATCTCCCAGGTTCGTAAGTCTGCCATTCCTCCAAACTCGATGAAGAACGAGATTTTCTCCCTACACAGCGGATTTGCCAAAATCTCGGCCATCCTCTGCTCCAGATCGGGTAGAGACGGTCCCGTTTCCTGCTCGCGGGCAAGAAGTCTAGCAATATACAAATGTTTCACGCCATGATCGACCGCCTTCGTATAGCGGCCAGACTGAAACGATTCTTGGTTCGCCGCCGCTATACGCGTCTGACCTGTGAATAACTGCTCCAAGAGGTCGGTCCCGCCCGGCCGAGCAAGCATACGAACGTAGTGCTCAAGAGGAATCGCCGCCGCTCTCGCAGGTGTGATCCTGAGAAGGAACGCTCCGACGTCAGCGAGAGTAGCGATGGCACGGAGAGCACGCCTATATCCATTCCAGAACCCCCGCCACACGTTCAGAAACTCGACCAGTTGAAGGTCTGCTCGATCCAAAATCCAAGCTGGATTGAGATCTTCAGCGACGGCTAGCAATTCGCGCCGCCGCTGTTCCCCGATCTTGCCGATTTCGTAGAAGTGCCACGGAGACAGGACATAGCGAATGCGCCCCTTGCTTGACCCGGCCACAGACACGGCCAACCAGTCGGGCCTGTTAGCGAGGTAAATCAATACGTTTGATCGAGATATGCGTCCATCGGGCGTGCTCCGGGCGGAGGGTGGCCGTCCCCTATTTAGTACTGGCGATCACGTTCCGCAATCTGGCATGGAGGAAATTCGCAGGAGAGTAACGCTCGTTGCCCTCCTTGCGCGTAAGGTGGTCGCTCATGATTCAATCGAGCTTGATCGAGTTGAAAAGTTCCTGCACGTCCCGCAGATCGTCCCGCATACGCGTGGCCTCCGCCGCGACGCCAGGCTTCTTTGTTCGCTCAATACCCATATTAGAAATCTTTATTTCCGAATCGATGTCCTTGGAGTAGTAGCCAAGTTGGCGCCTTATTATGGTGCGAGCTGCAGCTCGGTCTGGTGGGCACGACAAGCTGTCGTAAACATCGAGAAGTGCCATTGCGGCGCTAACGTGACCTTCCACTTCCCACGCGGTGTCGGCTAGTCCGGCCGAGGGCTCGTACTCGTCGCCCTTAGCTAAATCAAGAAAATCGTGTCCGTAATTGTGAAAGTTCTTCTCCTTTAGGGCTAGGGCTGATTCTTGGCCGGCGAGGGACGCCGACTGGCTCTGTAATGCTCCTGAAGCCGCTACTACGCAGAAAAAACAGCTCAGCATTAATTTCATCATATGCGGTTAGCCTCTCTCGACCCTCAGAATTGTAAATGGGTCAGCGCTGGCCCACGCAGACGGATTCTTTTGTACGAGAACCGAAGCCGCTGTGTTGTCCGTTCTGCCTAAAGCGTTCCGCCGGGAGTGCGGCTGTTCACGGCCTACTCGGCACATCGCGACGCATCGGCCTCTGCAACAATCGCTGTCCGCCCCGTGATACAATAATCCGACTAAAGATCTGACTAAACACCTGTAAACGCAACCGTTTAGGGAACATTCGCAAATTGCGACAAGGACCTCGCCTGTCGCGCGAAAATGGTTCAGCTAGAAGCTAACAGCTAGGAGCTAGAAGCTTAAACATGGCCGACGATCAAAATCCCGAACTCCCTCTGACCCCACCGCCCGGCGACTCCGGCAGTCCCGGCGCCCTGCACATTCAGCCCGTCAACATTGAAGACGAGATGCGCAAGTCGTATCTCGACTATTCCATGTCGGTCATCATCGGCCGCGCTCTCCCCGATGTTCGCGACGGACTCAAGCCCGTCCACCGCCGCATTCTCTACACCATGCAGCAGATGGGCCTGCAACCCAATCGCGCCACGCGCAAGTGCGCAAGAATCGTCGGCGACGTCATGGGCAAGTACCATCCCCACGGAAATCTGGCCGTCTACGACGCCTTAGTTCGCTTAGCGCAAACCTGGAGCATGCGCTACCCATTAATTTTCGGACAAGGAAATTTCGGCTCGGTCGACGGAGATCCCCCCGCAGCCGATCGCTACACAGAAGCCAAGCTAGCCCCAGTCTCCACCGCGCTTCTCGAAGACTTGGATAAAGACACTGTAGACTTCCGCCCCAACTACGACGGCAGCGAAGTCGAACCAGACGTTCTCCCAGCAAGAATTCCAAATCTACTAATCAACGGCTCCGACGGAATCGCCGTAGGCATGGCCACAAAAATTCCGCCGCACAACTTAACCGAAATCGTCGACGCAACAATTACGCTGATCAACAATCCCAACGCCCAGCTAGCCGACATCTTAAAATTCGTCCAAGGCCCCGATTTCCCCACCGCCGGCGTAATCCACGGACGCTCCGGAGTCTTCGAAGCATACCGCACCGGCCGCGGACGCTTCATGATGCGCGCCAAAGCCGCCATCGAAAGCATCAGCAAAGATCGCCAGGCCATCATCGTCACCGAAATTCCCTACCAGGTAAACAAAGCTCGCCTGGTCGAGCGCATCGCGCAACTCGTTAACGACAAAGACATCGAAGATATCTCCGACATTCGCGACGAAAGCGATCGCGACGGCATGCGCATCGTGGTCGAACTAAAGCGCGGAGCCGAGCCGCAAATCGTTCTCAACCAGCTCTTCAAACACACCTCCATGCAGGAAGGTTTCTCGATGATCCTGCTGGCGGTGGTCAACGGACAGCCCCGCGAAATGGGACTGATCCAGGCCATCAAGCACTTCATCAATCACCGCGTAGAAGTAGTCCGCCGCCGCACCGCTTTCCTGCTGCAAAAAGCAAAAGACCGTGAGCACATCTTAGAAGGCTATCTCAACGCACTCGATCATCTCGACAACGTAATCACCATCATCCGCGCCAGCTCCAACCGCGCCGATGCCCGCGAGAATTTAGTCGCCTACTTCGCCGGCAAAAAAATCGACATCAACACCACAGGCCGCGCTCCCAAGCAAGATCCCGAAAAGCCTTTCACCACGCGCCAGGCCGAAGCGATTCTCGAACTGCAACTCCATCGCCTCACCAAACTTTCCATCGACGAAATTTCCAACGAGTTAAAAGAAGTCCGCGAAAAAATCGAAGACTACGAATCCATCCTCGCCTCCGAAACCAAGCTCCGCAAAGTCATCATCAAGGAATTGGAAGAAGTAAAAGAACTCTACGGAGACGAGCGCCGTACTCGCATCGAAGACGAAGCCGCAGAAATCGTCCTCGAAGATTTAATCGCCGACGAACAGGTAGCCGTCACCTTCAGCCACTCCGGCTACATGAAGCGCACGCCCATCTCCACCTACCGCATGCAGCGCCGCGGAGGCGTAGGCCGCACCGGCATGAAGACCCGCGACGAAGATTTCGTCGAACATCTCTTCATCGCCTCCACTCACGCTTACATCCTCATCTTCACCAACAAAGGCCGAGTCTACTGGCTCAAGGTCTACGAAATTCCAGACGTGAGCGCCGCAGGTAAAGGCAAACACATCGGCAACCTCGTCGGACTGCAACCCGGCGAAACTGTCCGCACCATGCTCGCCGTGCGCAATCTCGAGCAGGAAAATAAATTCATCTTCTTCGCCACGCGCAACGGCCTGGTTAAAAAATCCGAACTGCGCGAGTTCATGCACGTCCGCTCCAACGGCATCAACGCCATCAACATCGAAGAAGGAGACGAACTCGTCGCGGCCCGCATCACCAACGGCAACCAAATCGTCTTCATCGCCTCCCACGAAGGCATGGCCGTCCGCTTCGACGAAAACCACGTCCGTCCGATGGGCCGCGCCGCCTACGGCGTCTGGGGCATCGACCTGGAAGAGCGCGACTACGTAGTAGGCATGACCGTAACCTCAAAACCGGGTGAGAACCCGGTGGGCGCGCCAGTCACAAAAGATACCGCTCCAACAACAGTTGCGGCTGATGTAGAGGTTCCACCCGGCGAAGTGGTCGACCTGACTCAAAAAGGCAACCTGATCCTCTCCGTAACTGAAAACGGATACGGCAAGCGCACCCCCGCCGACGAATACCGTCTAATCAACCGCGGCGGCAAAGGCGTAATCAACGTAAAGACCACCGAGCGTGTCGGCAAAGTAGTAGCCATCGCCCTGGTCGACGAAAACTCGCAAGTAATGCTGATCAGCCAGTACGGCAAAATCATTCGCATGGATTCCAAAACCATCCGCGAGGTCGGCCGCAACTCTCAAGGCGTCCGCCTCCTCCACATGGAACCCGGCGACCGCGTAGCCGCCGCCGTAGTCCTGGCCCCAGAAGAAGAACCTCCCACCAACGGAGGCCTGCTGCAGTAGCCAGTTGCAAAGCGTGAAATCGCAAGTCTTAATGGAAATGTTCGTAGGAGTCGCCGCCAGCGAGCCGCTTGACTCTGACTCTGACCATACTCCAGCTAAAGTTCTTGTCATTCCGACCGGAGCCGGAGCGCCAGCGACGGCGTAGTGGAGGAACCTGCTGTCCGTTGGTAGGACCACGGTTCCCGCCTACTTTCGACCTTGACCGGGAAGGGCACGACGTTCAGTGGTTGCGGAAAAAACTCCGGTTCGAGCCGGTTTCGGGAAGGGCACGAGTTCCACTCGTGCCGCTAAGTCGCTGAAAATGGATCCGCGCTTCAGCGCCTGAGGTTAAGCTCTTCGCTGGCGCACGAGTTTTTCCCCAACCCAGAGCGAATGATGAAAGAACTCATTCCACCAAGCAACCTCTGAGAGGTGCAAGCCGAGCAGTTAACCAGAAAAGTCAGGCTGCACCAGCCGGCAAACCCCCACTATTACCAACCAGGTTCGCACAAAATCGAACCACACTCCGCCATCAGAAATCCCACTTCAACCAGCCCCCAAGCTAGCAAGCACAAAAAAGGCCCCGCGAGCCCCGATCGATCCCACCAGTTAACCACCAAGATTCGTACCATCAAGAATTACCCTGTGAGCCCCTGTGTCCCCTGTGTTAAAAGGTTCCAGCCGCAAAAGAAAAGGCGACCGCAAAAAGGGCCGCCCAATCTACGCGCTAGGTACTAGGTACTAGGTACTAGGTACTATCGCCCAGCAGCCGCAGCAGCAGGCATCAACCCAGCAATCGCCATCCCTTCAATCCGAGCCAAAACATTCTCCACGCTGGCCCCAGTATCCGTGCAAGCATCCACATAAGGATGCCGGCTTCCATCCGCATGCATCACCAGCACACTAACTTCAGCCTGCGCCTTCTTAGCCGCATAGGGTAAATGATGCCGATCATTCCGCGTCAGCGTCGGACCCAGCACCACCAAATCGAAGCCGCCCTTGCCAATCGCCGCTTCCACAGCCTTGCGGCCGACAGCCTGCTGCACCTTGTGACCAGCCTTCTCAAACGCCGCAGCCGTCGCCGCCTGCGCCTCCGCATCCCCTTCGCCATAAAGAATCTTTAAACTTGCTGCCTTCGCCATAAGTCCCACCCTCGCTCGGTACCGGTATCACCCACCCAGTACGCCACAAAGGTAGCAACGCCCTAACCCGCTGAGTACATCACCGAAGACCAGCAACAACCGGGGATAAGGTCTTCGCAACAAGAACTGACCCGCGCGGACGACGACAACAACTCGTGTGGGGACGGACGCCTTCGTCCGTCCCGGCCTGGGCGAAGCCCGGCCGTGCAGCGAGCAGAAAGCCCGTAAGCGAGCGCGACCCGATAACGAAAGACGCGTTCCCGATCCTCAATCCAAAACCCCGACTCAAATCTTCTTCCCCTCAGCCCTTTTCTTAGCTACACTCATGCCCCAGAGGGGTCTCCCATGTTTCGCGCTCGCTTCGTAGTCGCCATTCTTCCACTGCTCACTCTGACACTGTTCACGCTCACTGCCATGTGCTCGGCGCAATCCGCGAATTCCTCCACCGCCACCTGCAATCTCGACGACGGACGCCAGGTCCGCATCAATTTCACCCCAGTCAGCGGCAAGAACGAACGCGTTCCAAACGGCAAACCCTGGGCTCCCGGCGGCACTCCAATGCTTCTCTTCACTGAGGCTCCACTAGGATTCGGCAATTCCACAATTCCCATTGGAGCCTTTAGCGTTTATCCCATCCCCGGCAAAGATAAGTGGTCCCTCGTCGTCAACAAAAACGTAACCCCCGGCTCCGCCTACGACGAGAAACAAGACATAGCCCGCGCCACCATCGAAACCGACCAGGTCCCCACGGCGGCGGACCCACTCGAAGTAGCCTTCGCCCACGTCGGCCCCAAATGCACCCTCCGCGTCTACTTCGGCAAAACCGCCACCTTCGCCGACTTCATCGCCAAGTAACGCTCCGCATTCCGCAAGCATAAACCACTCTGTCATCCTGGAGGCCCGCGTCCTCTGCGGGCCGAAGGATCTCTGCAACCTGCCGGCACCGCCGGAACCAGCGATAATTCTTAAGCAATCGCTCCAAACTTTCTGAGACAATTCCCTAATGCGACTATTCGTAATTCTGCTCGCCGCCACCGCCCTAGCCCAAACCAAGCCGCAAACCCATCCGTCCAACACCACCGAAAGTCTTCGCGGAGCAAGCGCAGTCTCGCAAAATATCGCATGGGCCTCCGGCACGCACGGCACCTATCTCCGCACCACCGATGCCGGCCGCACCTGGACCGCCGCCCAGGTCCCCGACGCCGCCACGCTAGACTTTCGCGCCGTAGTAGCCTTCTCCGCCGACGAAGCTTTCTTAATGTCCGCCGGTCCCGGCGACCAATCCCGCATCTACCACACCACCGACGCCGGAAAAACCTGGCAACTCCAATTCACCAACAAAAATCCCAAAGGCTTCTTCGACTCCATGCTTTTCTGGGACCGAACCCACGGCATAGTCCTAGGCGATCCCATCCCCGACGAAACGGACAAAGAAAGCAGCAAAGAATCCGGCCAACTAAAATTTGAACTCCTACAAACCACCGACGGCCAAACCTGGACCCCACTCCCACCAGCCAACCTCCCCCCAGCAATAGAAGGTGAAGGCGCCTTCGCCGCCAGCAACACTTGCTTAGCAATACTCCGCGTACCGTCGGCGCTGACATCAAAGTCGACGCCGACATCAAGGTCGACACCGACGTCAATGCCCATTCTCACATCAGAACTTCGCCTAACATCAGAGCTTCTCCTCCCAACTGTCATTCCGAGCGAAGCGAGGAACCTTGGTTTCGCCGGCGCAACCAACACCGCCGGCCGCATCGCCCCACCGCCAGCGCAACCGTGGAAGAGCGGCGCTTCAGCGCCGCGAGAGCCTTCAGAGAAAGAGGGGGCTTCAGCCCCCGACCCCAACATCTGGTTCGCCACCGGCGGCAAAGCTGCCCGAGTCTTCCACTCTCCAGACCGCGGCCAGACCTGGCAAGTCTTCAACACTCCCATCGTCCACGGACCCGACTCCGCCGGAATCTTCTCCATCTCTTTCCGCGATCCGCTCCATGGAGTAATCGCCGGAGGCGACTACAAGCATCCCGACCAGGACGGCCCCAACTTAGCCTTCACCAACGACGGCGGCCAAACTTGGACTCTCTCCGAAATCCACCCCCAAGCCTACTTCTCCGCTGCCGCCTATGATCGCCACAGCAATGATCGCCGCATAAAAAATCCCAACAAAAAAGACTTGGACGACAACCAAGCCCAAGTCCGCCTCTTTATAGTAGGTCCCAAATTCGTCTTCGATTTCCGCCCACCAAAGAATCCCACCCGCATCAGCCCCAGCAAAAAATCCGGCATTCAATTCAACGCCGCAAGCCCATTTCCCCAAGGCGGAGCCCTGATAGTGGGTCCCAAAGGCTCCATAGCCATAATCCCGTAAAAAGGTTTACCCCGTGACCTCCGTGCAAACCCCGTGTAACCCCGTGGTAAAGATTTTGACGTTGGCCCTAGACCTTCCCCAAACGTAACCGTCCCAAAGTTCCCAATAATCCCAAACAACCCTTGCCCTGTGATCGGAAACACATTACCCTATGTCAGGCTCGACAATGTTCACCCCGCACCCCAACCTGGCTGATGACGTAAACCACGCCATCATCCAATCCGAAATCGAAGGCGGCGTCTTCCTCCACGACCTCCCACCCTCAACCGTTCTCCACATTCAAACCATGCATCACTGCTACACCGCCGTTCTTCTGGGCGGCAGCGAAGCTCTAATCTCCGGCCATCCCGAATTCTGTCCCGCCCCAGTGCAAGTAGCCATAGCCGGCTCCACCTGGGGAGGCTCCATGCTCAAGCTCCAATACGTGGGCCGAGGCATGCACCTGGAATTTCGTCACCCCGAATACGCCACTCCCATCGTGACGTCTCCCATCCAGGAAATCCGCGACTCCCACCCCATCCACGTCCCCCCGCGCGAACTAGAATCCCTGCTAGATTAAACAGCGCCACGTTTCGCTCTCTGAGGTTTACCCCGTGTTCTCCGTGGTAAAGATTTTTTTCTGCAGCTCCGCGAACCCCCATTGACTTGCAAAGCGCATCACTCTACCATCCTCCAAGGCCCGAAACCCTAAGCCGAAAGCCGAAGCCCGACCAGACCCAATGACCATAACCACCCGCGAAGTAAGCCACGTAACCATTGTCGACATCACCGGACGCATCACCCTGGGCGACGAAACCGGAAAGCTCCGCGACACCATCCACCAACTCATCGAGCAAGGCAAAAAGAAAATCGTCCTCAACCTCGCCCACGTCGACTACATCGACTCCTCCGGCGTCGGAGAACTAGTCAGCAGCTACACCACAGTCCGCAACGCCGGCGGCGAACTGAAACTCCTCAACCTAACCAAAAAAGTTCAAGACGTCCTCTACGTCACCAAGCTCTACACCGTCTTCGACATCAAAGACGACGAATTCACCGCCGTAAAATCCTTCGACTACTTCTTCGCCAAGTAAATATCAACGATGTTGGGGATCTTCTCCACTCTGTCATCCTGAGCGAAACAAGTGCTTAAGCGAAGCGCAAGCACTTGTGCAGTCGAAGGACCCCTGCAATCCCGCGCAGCACCGCTGCCCTCAAAAGGCATTCTCCCGGAACTGCCGTAGAACGCGACCAGCGCAGGCATGATTCGCCCAGGATTCCACAACAAATCGCACTTCCCGCACCCACCTGCTCTATACTGCAGCTAACAAAAAAGCCCTATGCTCAAGCCAACATTAGCCCTCTTAATCCTCCTCTCGTCCAATCTCCCAGCTCAACAAACTCAAAAGCCAGACGACACTCCCAACGCCTCCACCCTCTCCACTTCAGACTCGCCCACCACCACCATCTTCAAAGCCCGCACCGATCTGGTCCTCGTCCCGGTCGTAGTCCGCGGCAAACATGGAGATCCCATCTCCGGCCTCACCGCCAGCGCCTTCCGCCTGGAAGAAAACGGCAAGCAGCAAACCATCTCCCTCTTCGAAGAACTGCAAACCGCCGCCACCGACACTCCCCCCACTCCCATCCTCGACCGCGGTTATTCCAATCTCCCCTTCGACGACACCCATCAGCTCCGGCTGACCATCATGGTCCTCGACCTGTTGAACACCACCCCCAACCAACGATCCGACGGACGAGACCTGCTCATCAAATTCTTGTCCAAAGGCCTGGCTCACAACCAGCCCGTCTCCCTGCTCTGCATCACCAGCAAAGATCTCGAACTGGTGCACCCCTTCACTTCCGATGCCACCGTCCTGATCGCCGCCCTCAAAAAGCTTCAGCTCGGTGCCGAGCGCATCATGCCGCGCCGAGACGCCATCGAGAAAACCCTCAAGCAGCTCACGGAGATTGCTCAAGGCTATATCGGAATCCCCGGCCGCAAGTCCATGATCTTCGCTACCGGTGACCTGCCCGATCCCCGGCTCGCGATCACCCCCAATCCCGCCAATTCGTTCTTCGATCAGGAATTCGATGAGACCTTCAAGACCTTGATCGACGCCAATATCGCCGTCTATCCCTTCGAGCCCCTGGCCTTTTCGCGCGAGCCCACATTCACCACTCGCAGGGATAGCCGTCGAGCCAGCTTTTCCGACGAGGGTCTCCGCCACTTCGCCGACGCGACCGGCGGCAATCGCTGCATCGAGGCCAACGACCTCATGAAATGCTTCGCCGAAGCCGTCGACGATTCGCGCTCTTATTACATGCTCGGATTCACCGTTCCCCCCGAAGACCGCAAACCCGGCTGGCGCAATCTTTCCGTCAAGGTTTCTGCGGAACACGCCAACATCCGCGCTCGCAGCGGCTTCTTCTACGGAAACCCCGCACCCTCCGGCACGCCCAAGTCCGCGCACGACGCCGAAATTAACGCCCTCGCATCCCCGCTAGCCTACAGCGCCCTCCCCATGTACGTTCGCGTGCTCCCGCCGGCACCCAACACCACTGCCGGCACCCCGCCAGCGTCCGCCACCAAAACAACAGTAGAATTTCTCGTGACCATCCCTCTCAGCAGCGTAAGAATCGATCCCACCAGCTCAAGCCCACTCGACCTCGAAATCGGAGCCATCGCCCTAACCCGCGACACCCGCGAAGCCGGAGAATTTCTCCATCCCGTCCGCGGCAACCCCAAGCCCGAAGCCCTCCAGCAATTCGCCCGCGAAGGCCTAAAGCTCCGCGAAAAACTAGAACTCCCTCCCGGCTCCTACGACCTCCGCTTCATGACCCGCGACAACAACTCCGACAGAATCGGCACAGTAGTCTTCCCCCTAGACGTGAAGTAAATCCAGATGAGCTGGATTTGATCCCAAAGGATTTTGGATGGCACTTCAGCACTGCCGCTGCATTCCAGCCCCGAAAGGGGCGGTCTGTGAAAGCCCGGCACGGCAGTGCCGGGTGGAAGTGGAACTACAGAAGGAGTCCCGAAGGGACGGCACGAACTCTCACGCGAACGCCACATTCCTCCTTGAATGGACGTCCGCAGCCCGAACCAAACTAGTTAACATTTTCACTCGCTCCCACTTTGAATGCCAAAGCCGGCTATCTCAAGGGTAGTTGCGCTCCGAGCCGGCGACAATGCGGGGGTCCGATCCCACTCTTATTATCCCGATACCCCGCCCTACGAAGCTGCCAATGATCACTGCACTCCGTTGCCATCAGGCAAGGGCGGTATAGAATAGTGCCGTTTCGAAGCCGAGAGAGTATTCCAGCCGATGGCGCTTCCACTAGCGCCCTCGAATGAAGGAGAGCCACATGAGAAATATCCGCCATTTGCGAAGACGAGTCTTCTTCTTCGCAGCCAACTTGCTGATATTACTCGCGACAGGGGCCCTTGATTCTGAAGCGTGGCCCCAAAATGCCCCTGCGCAATCGCCGAAGCCCGCGACAGAAGCGAAGCCGATCCTGGAAGTCATACAGTGGTCGGCGGTATACGGTTACGATGTGGGCATGCAGCAACCGTGGTACGCAAGAGATCACCGCCGTTTTCTATTTCTGCGCGTCTTTTCTGACCGCACTGCTGAGGCCCAGAACGAGTGGGATCAAAGCATGAAAAAGACGGTCTTGACGCAACCCGAGTTTGATAAGCTCCAATATTTCGTGGATCGGCCTGAAGTATTGAGTCTTGGGCCCGATGCCAAATACCTTCTCTTAAGCAGCCTGAACTTCCCCGCCAGCGTCAAGCTTCGTGATTCCTATCAGACTTGGGATGCCGTGCTCCAACACAGCAAAGTTCAACAGAGAATTCAAATGGCCGACTTGGATCAATACCTTGACGACTCCGGTCGCTACCCTCAAGACGCCCAGAAAACCGTGCCAAATACAGTAATAAAACTAGGCTGCACAGTCGAAGACTTAAGAGCAACCGTAACCGGCAAGAAGAGCGGCAGAGAAAAACCATGCCAGGAAGCGCTCGCGAAGTGAACCAAACTAGAAGCCACCTCGCATGAATCGGGTAGGTCACCATCTCATTCGCCGCTCGGTTCGAACAGGATCGGGAAGGGCACGAATTCATTCGTGCCTTTAAGCGTTGAAAAGGGGTCCGCGCTTCAAGCGCCTGAGGTATGCTCCCTTCGCTGGTTCCGGCCGTCCCCGCCAGAACCAAACTAGCTAACATACCCACTCGCATCCCACTTCACCTACGGAATACGGGAACAAACCACAACTTCCATCGCGCCAGCCCTGGCACGAACACCGTCCGATTCCACTATTACCATCCAGATCCCCCAAACATCCGATCCTGAATGAACTCCCTGTGATCCTCTGTGAAACCCCTGTGCCCCGGAGCCTGCCCTGAGCGGAGCCGAAGGGTGGTAAAGGTTTTGAAGTCCCGCCGACGGAAGCAGAACGAGGCTACGTATCTCGGCAAAACACGGGGTACAATCTCCGCAGTCAAGGAGACGACCTTGACTAAGTGGAGGTGTCTCGGATGGCCGCTCGCTGGTTTCCATGGATTATCTACATCCTCATCGCGGGCGCATGCGCCATGCTCGTCCCCGATCAAATGGCAGCGGTATGGAGATGGTTTTCACGAGACCGAGAGTCCCGCCTGTGGGAGCGGGTAGAGCGAATCTTTGGTTTAGTCGAACTGATTTCGTTCGGGGTGCTGTGTGCAATCGGAGCCATGTTGGTCACAAAAGACATTCATCGCTTTATCGAAGCAAGATGGTTCTTTACTGCCTCATTGTGCTTCTTGGCACTGCGGATGCTTGCGGGGGCGTATGGCAATCTGCGCGGGATTTTGAAGTGGCTCGCCGTTGCCGGTGTGTATGGTGTGATCATTTGGGGGTTGATATTTCTGTTAGGGATAGCAGACGCGGCACAAAGGGAATATGAAGCTGACCAGAACGAAAGAGATGCTGCGAAGGTCAATCAGGCCATGGCAGAACATCCGCACGAGAAGCTACCACAAAAACGTACGGCACACATTGCTCGTCCGCTGGGCGTTCCTGCTGCATTGCCTCCTCTGCGCAAGATAGATTCATTTTCTACTTACGTGCTGTATAACCCTACCAATGAACACCATCCCCTCGTCTGCGCAAGCAGCTATGACCGAATGCGAACTTTTGTTTGTATTGAACTGAGGGAAATCGCCACTCGCAGGAAGTTCGACGGTTCGATTCAACAAGTGGGAGAGATTGTGCAACACTATTTCCCGACTCTCATTCTGGAGGCCACAACGACCGGTTCCTTTGCCGGAGCTGGGGGGCATCCAATCATTGCCGACGAAATGCCTCCGACGACCGTTCCTGATATGAACCGGGATCCTGTCGCGCAAGTTATGCCAAACCTTTCAGACAATGACCGCAAATTACTTCCCTGGTCACTCAATGACGGAGAGCATCTGGACATCACATATATCAAACTGCCAAAGGATGCTTTGCTGTCGTTTCTCGTCATGTCCTCTCCTGAGTGGGAGACTGCCCACGGTACATATATTTTGAGAATAGAGAGAAAAGGTTACTACCGGGTTGATTTGCACGCCACGCCAGTCCAGGAGTATGAGCCGGGGTCTATTCCAGAGAATTACACGCTAACAGCCTTAGTACCAGCATCGCAAGTGATTGCCTATAGGCTGAAAATAGAGCTGGATTGCACGATACAGAGAGCAAATCCAGACCACGAATTCGTGCCGAGCGATTACGAACAGTGGGTAAAGGATGTGTTCGCTCACATTCGTAAACGTCTGGAGAATTAAGGCCGCCGTTGCGAGTTCTTTGCATTAGAGGTCGTCAGAAGCAAGCAAACGCATGAGCGTATCCCGGAAAGGGTATTGATTCTCGCGATTGTTAAACCGCCACGTCATCTCTTGCAGGTAGGCCGGAAGATGCTTCACGGAAACTTTATGCCACGCACCCACGACACCACCCCTAAGAGCGAGAACGCCGACTCAAATCAACGGCTCTCCACTAACCCCTAACCCCTATTTCTTGCTGCGTAACAATGACGTCAACTTCTCATAATCATCCACAGTCGAATACTCAATCACAATCTTCCCCTTACCATGCCGATCCCGAATCCTCACCCGCATCCCCAAAGTCCGCTCCATATCCGTCTGCGCCGCCCGTACATTCGGATCCATCCACCGCGCCCCACCACCCCTCTTTTTCTTTTCTCCCGGCATCGTCTGCCCCGGCAGCATGGCAAACGACCCATTCACCCGCATCACGCGATCTTCAATCTGATCCCATTTCAACTTGTGCGTAACCACTTCTTCCGCAATTTCCTCAATGTAATCGTCATTCTCCAGCCGCAAAATCTCGCGGCAATCCGAGAAGCTAAGCCGCTCCGACAGCAAGTAATCCATAACTTTCTGCGGCAGCCGCAACAGCCGCATGTAATTCGACACCGTCTCCCGCGACAATCCAGTGCGCTGCGCAATCTGCTCCTGTGTCAGATGGAACTGCACGCTAAGCACGCGAAACGCCTCCGCCTGCTCCAGCGGATTCAAGTCCTCCCGCGCAATATTTTCCAGCACGGTCATCTCCGCCGCCTGCTGCAGCGAAAGCCGCCGAATCATGACCGGAATCGTTTCTTGCCCCGCCATCTTCGATGCCCGCAACCGCCTCTCGCCCAGCACCAGGATGTACCGCCCATCCTCCTCCGCCGGCCGCACCACAACCGGCTGCACCACCCCATGCTCTTTAATCGAATCCCGCAGCTCCCTCAGCGCCTCCTCATCAAACACATACCGCGTCTGGTAAGGATTCTTATCGATCACCTCAATCGGCAGAAACACCACCCGGTTGCCCACCACCCCACCGCCGTCAGCCACCCCCTGAATCGAAATCCCCTCATCCGCCACTTCGTGAAACTGAGGAACCATCTCAACCGCACGAACCACATCAACCGGAGAAACCATACCGACCGCAGAAACCATATCGACGGGGGGAACCATCTCGACAGGGTGAACCATATCAACTGGGGGTGCCCCATTTCTCGCGTCCTTTGCGAGAAGTGGGGACTTCGCAGCCACCAACGGCTCGTGTGGGTCGGACACTCCTGTCCGACTCGCCTCCAGCTCCGGTGAAGCCAGGGGCTCAACAACAGCCTCTGCCACATCACTCGTGTAACTTGCAACTACACCGCGGTCATCAGCAACCACACTCTTGTCATTCCGAGCAAAGCGAGGAACCTGCTGTTCGCCGGCGCCACCACTACTCTCCGCTCGCGCCTCACTTTCAGGAACCGATGCCGCACTGACGGCTGACGGCTGACGGCTGACGACTGACGGCTGCCCAACAACCACCCGAGGCCCCGGCAACAAAGAAGCCAACCCGCGCCCCAAAGCCCGCCGCTTCTCCACCTTCTCCTCTTTTTTCTCGCCCGAAGGCCCAGCCAACTTCTCCGCCGCCGAAGTAGTAGTCATAATTGGGTTACCCCGTGTTCCTCCGTGTCCTCTGTGGTAAAAGCCTTTGACGTTGTGCCCACGAAAAATCTGTCATTACGAACAGCACCAAGCCCGCAAGCCTTTGTCATTCCGAACTGGGCCGAAGGCCCGGTGAGGAACCTGCTGTTTCCGTCGCCACGAGAATCGCAATCATACATCGATTACCATAAATATACAGATTGATCAACATCGATCTACTAAGCGCTCTTATCCATCTCCTCAGACGGCTTCTCCGCCTCGTCTGACAGCTGAGAGCTGACAGCTGACAGCTGCTCCACCGAAGCCCGCCCCAAAATCTCCTTAGCCAAACGTATATAACTCTCCGCCCCCTTCGATCGCGGATCGTACACCAGCGCCGCCTGCCCATGGCTCGGAGCTTCAGCCAGCCGTATGTTCCGCGGGATGGTTGTCGCGCACACCTTCGCCCCAAAAAACTTTCTCAGCTCAGCAGTGACCTGCTGCGCCAGATTGGTCCGCTCATCCAGCATGGTGAGCACCACGCCTTCAATTTCAAGCCCCGGGTTCAACTCGACGCGGATGCGCTCCACTGTATCCATCAGCTCGCTGATGCCTTCGAGCGCAAAGTATTCCGCCTGCATAGGAATCAGCACGGAGTCAGCCGCGACCAGCGCGTTCAACGTGAGCAGATCAAGCGCCGGCGGGCAGTCCAGCACGATGTACTGGAAGCGATCGCGCAAAGGCGCGATCGCTTCTCGCAGGCGATACTCGCGCCGCTCCGCCTCAACCAGCTCAATGTTTGCGCCGATCAAATTCTTGTGCGAAGGAATCAGCCAGAGCTGCTCGATCTCAGTCGTGGCCAAGGCC
>Ga0302180_10000148_pt1 | contig 59286 bp, 47 predicted proteins | sample I_Palsa_E3_2_FD_200575 | JGI IMG/M metagenome (GOLD analysis project Ga0302180, IMG submission 200575) | Peat permafrost microbial communities from Stordalen Mire near Abisko, Sweden - I_Palsa_E3_2 | ecosystem: Environmental > Terrestrial > Soil > Palsa > Peat permafrost | place: Sweden...
TAGCGGCCGCCGCGGGAAATCCGGTTCTGGAGCTGAGCCATCGGGGTAGTAGCCGGTGGCGAGTGCCGCAAGCGTGAGCGCCGAAAGGCGGCGTGCCGCACGGCACGCTGCCGCGCTTGACGCGGACATTGGTTGGACAATGCGCCTTTCGGCGCTCCGCTTCCCTGTTTTGCTGGAGGCGCTTTGTAGGGTGGGCTGAGCGCGAGCGAAGCCCACGCGGATGAAACTTAGCAGAAAGACGTGGGCACGGCGCTTTGCGCCTTTGCCCACCCTACTCCGTCGTGGCTTGGCAAAACTCGGACGCGAAAAACGCGCCGCGGGAACGAATGACCTCATCCTGAGGTGCGAGGCGCGTCAGCGCCGAGCCTCGAAGGATGCAAGCAGCAATGTAGTGGCCTTCCTCCTTCGAGGGCCGCTATTTTGCGTCGAAGACGCGCGTGAACGCGCTTTTGGCGGCCACCTCAGGATGAGGAACACGAATGCGTCGAGGGAAGGCTTCTTTACGTCGTCATTGCCGGACTTGATCCGGCAATCTATGCGGGATCGACGCTCGCGAAGATTCGCCGCAGGTTTTTCGTTTGCCGCCCCCCTGCATGGACCACCGGGTCAAGCCCGGTGGTGACGAAGAAAGGGTTCACCTCGTCCCGTGTGCAGGAAGAGGTCGATTTGCGGGCCAACGGGTCCGGCAGCGTGGGGTAGTGCCGCTTCCGTTTCCCTGAACTCAGTGGAGAGCAGCTCCGCGCTTGATATCGCCTTGCGGCAATGTCGTTGGCGCGGATCGCACTTTGACTTGGTGTTTCGGGAATTCGTCGCGCAGCGACATTGCTGCTCGCAGCGCCTCGACAAATCGTTCGTGCGTCGACTTAACGTGGCCATCAAGCTGGACGACAAAGAGTTCGTGGTGGAGAACGGCAAGACGATCGTGATCGCTCATAAGACGCCTCCAAAGCGTTTCGGGACATCGATCCCGAGCCCGGCTATTCGTCGGCGACCCTCATGCTTCGCGGAATCTGTTAATTTTTAACTAAATGCTTCGCAGTGCCGACGCATTGAACGCGGGATCGCAGCCGGACGTAGAGCCGGCGTCTCTGCGATTTTTCAGTCTCGCCGTCGGGCGCTAGAGTCGGCTCGCGGCTTTGAGCCTTTCGCCGTTGCCGCACAAGGAGTTAGACGGTGAACGTTCCCTTATCCGATGCCGCGATAACATCGGCGGGCTTAAGTCCCGTCTTAAGGAATTTACGGGACTTTTGACGCAAATTATCTCCGACCGCGAGCAGTGATGTCCAAGACGCCCAGCGCATCGCGCGAGAGAGGCTCGCCCGGCGCCGCCGAGGCGCCCTCGACCAAGCGGCGCCTTGCCATCCAGCATGTGCGCGAAGCGCGCGACCGGCTGACCTCAACCAGCGGCACGCGGCCGGTATTCGACTACGAATTGCTGCGCCAGTTCGCGCAAAACCGCCTGTCCGGTTCGCTGGTCATTATGCTCTTGGTGATCACGATCGGGCTCCTCTCCGGGCTATGGACCGGCGCGTTGTCCTGCGCGACCTGGACCGCCGGCGCGCTGACCATTCACCTCGTGATTGTGCGTGCGTGCCGCGAATTTCTCCGCACCGCGCCGGCGGCGGTCAAACTGCACGCGTGGCGGCTACGTTTTATCCTGCTCGATCTGTTTTTCGGCGTGGCCTGGACGTTTTTGCTGGTGCAGCCGATCGGCGCCGACGAGCAGGCCTCAACCTTCATGGTCTTTGTCATGCTGTTGGTGGTGGCAGTCTCGAGCATGCTGGCGGCGAGCTTGCCGGTTGCCGTCCTGGCGCTGACTTTGCCGGTGACCGTTGCGATCGCGCTCGACTTCATCCTCAAGGGGACGCTGCATGATTCCATCCTCGCCGTCATGGTGCTGGCGGCGGAGGCCTACTTTTCGCTGTTGGCCTATCGGCTTTATTCGAACATGCTCGCCACGCTCGAGGCGCGCGCCGAGAAGGAGGCGCTGTTCGGCGAGCTGGAACAGTCGAAATCCATTTCCGACGAAGCGCGCCGCCGCGCTGAGGCCGCCAATATCGCCAAGTCACGCTTCTTGGCGCAGATGAGTCACGAGCTGCGCACCCCGCTGAACGCCATTCTCGGCTTCTCCGAAGTCATGAAGGCCGAGATTTTCGGCACGCATTCGGTGCCGATGTATAAGGACTATGCCGCGGACATCCACAGTTCCGGGGTGCACTTGCTCAACCTGATCAACGAAATCCTCGACCTGTCGCGCATCGAGGCCGGCCGTTACGAGCTCAACGAGGAAGGCGTGTCGCTTGGCCGCGTCGTGGAGGATTGCCACCACTTGCTCAAGCTGCGCGCCAGCAATCGCGGCATCACCATCCATGAAATGTTCGAGCCTGATATGCCGCGGTTGTGGGCGGACGAGCGCGCGGTGCGCCAGATCTGTCTCAATCTTCTGTCCAACGCCATCAAGTTCACGCCGCAACACGGCGAGATCTGGCTCAAGGTCGGATGGACCGCGTCGGGTGGACAATACATGAGCGTGAAGGATACCGGGCCGGGCATTCCGGAAGAGGAAATTCCGGTCGTGCTCGCTTCGTTCGGCCAAGGTTCGAACTCCATCAAATCCGCCGAACAAGGCGCCGGCCTGGGCTTGCCCATCGCCAAGAACCTCATCGACCTGCACGGCGGCACATTCACGCTGAAATCGAAACTGCGTATCGGTACCGAAGTGATTGTCACTTTCCCGCCGGAGCGGGTGATGTCGGCGCTGGGGCCGATTTCCGACAGCCCGGCCCCGCCGATCCAGCCGCAAGTTGACACGGCGTCCGCATCCGATAATTCGACCAAGCGCGCGCGGCGCGCGCTGTTCGGCGCCTAACAAATAACGCGGCGCCCCTCGCCGTATGCTGATCAAAGCTGAGGAACGAATTCGTGCGCCGACGGCTGCTGTGGTTTCTTCTGGGAGCGGTACTGATCGCGCTGGTCGTCATCATCGCCCGCCGCGGCGAGGATGCCGCGGGACTTTCAGAAGCCGACCTCGGATCGCTGGCGCAAAAGATCGTCATCCTGGTGGTGGCAGGCGCCGTCGCGCTGATGCTGTTTCGCGAACGTTTCGCGCAGGCGCTGACCGCGGCGCTGTTTTGGGTGGTGCTCGCGCTCGTTCTGGTCGTCGGTTATTCGTATCGGTTCGAATTGCACGACGTCGCCGACCGGGTGATGGCGGAGCTCGCGCCCGGACACGCCACAACCCAGGGCCGCACGGTCCAGGTGGCGCGCGCGGCGAACGGCGACTTTGCGGTGACGGTGCAAATCAACGGCGCCAAAGTCTCGATGGTGCTCGATACCGGGGCTAGTTCGGTTGTCCTGACGCGCGAGGACGCCAAGGCGGCCGGCCTGCCGCTCGAAGTCCTCACCTACACCGTGAGCATCGACACCGCGAACGGCCGCACCCAAGCGGCGCCGGTCACGCTCGATCGTGTCGGCATCGGCGGCCTGGTTGAGCATTCCATTGCGGCTTTGGTCGCCCAGCCCGGTCAACTTAAAGCGAGCCTCCTCGGCATGAGCTTCCTCAACCGACTGCAAAGCTGGGAGGTGCGCGGCGACCGGCTTTTGCTGCACGCCTATCCATGACGATCGCTCCGCGCGGGCGGCTTAAATCAAATTGATCACGAAACGCAGCGACACCAGAAGCAGAAAGCAGCCGAACGCCACTTCGAGCCGTCGCCGCGACAGCCGATGGGCGAATCGCGCGCCGTAGGGCGCCAAGAAGCTTGCGACCGGCGCCACCACGACAAGCCCGATCAGCGACACAAAGCCGAGCGAGAACGGCGGCAATTGCGCCTCATGCGGCAAGCCGGCAAGCGCAAAGCCGATGGCGCCGGCAGTGCAGACCGGCACGGCAACCCCGGAAGACGTCGCGATCGCATTGTGAATGGGCTTGCCGTAGAGCGTCAGGACAATGGTCGAGATCGCGCCGCCGCTTACGCCCATCAGCGAACCGCAAAGCCCGATGCCAAAGCCGTACAAGATCATCGGCAGGGTGCCGGGCAATTGCGTTGCGATATTGAGCCGGTCGCCGGCGAATAGAAGCTTCGCGGCAATGAGGCTTGCAATCACCACAAAGGCCAACGTGAGCACCATTGCGGGAGCGAAAGCGGCAATGGTCGCGCTGCACGCAACTCCGATGATCGAGGGCAGCGCCCATTGTCTGATCACGCCCGGGATCACGAAGCCGTGGGCGCGGTGGGTGAGATAGGATCGTATGGTCGTGGGAATGACAATCGCAATCGAGGTGCCGAGGCAAAGCTGCATCCGCACGTCTTCGGGCACACCGAACGCGCGAAAGCACTCGAAAAGTACCGGCACAATGATCGAACCGCCGCCGACGCCGAACAGCCCGGCGAGCAGCCCACTGATCACGCCTCCAACCAAAATCAGCAGAACGAGCCAAAAGATTTCGTTAAGGCTAACCCCGTAGAGCATTTGGACTGATGCTTTCCGGGCTGCGCGTTTAGGCCGCGATCAATTCGGGATCGTAATCCCCAATCAAGGCAAGCGCCCCGAGCAAAAGCTCCGCGCCCGCTTTGGACGTGGCGGCGCCGGCCAATGCGCGGCGATACGCTCGCGCGCCGGGAACGGCGCGAAACAAGCCGTGCAAGTGCCGCGTGATGGAATGCAGCCGCACGCCTTGCGAAAGCTCGCGTTCGATGTAAGGGACGAGCGCGGTCGCCGCATCCTTTGCCGACGAAAACGGCGGCGCTTCGCCGAACAACACCCGATCGGCGTCGAGCAACCGCCATGGCTCTTGGTACGCGGCTCGCCCCATCATGACGCCATCCACATGACTCAAATGCGCCCTCGCCTCTTCGATCGTGCCAATGCCGCCGTTGATGACGATAGGCAAATGCGGATGCGCGGCTTTCAGCCGATAGACACGCGCGTAATCGAGCGGCGGCAGTTCGCGGTTCTCCTTCGGCGACAGACCTCTCAGCCAAGCCTTGCGGGCATGCACTATGAGCACGTCGGCGCCGTCCTGCTCTGCCGTCCGCGCGAAAACATCCAGCGCCTGTTCCGGATCCTGATCGTCAATGCCGATGCGGCATTTGACCGTGACTGGGATAGACACGGCGGCTTTCATGGCCGCCACGCACTCACCGACGAGCGCGGGCTCCGCCATCAGGCAGGCGCCGAAGCGGCCGTCTTGGACCCGGTCCGACGGGCAACCGACATTGAGATTAATCTCTTCGAAACCCGCATCGGCGCCGATGCGAGCGCAGACGGCAAGATCACGCGGATCGCTGCCGCCAAGCTGAAGTGCAACCGGGTGTTCGGCCGGATCGTATCGCAACAGCCGCGCCCGGTCGCCGTGCAACACCGCGCCGGTCGTCAACATCTCGGTGTAAAGGAGCGCGCGGCGCGTCAGCAGACGATGGAAGAACCGGCAATGCCGGTCGGTCCATTCCATCATCGGAGCGACGCTGAATATGCGCGAACGAGCCAGCACTTTAACCTGTTGAATCCCGGACCTATGAAGCAGCCGTGAAATAGCAGGATTGCCGGGTCGAACGCTAGCGCGGCGCGAGCAATGCGCGCGCCACCGCATCCTGCCAGCCGCGGTAGCGTTGCTCCCGGGCAGCTTCCGGCATGTCCGGATGGAAGCTCCGTTCGAGCCGCCAGGTCCGCGAAAAGCCGTCCGGTCCCGGATAGAGGCCGGCCTGCCATCCCGCGAGCAGCGCAGCGCCGAGCGCGGTCGTTTCGCGCACCGTCGGCCGATCGACCTGGACGCCGAGAACATCGGCAAGAAACTGCATGCTCCAGTCGCTCGCCGACAATCCACCGTCGACCCGTATAACGTGCTTGGCGGTCTTGCCACTGCCGCCGGCCGCGTCGGCATACATCGCGCCCAAGAGGTCGCGGGTTTGATAGCCGACGCTTTCCAGCACGGCGCGCGCCAGCTCCTTGCGCGTGGTGCCGAGTGTCACGCCGGTGATGGTGCCGCGCGCGCTGCTATTCCAGTACGGCGCGCCGAGCCCGGCAAAAGCCGGCACGAAATAAACCGGTTGCTCCTGATCGGCCTCCGCCGCAAGCTCGCCAGCCTCCGCTGACGACGCGATGATGCCGAGCGCGTCACGCAACCACTTCACCGCGGCGCCGACGACGAAGATCGAACCTTCGAGGGCGTAGTGGCGCGTGCCGCCCCACTGATAGGCGATTGTCGTCACCAACCGGTGCCGCGAACGCACGAGCGATGCGCCGGTGTTGAGCAATACAAAACCGCCGGTGCCATAGGTCGCCTTCACCATACCCGGCTCGAGGCACGCCTGCCCGACCAGCGCCGACTGCTGATCGCCGGCGACAGCAAGAATTGGGATGCCACGGCCAAGATGCTCGGCCGCGGTAACGCCGAGTTCGCCCGCGGTGTCGCGAACCTCCGGCAGCAGCGATGCCGGCACCGTGAACAGTCGCAGCAAATTCGCGTCCCATTCGCCGGAGCGGATGTTGAACAAGAGCGTACGCGACGCGTTGGTCGCGTCCGTCGCGTGCACGGCGCCGTTGGTCAGCCGCCACAGCAGATACGCGTCGACCGTGCCAAAGGCGAGCTCGCCGCGCTCGGCGCGCGCGCGCGCGCCGGGAATGTTTTCAAGCATCCAGTAAATCTTGGTCGCCGAGAAATATGAATCCAGCAAGAGGCCGGTGCGTTCGCTAACGACTTCGCCGCAGCCGTCCGCCTCGAGTTTGGCGCAAAAATCGGCGGTCCGACGGTCCTGCCACACTATGGCGTTACCGATCGCCTCGCCGGTTTCGCGGCTCCAGATGAGCGTGGTCTCGCGCTGGTTGGTAATGCCGATAGCCGCGACATCCGCTGCGGTTAGGCCGGCTTGCGAGAGCGCCTCCCGCATTGTCGAAAGCGTCGTGTGCCAGATGTCGTTCGGGTCGTGTTCGACCCAGCCAGGGTGCGGATAGATTTGCCTGAATTCTTTTTGTGCGGTCGCGACCGGCGCGGCGTCCGGCCCAAACACGATGCTGCGCGTCGATGTCGTGCCCTGATCGATCGCAAGGATGTATCGCATCAAGCCTCCCCACCGTCGCTGCCGGCGGACGCGCGGGCGGTCATCGCCGCAAAATGAGCGTGGGCGTCCCGTTCGGGACGCCCACTTTTCGCAAGCTTCAGCACACCTGCAAAGAGGCGGATGCGCTGGAAGCTTACATGCTGGCGCGAAGCCGGGCCATTGCCGGCCGGGCTTCGACCGCTCTTGTGGTCAGCCCTTTTGCGGCTTCTCCGCCTTCCAGGACTTGATCAGCTCGTCGTAGTCGACGGTCACGCCGGGCGGCTTTTCGTTCGCGAGCTTGCGTTGCGGAGCGAGATTGCCGTCTTTCTCGGCTTTGGCGTACCAGTACTCAGCGGGCTTTTCTTCGTTCAGTTGCGGACCCAGCTTGCCTTGCACGCCTGACTTCTCGAGACGCGCCATGATGGCATCCTGGTCGCGTGCCAGACCGTCCATGGCTTGCTGGGGCGTCGCTTCGCCGGAGACCGCCTTCGACGTATTCTGCCACCATACCTGCGCCAGCTTGCCGTAATCGGGCACGTTGACGCCGGTCGGTGTCCACAGCTTGCGCGCCGGGCTGCGGTAGAACTCTACGAACCCGCCGGTCTTCGGTGCAAGCTGGGTCATCGCGTCGGCCCAGATGTCGCTTTCGCGGATGACGTGCAGGAACGTAATCGACTTCTTCAGCGTGACGGTTTTCGACACACAGAATTGGCCATAGAGCCAACCGGCCTTGATGCGCTCCGGTGCTGCGTATTTGAGGTAGGTCCAGCAGCCCACGTCCTGGTAGCCGAGCTTCATGCCTTCCTTCCAGTAGGCGCCGTGCGGGCTCGGCGCCATGCGCCACTTCGGCGTGCCGTCCTTGTTCATCACCGGCAGATCGGGCTTCGACAGCGCCGCCGTGAAAGCGCTGTACCAGAAGATCTGCTGAGCGATGTGGCCTTGGCCCGGCACCGCGCCGGCTTCGAGGAAGTCCATGCCGGCCGCTTCCGGCGGCGCGTATTTCTTGAGCCACTCGACGAATTTGGTCAGCGCATAGACGGACGCCGGGCCGTTGGCGTCACCGCCGCGGGTTATCGACGATCCACGCGGAATGCCGTCCTCCGCACGAATGCCCCATTCGTCCACTGGACGCCCATTGGGCAGGCCACGGTCGCCGTTTCCGGCCATCGAAAGCCACGCATCGGTGAAGCGCCAACCGAGCGAAGGGTCTTTCTTGCCGTAGTCCATGTGGCCGTAGACGCGCTGCCCGTCGATAGTCTTCACCGTATTGGTGAAGAATTCGGCGATGTCCTCGTAGGCCGACCAGTTGACGGGCACGCCAAGTTCGTAGCCGAACTGTTTCTTGAAGCCTTCCTTGAGCTCCGGCCGCTGGAACCAGTCGTAGCGGAACCAGTAGAGGTTCGCGAACTGCTGGTCGGGCAGCTGGTAGAGCTTGCCGTCGGTGAACGTGGCAAAGGAAAGCCCGATGAAATCCTTGAGATCCAGATTCGGATTGGTGATGTCCTTGCCTTCGCCGGCCATAAAGTCGGTCAGCGAGCCGCCGGCGATATCGTTGAAACGCGGATGCGTGCCGATGAAGTCGGAATCGTTCATCCAGAAATCGTAGATCGGCTTGCCGGATTGGATTTCCACTTCGATCTTGTCGACGATCAGGCCCTCGTCCATCATTTCATGGTTGACTTGAATGCCCGTGATTTCCGCGAAGGCCTTGGTCAAGGTCTTCGATTCGTATTCGTGAATGCCGAGAATTTCCGACGCGCAGCTGACCTTGGCGCCTTTGAAGGGTTGCGAGGCCTTAACGAACCACTCCATCTCGGCCATCTGCTGCTCTTTGGTCAGCGTCGAGGGCTGGAATTCGTTGTCGACCCACTTTTTTGCAGCATCGAGCTGCTGCGCGTAAGACGGCGTTGGCGTCAACAGCGCTGGAGCCCCTACGGCCGCAGCCGCCGTGGCCGCCGCCGCCCCTTTCAATACGTCACGTCGTTTAACGTCCATGATCGTTTCCTCCACCACCATCCCTCGTGCGGCATGCGCGAGGGTATTCGTTTTCTTTTCAGGCAAACTTGAACATTGCCGCTCCAAACAAGAATGACAGAGCGAGCGGGTACCACAGCGCGCCGCCGTCGAAGCGCATCCACAAAATGAAAATGAAAGCGGCGCCGATCAGTGACACAAAGAACCGATCGCCGCGTTGCGTCGGGAACCCGAGGATGCCCTGGCGCGGCGGTTGCGGCCGGAAGATCGCAAGCAAGGTCAATATGAGGAGCGCGAGTGCGATGAACGCGAAGAAGAGCGCGCCCTCCCAGGTCCATGCCATCCATGCGAGCATCGCACGAAGCTCCGTCAAACCCGGCCGAGGGCAAAGCCCTTGGCGATGTGATTGCGCACGAACCAGATCACGATGGCGCCGGGAATCATCGTCAACACGCCGGCTGCAGCGAGCAGCGACCAGTCCATTCCAGACACCGAGTAGCTGCGCGACATCACCGCCGCGAAGGGAAGCGCGTCGGTCGCCGTCAATGTTGTTGCCAGCAATTGCTCCACCCACGAGAACATGAAGCAGAAGAACGCGGTGACGCCTACGCCATTGGCGATCAGCGGTAGGAATATGCGGATGAAGAACCGGGGAAACGAGTAGCCGTCGATCGCCGCCATCTCGTCGATCTCGCGGGGCACGCCGGCGACGAATCCCTCGAGAATCCAAACCGCCACCGGAACATTGAAGAGGCAATGCGCCAACGCAACTGCCCAGACCGTGTCAAACAGGCCAATCGCGTAATAAAAATTAAAGAATGGCATGGCGTAGACCGCCGCCGGGGCCATCAGGTTCGACAGCAGCCAGAAGAACAGATACTTGTCGCCGATGAAATGGAAGCGATTGAACGCATAGGCGGCCGGTAGCGCGGCCGTCACCGAGATGACCGTGTTGAGCGCCACGTAGGTCAGCGATACGCCGAAAGCGTGAACCCAGGTCGAATCGTTGAGGATGTAATAATATTTCTGCAGCGACGGATGATGCGGCCAAAACGCTAGAGTGGACATAATGTCTTCGTTGCTGCGCAAGCTCATGCTGACGAGCCAGTAGATCGGCAGCATCAGGGCCAGGAGGTAGACAGCCAAACCAAGCTTGGGCAGCAGGCCATGCGCCCTGCGCGCCGCAGGCGACTGCGATCGGCTGCGCGCCACTGCTAGCTCGGCGCTGGGCAGTACGTCGGCCATCAGGCGTATCTCCGGCGGTCGAGCTGAGTCATGATGGTAAAGAAGATCCAGCAGATCGTCAGCGTGATCAGGTTATAGACCAGTGACATCGCCGCCGCGGGACCGAGATCGACCTGCCCAAGCGCGATCTTGACCAAATCGATTGATAGGAAGGTCGTGGCGCTTCCCGGTCCACCGCCGGTTACCACGAACGGCTCCGTGTAGATCATGAACGTCTGCATGAAGCGCAGCAGCACGACGATGACCAAGACCTTCTGCAGCTTGGGCAGCTCGATATTGAAGAAGGTCGCCCAGCGGCTCGCCGCATCGATGCGCGCCGCTTGGTAAAAGGCGTCGGGGATGGCTCGCAAACCGGCATAGGTCAGGAGAATGACCAGCGGCGTCCAATGCCAAACGTCGATGACGACGATCGTGCACCAGGCCGAAATCGCATTCTGCGTGACATTATAGTGAAGGCCCAGCCCGGTGAGAGCGGCGCCGAACAGGCCAATATCGGCGCGCGAGAAGATCTGCCACATGGTGCCGATGACGTTCCAAGGAATGAGCATCGGCAGTGCGATGATTACTAGCAACGGGCCCACCGCCCGACCTCCTCGCGGCAGGGTAAGTGCGACCGCGATGCCAAGCGGGACTTCGATTAACAGCGCAACCAATGAGAAGCTTAAATTCTTGGACAAAGCATCCTGAAAGCGCGCGCCGATCTCGGTCGACGGGTTGAGGAGATCGCGGAACCAGCCGTCGCCGTTCCAAAAGAACTGGTTCTGCCCCATGGAATCTTGGAGCGAGTAATTGACCACGGTCATCATCGGCAACAGCGCGGAAAACAGCACTAGCACGAACACCGGCGCGACCATCAGCCAGGCGCGATTGTTGAGCGGCTTTTCCATCTATCGACGATCTCCCAGAACGAGCTCGTCGTCGACGTAAACGAACAACCGGTCTTGCTGGATGGTGAGGCCGGCCTGCCCGCCGCCGATCGAGACACCTTCGGGGACGTTGGCGAATATCTCGTGCGGGCCGAGTGCGACACGCGCCAGGCGCCGACGCCCGAGATCCTCGACCCGTCGCACTTGCACGGGAATGCCACCTTCGGGCGCGAGCGAGGCAAAGTCTGGGCGAAATCCGATGACCGCCTCACCGTTTCTGATTTTCGGATAGCGCGCGCCAAGCTCGATATCATGTCCGGACACGTGCGCCACGTGATCGGAAACCTTCGCCGCGATCAGATTCATGCCGGGCGAGCCGATGAAATAACCGACGAAGGTGTGCTCAGGCCGCTCGAACAATTGGGCCGGCGAAGCGACCTGGAGGACGCGACCGTCCTTCATCACCACGACTTCGTCGGCGAAGGTCAACGCTTCGACCTGATCGTGGGTCACGTAGATCATGAGCAGGTCGAGCGCGCGGTGCACCGCCTTGAGCTTCGAGCGCAGATGCCACTTCAGCGCCGGATCGATCACCGTCAGCGGCTCGTCGAACAGCATTGCCGCCACATCGGCGCGAACGAGCCCTCGCCCCAGCGAAACTTTCTGCTTGGCTTCCACGGTCAACGCCCGCGCGCGCCGCGGCAACTCGTTTGTCAGATCGAGCAAGTCGGCGATCTCGGCGACCCGCGCCTTGATCGCGGCGCGTTCCACGCGGCGGTTCTTCAATGGGAACGCCAGATTCTCGCCGACGGTCATGGTGTCGTAAATCACCGGGAATTGGAAAACCTGGGCGATGTTACGCTGCTCCGTCGGCAGTTGCGTCACGTCCTTGCCGTCGAACAGCACCCGGCCTTGCGACGGCAAAATGAGACCGGAAATAATGTTAAGGAGCGTGGTCTTGCCGCAGCCGGACGGCCCGAGCAGCGCGTAAGCACGGCCTTGCTCCCAAACGTGATTGATCGGATGTAACGCCATTGTCGGCGATCGCGGGTAGCTGTGGGCGATGCCTTCGAGCGTGATGCGCGCCACGGTCCGCCCCCGTCACGCGTTCGGCGCGATCACGACCGGCGAGCCCGCGTCGTCAAATACGAACGCCCGGTCGGCATCAACGTGCAGCACCACCGGCTGCCCGGGCTGCCGCATGCTCACACCGCGTTCCACGCAGACGAAAGTGCCGAGCCCGGTCTCGACATGGACAAACGTCTCCGAGCCGCTGATCTCGGCCAGGGCGACCCGGCCGGAAAGGCTGATGGAGGCGGGCCATGCCGCGCCGATGCGCGCCAAATCACCGCGGAACCCTACCCTATAGACGCCGTCGGAGATCGTCGCAGTAACGCCGACAGCGGGAACGACGAGATCCTGGCCAAGACGAAGAGAACCGTCCTGTTTGATGACCGTAATTTCGTTGAGCGGGGGGTCGGAAAAAACTCGCGCTGAATCGATGCTGCTCGGCGCGTGATAGACCCGCGGTGTCGGCCCGAACTGAACGACCCGCCCCTGCGAGAGCGTCGCGGTGAGCCCGCCCAGCAACAACGCCTCGAGCGGCTCGGTGGTCGCGTAGACCAAGATCGACCCAGCCTCCCTAAGGATCGACGGTAGTTCCTCGCGCAGTTCCTCGCGCAGCTTGTAATCGAGATTGGCGAGCGGCTCGTCGAACAAGACCAGCTCCGCATTTTTGACGATTGCGCGCGCGATCGCGGTGCGTTGCTGCTGTCCTCCGGATAGCTGATGTGGAAGACGGCCGAGCAGCGGCTCCAGACCGAGCACACCAGCCGCGCGCCGCACCCGCCGATCGATTTCGTCCCCTTTAAGTCTCGCGACGCGGAGCGGTGAAGCGATATTCTCGTAAACCGTCAGCGACGGGTAATTCATGAACTGCTGATAGACCATCGCCACCGATCGTTCCCGGACTGGGACCCCGGTTGCATCTTTGCCGTCGACGAGGATGCGACCGCCGGTCGGTCGGTCGAGACCGGCCATCAACCGCATCAGTGTTGTCTTACCGGCGAGCGTCGGACCGAGCAGCACATTTATGCTTCCACGTTCGACGGTGAGCGAGACATCGGTGACGATGCTCTCCCCCATCGAAACCACAGTGACGTTCTCGAGACTGATACTCATGCGCTCGCCACCTAGCGTGGTGTCGGTTCGGCTAAAGCGTCAGGTGAGGAAGGAAGGAGCGCGCGGGCGCTCCCGCACAAACCAATCGTCGTCGCGGTGCGCGGGGCAGGAGGAAGCCCGCGCCGCTTTTGTCCGCGCCAGCTGACTGGATAGCGCCCGAAAAACACCCGCGGCTCCCCCCCTTTTGCGTTCGCTAGTTCGGCGAACTTGTTTGCAATCGAACTAAATATGAACCATAAACGGTCAAAACGAAAAAGCAAACAGGAAATCTGGCGAAACGGGCTGCGCCGATGCAACAACTCAATGACCGTCAAAACACTATCGTCGCCTTGGCGCGTTCCATCGGCAAGGTCACGGTAGAGGATCTGGCCGTCCGGTTCGAGGTCACCCCCCAGACCATTCGCCGCGATCTCAACGAGCTTTGCGATTTGCGTGTCTTGTCGCGGACGCACGGCGGGGCCGTCATCGCGTCCTCAGTCGAAAATCTCGCCTATGAGGCCCGGCGCTTCATTGCGGCGACTGAGAAGCGCGCCATCGGTATAGCCGCGGCCGCGCTCATTCCAAACGAATGCTCGCTGTTCATCAATATCGGCACGACCACCGAGGAAGTCGCCACTGCCTTAAAAAACCATCAGAATCTGCTTATTGTGACCAACAACCTGAATGTAGCAACGGCGCTCTATCACTACGCCAATATCGAGGTCATTCTTGCCGGCGGGGTTGTGCGCCGCGCCGATGGTGCTGTCGTCGGGAGCTCCGCCGTGGAGCTGATCCGGCAGTTCAAGGTAGACATGGCGGTGATCGGCGCTTCGGCGCTCGACGAAGACGGCGCTTTGCTGGATTTTGATCCGCGCGAGGTGGCCGTGTCCCGCGCCATCATCGACAATGCCCGGCGAGTTCTGCTCGTCTGCGACCGCACGAAACTTGAACGTGCGGCGCCGGTGCGCATCGGCCACATGTCCGAAGTCGACGCCTTCGTCACCGACCGGCTGACCTCGACCAAGCTGCGAGATGTTTGCGCCAGTCACGGCGTGAAGGTGATTGAAACCGCCGTGGCCAGCCCCTCCCCGGACATCGTTCCGGCCATGAGTGAATGATGCGGCAAGGTCCTTCGGTTGCTTAAACGCAGATTTGGCCCGGTCTTCGTTTCGTTTGAGACGCATTCAAGCGCCGCTTGTGTGCTAATTGATATTCATTTACGTTTCTTACGAACATAAAACGAATATTCGAGTTTAGGGGGGTGGGCACGTGTTGGACGGCGGCACCTACGATGTCGCGATCATCGGGGGGGGCATAAACGGCTGTGGGATTGCCCGGGACGCCGCCGGGCGCGGTTTGTCGGTCTATCTGTGCGAGCAAGCCGATCTCGCCAGCGGTACCTCATCGGCCGCCACAAAGCTTATTCACGGCGGGCTACGCTACCTCGAATACCTCGAATTCCGCCTGGTGCGCGAAGCGCTGGCAGAGCGTGAAGTGCTGTGGCGGATCGCGCCGCACATCATCTGGCCGCTGCGCTTCGTCCTGCCCTATCACGAGGGCTTGCGGCCGGCGTGGCTCCTTCGCCTCGGACTTTTCCTCTACGACCACCTCGGTGGACGCAAGCTCCTGCCGCCGACAACGACTCTCGACCTGGCGAAGAATATTGCAGGCCGACCGCTCAAACCCGGGCGCTATTCGCTCGGATTCGAGTATTCGGATTGCTGGGTCGATGACGCCCGGTTGGTCGTCCTTAATGCGCGCGATGCGGCCGATCGTGGGGCTACAGTGCAACCGCGGACCAAGGCGGTCGCAGCGGAGCGTGTCGGCGATCTTTGGCATTTGACGATCCTTGAGCGCTGCGCCGGCGCACAGCCGCGGACGATACGCGCGAGGATTTTGGTCAATGCCGCCGGGCCGTGGGTCGGCGACGTGCTCGCGGTAACGCAGCGACAAAATGCGCCGGCCAGCATCCGATTAGTGCAGGGGTCGCACATCGTCGTTCCAAAACTCTATGCCCACGACCGCTGCTACATCTTCCAGAATCCCGACAAGCGCATCATCTTCGCGATCCCCTACGAAGGCGACTTCACGCTCATCGGCACGACGGAGAATGATTACATGGGCGATCCCGGTGCGGTCATGACTTCGCCGGAGGATATCGAGTATCTTTGCCAAGCAGTGAACCGATATTTCAGCACGACGATTACGCCGGCGCAGGTGGTGTGGACGTATTCGGGCGTGCGGCCGCTTTACGACGACGGCGCGAGCGAAGCCCAGGCGGCCACCCGCGACTACGTGCTCGATCTCGACGAAGCCGGAGCACCCATGCTGTCGATCTTCGGCGGCAAAATCACCACCTATCGCCGGCTGGCGCAGCATGCGCTCGCCAAACTCGATCGCTACCTGCCGGCCAAGGCGCGAAATCACGGCGACTGGACTGGGCGATCTCCGTTGCCGGGCGGCGATTTTCCGGTGCAAGGCTTTGAAACGCTGGTCAACGACATTAGCCGCGAGTATTCCTGGCTTGGTGCGCATCACGCACGCCGTTTAGCCCGCGCCTACGGCACGCGAGCTCGCGCGGTGCTTGATGGAGCGACGAGTTGGGCCGCTCTCGGCGCCGACTTCGGTAAAGGCCTGACAGAAGCAGAGGTTCTCTATTTGATGCGGGAAGAGTGGGCGGAAAATGCCGCCGACGTCGTCTGGCGGCGATCGAAGTTCGGCCTTCGGCTATCGCCGGGTCAGGTTTCTGCGCTTGAGAACTTCATGGCGCGACAGCGCGCGCAAGTTGGGGCTGCCTAGTGGTCCGATTCTAACATTCGCGTCCCATTTCAGCAGGCTATCGTGCGAATGTTAGGATCAAAGGCCACTAGCAACTATAAGTGCTAGTGGAGCTTTGGATTTGACATTCGCTTCACGAGGTCGCGGCCTAGGGGATAGCGAATGTCAAATCCGCTCCACTAGGCGCGCCCGAGGAAAACGCAATGTCGCGCATCGATATCGAAGTGAAGGGCCTGTTTGCGACACCGGTCGCCGCGGTCGTCCTGCCCGACGCCGAGGCGCGTAACGCGGAACTGCAAGAGGTCATTCTACACCGCCGCGCAGAAAATCCATCCATTGGTGCGTCCAACATGGGCGGCTGGCATTCGACGCGTGATCTCGCGGCCTGGGGTGGCAAGCGCGCCGAAGAGGTCCTTACCTTCGGCCGCGATCTCGCAACCAAGCTGACGAGCGATCGGGATGGCCGCTCGGTACGTCCGGAGTGGACCACCGAGGCATGGGCTAACGTCAGCGGGCCGGGAGATTCCAACGCCTGCCACTACCATCCGGGCTCGTTCTGGTCCGGCACTTATTACGTCAGCGACGGTGGTTGCGCCGACGATCCCTCGCTCGGCGGAGAATTCGAAATGTTTGATCCGCGAGGCCCAGCGCCGATGATGCATGCGCCCGCGCTGAAGTTTGGCGGCGAAGATGGCCTGTCGGCGGGCAGCGCCGAGACCATCCGGCCGCGGCCCGGATTGTTGTTCTTGTTTCCGTCATTCCTGCTGCATGCCGTGCGGCCGTATCGCGGCGACGGCCTGCGCATTTCGATCGCGTTCAATTTCGGACTTTACCGCGGCATCTGACCCGGGGGCGCCATGCGCGTCGTCTTTCGCTGCGATCCGGCGCTCTACGACCGCCTGCCGCGGCCGGTCGCGGCCCGCGCGGCGCTACCTGAATGGTTGCGCGCCATGCCGGCTTCAGCCTTCTCGGAATTGCACGGCCAGGAGATCAGGACGGTCAAGCAATGTCCGCCTTTCGTGGACGCGATGGCGCACGGATTTCTCATTCCGCTTCCCTGCGACGTCACGGTACGCGACGGCCGATTTTCTTGGGACTGGGACTTGCCGCCGCTTTCCATTGAGGCGCATCCGCGTTCGCCGCTGAGTTTTCACGTGCCTGCGCAAGTGACCGGCACGCCGTTCCATGACGCCGGACGGGTTGTCATCAAGTTCAACACCTTTTGGACCATCGAACTCGACAGCGGTTATTCGCTGTTTGCGACGCATCCGGTAAATCGCGCCGACCTGCCGTTTCGCCTGCTTACCGGAGTAGTCGATTCCGACCGTTTCAACGACGTCGGCATTCTTTTCCCCGCAATGTGGATCGATCCCCACTTCGACGGAGTTTTGCAGGCCGGCACACCCATTGCCCAGTGCTTTCCCGTCTCCCGCGAATCTCTTGAGCTCAGCTTCGAGCCGCTCACGCCGTCCGCGCAGCAGCGTTATGACGAAACCGGCGCCGCCCTTCTGGCGAAGCCTGGCCTCTACCGCCGGCGCTTCCGCGCGCGGCGGCGCCGATCATCCACCGGCGAGTGAGCGACGTAATTCAGCAACATCGAGCCAGACTTCGCCGACCGGCGCAGCTGCCAGCGCTTGGGCGATGCGACCGAAGGAGTCTGGCCGCACATCGAGCGCACGCCGATACAGTGCTTTGGCTTGCGGCAAGTTTCCCAACTCTTGATAGCAGATGCCAAGGTTGACTGCCGCCTCGGCCAAGTCGGGCCGGATGTCGAGCGCGCGCCGATAGGCCTCCGCCGCGGCGGTGTGCTCGCGCTGGTCTTGCCGGATCAAACCTAAGGCAAACCGCGCCTCGCTGCTTGGCGGCCCGAGAGTGACGGCTCGCTCGAGCGCAACACGGGCGCTTTTGACGTCGCGGGTTCTTCGCAAGCAGAGCCCAAGTTTGAGCGAAGCCTCGGCACTTTCCGGCGCTATTTGCACCGCCGCCCGATAAGCATCTAACGCATCGCCAAGCCGACCAAGTGACTCCAAAAGCGCGCCGCGGCGCAACGCAAGCGCAAGCGATGGATTGGCACGGGCGGCGCGGGTGAACGCCATGAGAGCGGCTTCCACCTTTCCGGCGCACTGCAGAGAATCGCCGAGCAAGCTCCATCCGGCGGAATCATCGGGAAAAGATTCGAGCAACCGGGGGAGTAACGCCCCCGCTTCCGGATCGCCCAGTTCCAGAAGCGTCGCGCAGGTAAGAAACGCAGCATCGGCTCGTTCGGGCGCAAGCACGGAAGCGCGGCGGAAAAAGCCAACGGCACCGGCCAGATCTCCTGCCGCCCGAGCGGCGCGGCCTGCAAGCAGAAGCGCGGGTACGTGATCCGGCCGCCGCGCGAGACTTTCCGTGGCGGAGAGCATTGCTTGCGCTATTTCTCCCCGTCTCAGGGCAACCTCGGCAAGGAGTTGATGAACAGCCGGATCGTCGGAATTATTCTGCAGCAGACGCTGGGCAATTGCGCCGGCTGTGTTCAGATCACCTCCCCGCATGGCCGCAAGCGCGGCGTTTAGCTCTGCTACGACCGTTTCCAGCATGCGCCTATCTTAGGCTTTTAAGACGTTCGCGAGAACTCGCTGCCGAGGGGAAACTTGCCGAGAAAGATCGGCGACCCCGGTTTATTTGTGCGAAATTTTGCAGTACACGACCAGCAAAATGGCCTGGCACCCGGGCAATATCATTCCGCACCTAGATCATGCGGTAACGCCTTATGAATGAGAAGGAACGAGCCGCAATCGGTTCGATTGCCGCTTCGGCCGGCCTCACCATCGCCAAGGCAATCGTGGGGCTCCTCACCGGCTCGCTTGCTATCCTTTCGGAAGCGGGCCATTCGCTTATCGATCTCGCCGCGACGCTCTTGACGTATTTCGCCGTGCGCGTTTCCGGCAAACCGGCCGATGCCGAGCACCAATACGGGCACGGCAAGGTCGAGAGCGTAACCGCGCTTGCCGAAGCCGCTTTTCTGTTCGTGCTCGCCACCGTCGTGATTTTTGAGGCGGCGCAGCGTCTGACCGGCGAACACGCTTATACGGTGGCGGCAACTCCGGCCGCTTTTCTCGTCGTTGCAGTATCTGTCGTTGTCGATTTTTTTCGCGCGCGCACGCTCAGCCGCGTGGCCGCGGCAACTTCAAGCCAAGCGCTTGAAGCCGACGCCCTGCACTTCCGCTCCGACATGTGGTCGTCGATCGCGGTGTTGATCGGGCTTGGTGGCGTCGCGCTCGGCTATTTTCGCGCCGACGCTGTAGCAGCGTTGATTGTCGCCCTCTTCATTTGCATCGCCGGCTGGCGACTCGGCCGGCGCACCATCGACACGTTGACCGATACGGCCCCCGCCGGCGTGAGCGAACGCGTGATGGCGATCGCTCGCCGCGTGCCCGGCGTCGTCACGGTCGAGCGGGTTCGGGCACGGCCCGCCGGCGCCGTGCTGTTCATCGAGCTTTCGGTGGGCTTGAGTCGAACGTTGCCGCTCGACCGCGTTGCAGCAATCAAGGAGCGTTTAGCCCGGGAGGTTCGCGCCGAATTTGCCGAAGCCGAGGTGACAATCATCACCGAGTCGCGGGCGCTCGACGACGAAACCGTACGTGAACGGGTCATGCTGATCGCACGTAATAGCGGGCTGGCGGTTCACCACGTCGCGGTGCAGGCGCTGGCCGAGCATTTGTCCGTCTCCGTCGATCTTGAAGTCGAAGGTAACCTGACACTCGCCGCCGCACATGACATTGCCAGCCAGCTTGAAGAGTCAATCCGGGAAGAACTCGGTCCCGACGTGGAGGTTGAGACGCATATCGAGCCGCTGCCGGCAATCGTGCTGGCGGGGCGCGATGCTGCACCCGACCGCATCAGCGAAATTCGCGAAGCGCTGACCGCGCTTGCCACCGAAATCGCCGGTTTGGGCGAGATGCATGATGTCCGCGTTCGCGAAACGGCAGATGGGGAGATCGTTAATTTCCATTGCCAAGTCGATCCCACCCTGTCGGTCAGTGCAGTGCACGCTTTGGTCGATACCGCTGAACGCGGTTTGCGGCGGCGGTTTCCCGCCATCGCCCGCGTTATCGGCCACGCCGAACCACGCCGCTGACATTTCATTTGCGAATGAGCTGTTGATGCGGCTTCCGAGCCTTAACGGCGCGCTAACGAACCTTGAATGGAACTTTTGCCGAGACCGCTCCGTTATCTGGGGTTCAACGAAGATCATTCATTGGTCATCCGGGGCAATCTGGCGGCAGGGCGTGGCCATGAGCGACGGAGCGGCGCGAGCCGAGGCCTATCTTCCGAGCGCAGCCGCTTCCGAGCGGCCGATCCTCGGCAATAGCGACTTGGCTCGGCGAATCCGGGCTTACGACTGGTCCAGGACTTCGCTCGGTCCACCGGAAAAGTGGCCCAAGAGCCTGCGGACCGCCGTCGGCATTATGCTGACCTCGCGCCAGCCGATCTGGATTGGGTGGGGCCGCGAACTGATTTATCTCTACAACGATCCTTATAAATCGATCATCGGCGGCAAACACCCGTGGGCGCTCGGCAAGCCGGTCTCGCTTGTTTGGCGCGAGATTTGGCAAGACATCGAGCCGATGCTTTCCCAGGCGATGGGAGGCGACGAAGGCACGTATGTTGAATCTCAACTTCTGATCATGGAGCGCAACGGCTATCCGGAAGAGACCTATTATACGTTCTCCTACAGTCCGATCCCGGACGACGACGGCGGTGTCGGCGGAATTTTCTGCGCCAATACCGATGACACGCAGCGCGTGATCGATGCGCGGCAACTCACGCTGCTGCGCGAGCTAGCGGCTACAACCGCCGAAGCCCGCACCTGGCAGCAGGCCTGTGAACGCAGTGCACGCGCGCTTGCCACCAATAACCGCGACTTGCCGTTCGCGATGATCTACCTGCTCGAGCCTGACGGACGTTCCGCCACGCTGGCGAGCACCGCGAATGTCGACCCCGAACATCCAGCGGTCATGACCACCTTGCCGCTCGACGGGTCAAATCCCTGGCCACTTGCCGCCGTCGCGCAAGACCATCGTCACCGGGTCGTTTCCGGCCTTGAGATGGAATTCCAGGCGATGTTTCCGAGCGGAGCGTGGCATCAGGCGCCGGACACCGCGGTGGTTCTCCCGATCATGGCAAGCGGCGAAACCGGCCGATCGGGTTTTCTGATCGCCGGTCTTAATCCATTCCGGCTCTTCGACGACAACTATTCAGGTTTCATGAAGCTGGTCGCCGGACAAATCGCGGCTGCGATTTCCAATGCCGAGGCTTACGAGCAGGAATGGCGCCGCGCAGAAGCGCTTGCCGAAATCGATCGCGCCAAAACCGCTTTCTTCTCCAATGTCAGCCATGAATTCCGGACGCCCCTGACCTTGATGCTGGGGCCGTTGGAAGAAGTGTTACGACATCCCGAGCAGCTAAAGGGCAAACGGCTCGAAGAGGTCGCGGTTGCGCATCGCAACGCGCTGCGCCTACTGCGGCTCGTCAATACGCTCCTTGATTTTTCGCGGGTCGAAGCGGGCCGCATGCAGCCCTATTTCGAGAAAACCGATTTGCCCGCTCTCACGCGCGACCTCGCGTCGAGTTTCGATTCGCTGTGTGAGCGCGCCGGATTGAAACTCACCGTCGAGTGCGAGGCGCTGCCGCAATCTGTCTATGTCGATCGCGACATGTGGGAGAAGATCGTCCTCAATCTTCTCTCAAACGCCTTCAAGTTCACCTTCGACGGCGGCATCAACATTCGGCTGCGCGATATCGGCGGACGCGTCGAACTCTCGGTGAGCGACACCGGAGTTGGTATCCCGGCAAGCGAGCTACCTCATGTGTTCGAGCGCTTTCACCGGGTCGAAGGCCAGCGCGGCCGCACTCATGAGGGGTCTGGCATTGGGCTTGCTCTGGTACGCGAACTCGTAAACCTCTTGGGCGGCCAAGTCAGGGCGGTAAGCGAGGTCGATCGCGGAACGACTTTAGCGGTCACGCTGCCATACGGCCAAGCCCCCGCAGCGGCGACAGTCGCATTCCCCTCGCGCGACGTGAATTCGGCGACCGGCGCACCGGCGTTTGTCCAGGAAGCTCTGCGCTGGCTGCCGCGGACGGATACCATAAAAATGGATCCAACGGGCGTTTCGCACAGCCAGGCTTCGAATGAACCGGCCGCCGAAAAAAGCGTCGGCAAACCACGCCTCCGCGTCCTCATCGCCGACGACAACGCGGACATGCGCGACTACGTCGAGCGCATGCTGGCGGCGCAGTACGACGTGGAAAGCGTCGGCACCGGCATGGACGCGCTGCGGGTCATACGCCAACGGCGGCCCGATCTTCTCTTGTCGGACGTGATGATGCCGGTCCGCGATGGCTTCGCGCTATTGCGCGAAATCAGGAGCGATCCCGAGCTGAAAAGCCTTCCGGTTATTTTGCTGTCGGCGCGCGCCGGCGAGGAGGCCAAAATCGAAGGCCTCGAGGCGGGCGCGGACGATTATCTGATCAAGCCATTCGGCGCGCAGGAACTTCTCGCGCGGGTCAATACCAACATCACCCTGGCGCGGCTGCGGCACGAAATTTCTTCCGAGCTTGAGGCGCAGAAGGTGCGGCTGCAAGCAGTATTGGACACGGTGCCCGTAGCGGTGTGGTTCACGTTTGACAGCGCCGGCCAGCATGTCATCGGCAACCGGCGCGCGGCGGAAATGGTGCGGCTTCCCGAAACGGCGAACGCCTCACTGTCGGTTCCTCCGGCGCGAGCGCCACAACACTACCGCGTGTTCAAAGAGGGTGTGGAGTTGCCGCCCGAGCGCCTGCCGCTGCGGCGGGCGCTGATGGGCGAAACCATTACGAACGAAGAGATGGAATTGCACTTCACCGATGGTAGCGTTCTTTCCGGGCTGGTCCAGGCAGCTCCGCTACGCGATCAATCCGGCAAGGTCGTCGGCGCCGTCAGCGCCGGACTCGACATTACCGAGCGCAAGCGCACGGAAGAGCATCGCTTGCTCCTGCTCAACGAATTGAACCACCGCGTGAAGAACACGCTCGCCACGGTACAGTCAATCGCGGTTCAATCTTTTCGGCGAGCGAGGACGGATATCGGCGGGCGCGAAATGTTTCAGTCGCGCCTGCTCGCTCTATCGCGCGCGCATGACGTCTTGACCAATGAAAGCTGGGAGGGCGCCAATCTCAGCGAAATCACTGCACAGGCGATCATTCCCTACCGCGACGCCGATCCGACCCGCTTTGCGGTCAGCGGGCCGCACGTGTGGCTTTCCGCCAAGATGGCCTTGTCGATCAGCATGGCGCTGCACGAGCTTGCGACCAACGCCGTTAAGTACGGCGCCCTTTCGAACGAAAAAGGCCGTGTCAGCATCACCTGGCAGACGCTACAGGAGCCGGACGGTCGGCGGTTGCGCTTGGAGTGGTCGGAAAAGGACGGCCCTCCAGTCGTTCCGCCGCGGCGGAAGGGATTTGGCTCGCGGCTCATCGAGCGCGGCCTGGCGCAAGAACTCGGCGGCGAGGTCAAAATAGGGTACGACCCGCAGGGCGTTTGGTGCGAGATCAACGCGCGCCTCGACGCTTAGCAGCAACGCTTCCGGCGATCGCCCTTTTACCCGCGATTGCCAGCGCGGCTATGTCATTGCCGGCCGCCACTCGGCATGCTGCCCGTGGGCGCGTTCGCTTGGCTCGGGTGCGTTGCGGCTTTCCATTAGCGGGCAAAACTTCTACACCGGAGGCGATGCGCACCGAAGAACCACGCCCCATCCGCCTTAAGGATTACCGTCCGCCGGACTGGCTCATCGATACCGTCGAACTTGATATATCGCTCGATCCCGCCGCGACGCGCGTACGCGCCAAACTTAGATTAAAGCCGAACGGAACCAGTGCGCCGGCTCCGCTCGTGCTTGACGGCGAGGACCTTGTTCTCCGCTCGCTGGCGCTCGACGGCAAGGAAGTGCCGAAGGAAAGCTACGTCGCCACGCCCGAACAGCTGACCATTGCTCAGCCGCCGAACGGGCCATTCGAACTCGAGATCGAGACGCTCATCGACCCGGCGGCCAACACGCAATTAATGGGGCTTTATCGCGCCGGGTCCACCTATTGCACCCAGTGCGAGGCGGAGGGCTTCCGCCGCATCACTTATTTTCTCGACCGTCCGGACGTGATGGCGGTCTACACCACACGCATTGAAGCCGACAAAGACGAGGCGCCAATCCTGCTCGCCAACGGCAATTTGGTGGCGCAAGGTCTCGTGCCCGGCACCAATCGGCACTTTGCGGTCTGGCATGACCCCTTCAAAAAACCCTGTTATTTGTTCGCGCTCGTCGGCGGGCGGCTGGCGCGCGTCGCCGATAGTTTCACCACGATGTCGGGCCGCGAGGTCGCCCTGCACATTTACGTCGAGCCGGGCAAGGAGGACCGCGCGCTCTACGCGATGGACAGCCTCAAGCGCGCCATGCGCTGGGACGAAGAAGCGTTCGGCCGCGAATACGATCTCGACATTTTCATGATCGTCGCCGTATCCGCCTTCAACATGGGGGCCATGGAAAACAAGGGTCTCAACATTTTCAACGACAAGTTCGTATTGGCTTCGCCGGCCACGGCAACCGATACAGACTACGCCCATATCGAGGCGGTCATTGCGCATGAGTATTTTCACAACTGGACCGGCGATCGCATTACTTGCCGCGACTGGTTCCAGCTCTGCCTTAAGGAAGGCCTCACGGTGTTCCGCGACGAAGAATTTTCAAGCGATCAACGGTCGCGCGCAGTGGAGCGGATCAGCAGCGTGCGCGCGTTGCGCGCGCACCAATTCGTCGAAGATGCCGGCCCGCTGGCGCATGCGGTCCGGCCCGAGGCCTATCGCGAGATCAATAATTTCTACACGACGACGGTTTATGACAAGGGCAGCGAAGTCGTGCGCATGATCAAGGTCTTGCTCGGACCACGGCTATTCCGCCAAGGCATGGACCTTTATTTCACGCGGCATGACGGCGAAGCGGCGACTGTCGAGCAATTCGTGCAATGCTTTGCAGACGTAAGCGGCCGCGATTTCACGCAATTTATGCGATGGTATACCCAGGCTGGGACGCCGGAAGTGGTGCTGGCCACGCGCTACGATGCTCAGACAAAAACCTATCGCATCGACGCCAAGCAGAGCGTTCCGCCGACGCCGGGCCAGCCGCATAAAGAGCCGATGATCATTCCGCTCGCGCTCGGCCTCGTGGGCAAAGACGGCCGCGATTTGCCGCTTATGCTAGATGGCCGGCGGCTCGACACCGGCGTGATCGAAATAAGCAAACCCGATCAAAGTTTCGTTTTTTCAGGCGTCGCCGAGCCGCCGATACCGTCCGTGAATCGGAACTTTTCCGCACCGATAAAACTCAATTTGCCGCTCGACGCCCGCGAACTGCATTTTCTCGCGGCCCATGACGCCGATCCGTTCAACCGGTGGCAGGCGGTGCAAACGTTGGCGATGTCGCTTCTTACCGACAACGTCGTCGCATTGCGCAACGGAGCTGCCGCGCGCAGCGACGACGAGCTTGTCGACGTTTTGGCGGGCGCTCTCGGCAACCGCGCTCTAGAACCGGCCTTTATCGCGCTTACGCTGACGCCGCCGAGCGAAGCCGATATCGCGCGGGAGATCGGATGCGATGTCGATCCAGACGCCGTCTACCAGGCGCGCCGGGCCTTGCGCGCGGTGATCGGCGAGCGCTTGCAGCCGGCCCTGACGGAAGCTTACCATCGGTTGTCGACGTCCGCTCCGTATCGCCCAGACGCGGCGGGCGCCGGACGGCGTGCGCTGAAAAACCTCTGCCTTGACCTCTTGGCGGCGACGGGCGCAGCCGGCGCCGTTGCGCTCGCGCTCTCACAATACCAAAGCGCAGACAACATGACCGATCGTATGGCCGCGCTGGAGACGCTTGCCCAACGGGATCGGCCCGAGCGCGCGCAAGCACTTGACGATTTCTACACCCGCTACGCCGACGATCCGCTCATTATCGACAAATGGCTCTCGCTGCAGGCGGCGATCCCAGAGCCGGCGACGCTGGAGCGGGTCCGGGCCCTAACCTCGCACCCGGCATTTTCCATGACGAATCCCAACCGCATCCGTGCGCTGATCGGTTCTTTCGCTCAAGCCAACAATACCCAATTCAATCGGATCGACGGCAAGGGCTATGACTTTGTGGCCGATATCGTGCTCGCGCTTGATTCGAAGAATCCTCAGGTGGCAGCCCGCTTGACGGGCGCGTTTCGTTCGTGGCGCGCGCTCGAACCGCGTCGTCGCGAACGCGCCGAGCGCACGCTGCGCCGTGTCGCCGCCGCTCAGAATTTATCGCGCGATGTCGCCGATATTGTCGCGCGTACGCTTTTGGGTAGTTAAAGGCTCCGCCGAGCCGGCGCGGGACGATCGATAATGAGCGACAGTCCTCCCCCAAAAAGCCGCAGGCGAATAAGAGCGCTCCTGCTCAGCGATCGCATCGACACCTCAAACCTCGAACACGATCACGTCGTTTCGACAGCGCCGCTGACCTATAAATTCGGCAAGGATGGTTATGTGACGCTGTTCCGATATGGCGTCGCAGTGCTCATGGGACTAACAGGTCCGGAAGAAAACGAGGTTTTGCGCGGTCTGCAAAAGCGCCTTATCCATCCGATCATGCCGTCTGAGGAAGAAACCGTACTGATCGAGCTTACGCCCGACAAGGAAGATCAAATTCTTCCCGGCGGCCCGATCATGCTCAAGACGGTGACGCCGGACCATTTGATCGTGATCGCCGACGCGCTGTCCAAGAGCGTCGTGCTGGCACGCGATGAACGGGAAGTGACCGCGGTATTCGAAACCGTCGAGCCGTTTACCCGGCAATTGGCTGAACAGGGCCGCGCCGTCGCCGGCCGGCGCACCATTCTCAAGCACATTGGCAATGCGCTACTGGTGCAACATCGCGTGTCCGGCCGCGTCGCCGTTGCGGAAAAGCCGGACGTGGTTTGGGACCGCCCGGATCTGGACCGTCTCTATTTGCGGCTGGAAGACGAGTACGAACTGAAGGAACGCGCGGAAGCTTTGGCGCTCAAGCTCAAGGTAATTTCCGACACCGCCGAGGTCCTAACCGACATCATCGATACAAAGCGATCGCTGCGACTGGAAATTATTATCGTCATCTTGATCGCGGTCGAGCTTGCTATTGCCGGCTATCAGACGCTGCATTGATATGCGCTTTCGCGGCCGCGTCGAACGCCGCTGACGGCTTGTGCGCGATGGGTATGAGGTCGTCGCCAAGTCCGCGGCGCATAAGTCCCCATAGTCCGCGCTTCTCAATGAGGATGACGACGATCGAGAACGTCCCCAAAAGAATGAGATGCCAGGCTCCAAGGCCGGCGAGATACTGCCGCAGCAAGAAATAGACGATGGTACCGATGATTGGCCCCTCAAAACTGCCGATGCCGCCGATCACCACATTAAAGATGATGAGGACGGTCCAGTCGGTGATGCTGAAGGAGGCAGGCGGCGCGATGCGTAACTTCTGCAACGTGATGACGGCCCCGACGATGCCAAGGAACGGCGCGGTGCCGAGAAAGCACAGAACACGCGCATACGTGATGTTGACGCCAATCGCAGCCGCGCCTTCCTCGTTATCGCGCATTGCGGTGAGCCCGATGCCGATCCGCGAGCGCAGCAGGAAGTACGTTGCCAGCATGGCCACGGCCGCCAATCCGAATGCCAGCCAGTAGATAGTCGCGATGCGGTCGCCGCGCGCCCGGCCGAAGCCGAGCACAATCGAGATCGGCAAGCTCGTGCCCGAGCCGCCGCCCCAGGCGTTGAGCTTTCCCGAGGCGAGCATTAAGAGTTCGGCCACCACCCAGGTGCCGATGGCGAGGTAAGCGGTGCGCAGGCGGAACACCAGGATCATGGTCGGCACCGCGATAGCGAGCGCAACCAGTCCGGCCAGCAAGATCGACAGATAAGGGTTAATCCCGGCCAGCGCCGCGAAGCCGAAAAACGCGTACGCGCCGACGCCGACATAGGCGTGCTGGCCAACGGTAACGATGTCGGCGTAGCCGGCGAGCAAGTTCCACATGATCGCCAGCACCAGCATCGACATAAAGTCGGTCAGCAGCACGACGTAGTTGGCGCCGAACAAAAACGGCGCCGCCGCCATCGCAACGACGCCGGCTGCGAAGATTGCGCGCGCGCCATTGAGGATTAGCATCTGTCCCATAGCTCAGTACTTCGGAAACAAACCCTGCGGGCGCAGTGCCAGCACGATGAGAAATACGATGTGGCCGGCCATGATCTGCCAGGCGATGTCGAATTGGCCGCCGACCGCCTGCGCAAGGCCGAGAACGATGCCGCCGGCAAGCGAGCCCCACAGACTGCCCAGCCCGCCCATCACAATCACTTCGAATGCCACCAGGAGCCGAGTCGGACCCGAGGCTGGATCAAAATTGGTCCAGATCGACACGAAACCCGCGGCGATGCCGATGGTGACGAAGGTGATGCCCATGGCGACGGCGTAAATTCGCACCGAGGACAGGCCGATGAGATTGGCGGCGGCGACGTCGTCGGAAACCGCACGGATCTTGGCGCCGATGCCGGTGCGGTAAAGCAAAAGGTCGAGCACGGCCACCAGCGCCACCGCGCCAACAAAAGTCACAACCTGGAAGAGACCGACATTGATGCCATCGCCCAGCGCGACCGTTGCCGTTTCCATCCAGCCGCCGGAAATTTTTTGCGGATCGGCGCCGAAACCCTCGAGCAATCCGTTCTCGATGATGATCGACAAGGCGAAGGTGACGAGGATCACGAGGAGTACGTTCTCACCGACCACGCGCTGCAACAGGAAGCGCTGCAGAACGAAGCCGAACAGAAAGGCAATCGGGAGCACGATAAGGGTGGCGACGACCGGGTTGACGCCGAGAAGCGTACTCAGAAGCAGCAGCGCATAGCACGTCAGCACGATGAAATCGCCATGCGCGATGTTGACGAAACGCATCACGCCAGCCGAGAGCGAAAGGCCGATGGCGAACAGCGTATAAAGGCCGCCGAGCATCACGCCTTGCAGCAATTGATTGGCCCAGACTGCGATCATCATTCGCTCAAAGGCCGAAATAATGCTTCATGACGAGATCGCGGCTCACATCACCCGGACGTCCGGTCAGGGATACCTTGCCTTCGAGCAAGCAATAGAAATGGTCGGCGGCCGCAAGTGAGCGTTCGATGTCCTGCTCAACGATAAGAATGCCGATGCCACGGGCCTTGATCTGCGGAATGAGCGTATAGAGCTCATTGACCACGAGCGGCGCCAAGCCGAGGCTGATCTCGTCGCACAGGAGAAGGCGCGGATTGGCCAGAAGCGCGCGGCCGAGTGCGACCATCTGCTGCTGGCCGCCGGAAAGCGATCCGGCCTTCTGCCGCCGCCGGTCCTTGAGCACCGGAAACAGCCGCCAGATGTCATCGAATCTAATTTCGCCCTTCCGCCCGACTTCCCAGCCGAGACCGAGATTTTCCTCCACGGTCAGCGAAGGAAATAGTCTGCGCCCCTCCGGCACCAGCATAATGCCGGACGCGACAATGGCTTCCGTGGAGCGGCCGATGATCGGATCACCGGCAAAGCTGATTTTGCCTTCCACCCTATCCGCCTGGCCGATGATAGCTTTGAGTAGTGTCGATTTTCCGGCCCCGTTAGCCCCGATGATGGAGACAATTTCCCCGGCCCCCACGGCGATATTGACGTGGTTGATCGCACGGAATTTCTCGTAGAAAACCGATACGTCTTCGACGGCGAGCAGCGCAGTTGGTGCTGTCGTTGCCATGCCGGATCAGGTCCCGAGATAGGCTTCTTTCACGCGCCGGTCGGCGAGCACGTCCTGCGGCGCGCCCATAGCTATGAAATTGCCGCCGGAAAGCACCGCTAGCCGGGTGACGATGCGGCGGAGCGCCTGGATCACGTGCTCGATCCAAACAATGGTGACCCCGCCGCGATGCACGTCACTTATGGTGCCGATCAGTAAATTGCATTCGGCTTCGGTCAGTCCGCCGGCGATCTCATCAAGCAAAAGAAGCCGCGGGCGAATCGCCAACGCCTTCGCGAGTTCAAGCTGCTTGGTATCAAGGAGCGCGAGCTGTCCAGCTGGAAGCCGTGCGCGATACGCAAGCCCGACGCGCGTAAGTATCGCTTCGGCGTGCGGTTTGGCCTGGGCCAACGGCATTTTGCCGCCGTGAACGGCTGCCGCAAGCACGTTTTCGAATACGCTCATGTGAGCGAACGGCTTTGGGATCTGATAGGTGCGGCCAATCCCGAGGCGGCACCGATGCCACGGCCGCATGCGTGTAACGTCGCCGCCGGCAAACATGATGCGACCGCCGCTCGGCGGCAAGACGCCGGCGATCATGTTGAATAATGTGGTCTTGCCGGCCCCATTCGGTCCGAGAATGCCCACGATCTCGCCTTCATCTACTTTGAAGTCGAGCCGATCGATCACGACAAGGCCACCAAAGGTGCGTGAAAGCGAAGCGAGTTCGAGCATCGGCGCCGTTGTCCCATTCATTGCGGCTGATTGCAATCAACTCGCATATTGCAGCAGCTTGAAAGGGGATTTTCGACTACAGCATTAACGATTGTCGCGGAGCGCAATCGCAGCCGTTTTTGCCATTTTAATTGTCGGCTATAATCCGGGTTCCCAGATTGGATAGCGATCAAGCGAAAGACGTCGGAGTGTCTGGACATGCGCAGACCGTGGATCAATCGCAGACGGTTTCTTGCGACTGCCGGCGCGGGAGCGCTTGCGGCCACGCCGCTTCGCCACGTAGGCGCAGAGCAGCGAGCTATCCGGATCGGCTTCGTGGCGCCGATGACCGGTTTCTTGGCATTTTTCTCTGAGCATGTGCCATTTGTGATGAACCAGGTCGCCAAAGCGACTGGGAATAAGATCAAAGTTGGCGGCCAGGAATATCAGCTTGAAATCCTGTTACGCGATACCCAGTCAAGCCCAAATCGGGCGGCCGAGGTCGCCTCGGAGCTCATTCTGAAGGATAATGTCAACCTAATGCTCTCCGGTGCAGCGCCCGAGACCACCAATCCGGTTGCTGATCAATGCGAAGTCAATGGCGTCCCGTGCCTGACAAACGATGCTCCAATCGAGCCGTATTTCCTCGGCCGCCGTGGTGACCCGAAGGTCGGCTTCGAGTGGACCTATCACTTTTCATTCGACACGCTGAGCCAGACCCGCACGTTTATTGGCTCGTGGAAGGAGATGCAGACCAACAAGGTGGTGGGCGGGCTTTGGCCGAATGACACCGACGGACGGACCTACGCTGGCATCTACGCCAAGATGCTCGAGCGGGAGGGCTACCGCCTGGTCGATCCGGGCCGGTTTGACATGCCGTCCGGCACCTACAATGCCCAGATCGCGGCATTCAAAGGCGCAGGCGTGGAGATTGTCACCGGCGTTCTGCCGCCGCCGGAATTCACATTGTTCTGGAATGGCTGCGCCCAGCAGGGCTACCGGCCGAAAATTGTCACGCTCGGAAAGGCGCTCGAATTTCCCGCAGGCGTAGTGCCGCTCGGAGATCGTGCCATCGGCCTGACGACCGATGCGATTTGGGCGCCGAACTTTCCCTTCACATCGGGTTTGACGGGGCAGACCGCGCAACAACTTACCGACGCTTACGAGCAGGAAAGCGGCCGCCAGGCGTCATTCATGCTGGGCGGACGGCACGGCTTGTTTGAGGTGGGCATCCACGCTTTGAAACAGGCTCGCGGCACCGACCACGCGTCGATCCGCGACGCTCTGCGCGACATGGATTACGACTCGATTTGTGGGCACATTAATTTCAAGGGCGGCATGTTCCCGAATGTGTGCTCCACGCCGATTGTGACGGTGCAGTGGAACCGCGGCACCAAGCATCCATATGAAATGTTCGTGGTATCGAACTCGACGGCGCCCAACGTTCCCGTCCAGGCCAAGCAGTTCTTTATTCCGTATTCCTGAAAGAGCGAGAACCGCCTCCGTTGACCGGCGGCCTGGAAGCGTATGGGCCGAAACGGCCTGCGCCACGATCAAATGTAGCTGGCGCGCGCATTACGATTAAGGCATTTCTTCGCCTTGAAAGAAGACTCATCGAGTTTACAGCATGACAAATACTGTCTACCTTCGCGTGCAGCGAAGCCGGGGAATAGCTCTGCTGCCAAGAGCGAGCGCAGAATTATTGGCGAGGCGGTTTGCCTCACGATTGCAGACAAAGCGCGCTGGTGTCCCCCATGGTTGAAGTCAATCGGCGGACGGTTTCGGAACGGGATCAGCCTGGCGCCTGGCGCGAGGTGATCCATGGCTTCTTCGGTGACTCGAACGTTCTCATTCGCGAGCAGGATCGGTTTTCCGGCAACGTCTTGCATTGTCATTTCGGCAATCTGGATTTTTCCCGAATCACCAGCTCCAGCGAATTTACCGAGCGAACGTCGCGCCATGTGCGGAAGGACGGACGCGATCACTTCGTTCTCGTCAATGTCCGCAACGGCGTCGTTCAATTAAAACAGCGTGGGCGCGACCGCGAGATCCCGACCGGCGCATTTGCGCTTTTTGACTTGAACAGCCCGTGGACCTGGGAGCATGCGCAGGCGACGGAGATTATCAACATCACTGTCCCCGCCTTCATGCTGCGATCTCGGCTGAGAACGGTCGATCAACTTGTCTGTATCCCGTCCGACGGAAAAACCGGGCTATGGGGTATCACATCGGATCTGATGCGCTCCCTAAGCGAACAGCTTGGCTCTGTCCCGTCTCCCGCAGCCTATTCTTATAGTAGCCAGTTGGTGGAGCTCATCGCGCTCGCCTTTGAAGCTGGCGACACCGACACGCTTGAAAGCGACAACGCGCCGGTGCGCACGGCACTTCGGCGCCGCTGCATCGGCTTTATGCGTGCCAACTTCGCCGATCAGGAGCTTGACCCGGAGAAGATCAGTTCCTCAATGGGAATTTCCGTGCGTTACCTGCATCGAATCTTTCAGGATGAAAGTGACACGGTGTGCGCGTCGCTGCGCGATCTCCGCCTCCAGGCCGCGCATTCCGCCCTGGCAAACCCGGCAAATGGCCGCCTCCCGATCAGCGAAATCGCGTTGCGCTCCGGCTTCAAGAGCCCCGCCCATTTCGCGGCCGCCTTTAAGAGCAAGTATGGGATTTCGGCGACCGAATGGCGCCGCAGCGCGCAAGTCGAACTTCCCACTAGCCCGGAACAACCGCGGCGTTGAGGCACATCAACGGCAGCAGGCTTTGGTGTTTTTCCGTTGAGGCACAATTTCTTGTTCTTCAGCGCTCAATTCCGCGAGCTCGGTTGCTCCATCCACACCGGTATTTATTGTCTTGCAGGGGCGACTTAATGGCGACTTTCAAGCGCATGGAAGCGATGCGAGGTTTCCGTGAAATTCGGCATATTTCTGCCCAATGGCAGCAACGGCTACATCATCTCGCGAGCCAGTCCGCAATATTCCCCGACGTTTGAGCATAACAAAGCCATTGCGATCGAAGCCGAGCGACAGGGCTTTCACATGATCCTGTCGATGATGAAGTACCGCGGCTTTGGCGGCGAAACCGGATTTTGGGATGAATGCTTGGAGACCTTCACGCTGATGGGCGCGCTCGCAGCGGTCACGAGCCGGCTGGAACTGTACCCTTCGGTGACGTTGCTCGCGCATCATCCGGCGGTCGTAGCGCGGATGGTGGCGACCATCGACGACATCAGCCAGGGCCGCTGCGGCCTCAACATCGTGACCGGATGGAATAGGCCGGAATACCTCCAAATGGGCCTGTGGCGAGGTAACGGTTATTTCGAACAAAGGTACCAATATGCACGGGAATACGTGCGGATCCTCAAGCAGCTTTGGCGTGACGGCACGGTTACTGGCCGCACCGAGCATTTCACGCTTGAGGACTGTCATTGTTATCCGCAGCCGCGCCATGAAATTCCACTGGTGTCGGCCGGGCAGTCTGAGGCAGGCTTTCAATTCGTCGCCGAATACGCCGACGAAAGCTTCATGGTCGCCGATCGCTGGCATTTGAAGGAGAAGGTGGACCGGCTCAAGGCCGCCGGCGCTCATAGCGGGCGCAGGGTTGGCGGCTACGCGCTTTTCCAGATTATCAGCGCCGCGACGGAGAGCGAGGCGAACGAGGTGCAGGCGGAAATCGTGCACGGCGTTGATTTGGTCGCGCTCGGAAATATGCTCGACAGCGCATCATTGGACAGCAACAAGGGCGGGAGCTCAGAACACCATTTGGCCGGCCTGTCGCGGACGCCCGCGCAGGGTCATGGCGCGTTCATGAGCATTCCGACAATCTGCGGTTCGTATGAAAGCGTCGCCGAACAACTTGACGAAATCGTTGCCGAAAGCGGAATCGATGGTTGCCTGTTCAGCTTCCCCGATTTCGTCGAAGGCATCCGCGGCTTTGGCGAGCATATCTATCCACGCCTGTCGTGCACCAAAACCGTCACGAAGGCTGAGGCGGTCTGAACGCGTCAACCGGCCCACCTCGCCCCTGGAAGGACGAGAATCTCCGCCGTTGACTATCAGCTACTCGGCATCGCCTCCGGCTCGCCGCCCACCGGGATGTTCGGGGCCAGTTGATTGTCGACGATCACCAGTTCCAGCGGCCACCTCTTGTCCTTGCTCTTGCGCCATTGTCCGGCGACGAGCTGGGTCAGGGCGGTGTTCGGGAACGGCCCCTTCTTGAAGTCGACCGGACCGACGATGGTCTGGAACGCGTTGTCGCGCACAGCGTCGCGGATCGACGCCGGGTCGTCGAGCTTCTGCGTCATCTTCAACGCGGCGATCGGCACTTCCAGCAACGAATGGCGGAAGCCCAGCCCCATCGACGCCTGCTGGTTGGTATCCTTCTCGTAGGCGTCGGCGAGTTCGGCCGAGCTTTGTTTGGTCAGGCTCGACGAATAGGGATGGAAGCGCGACCACCAGACCTCGGTCACCATGTTGATGGCGCGGTCGCCGAACGGATACATGCCCTGCGGGAACTCGCTGACCTTGCCGGCGGTGACGACTTTCGGCTTGAAGCCCTGCTGGGCGCATTGGTTCCAAAAAACCGTGAAATTCGGACCGGGGATGACCGTGAAGACGATTTCCGCGCCTTCGGATTTGAATTTCGTGATTTCAGGCGTGCAGTCGCTGACCGGCAGATCGAAGCGGCCCGGATCGATGATGGTGAAACCGGCCCCATTGATCACCGGCGGCATGACGTGCTCGAAGACGCGCCCGTCGTCGTCGTTGGCCCACATTACGCCGAGTTTCTTGTTGGTTTTCACGCGTGCCCACGTCTTCAGATTGACCCCGATCGCCGAGGCGCCGTTGAAGAAGAAGTTGTAGGTCCACTCGAAGCCCTTCTTCGGATCGCCCTTGCGTCCGAAGAAATAAGACTCGAGCGGATCGTCATTGGAGACGCACGGCATGCCGTTGATTTCGCACTGATCGGAAACCGGGTTGACGGTCTCCGGTGTGGCGAAAGCGGTGACGATGTGAACCTTGTCGCTAAGGATCAGTTCCTGGGTGACGGAGGATGCCCGGTTCGGATTGGACTGGCTGTCCTTGGCGACGATCTCGAGCGGGTGCTTCGTGCCATTGATGGTGATCGAGTTGCCGGTCGACTTCTTGGCATGCTCGATGGCCCAGGACATCTCTTCATAGAACAAAGCCAAGAAACCGGTCCTCGGACCGACCAGGCCGATCTTGACCGTCTCCGGCACAGCTATTGCGGGCCGAAACAAAGCCGGCGTCGACGCGGCGGCAAGACCACTGATGGCGGCGCCCTTGAGCACTTTCCGGCGGCTGACAGTGTGCGTTGATTGTTTCACCGAACCGTCCTCCCTGAGCTTATTTTTAGGGTGTCTTCGACACCTGCGGGTCGGCAACGATTGCCACGCCGCGCGGAACAACTTAGCGGGGCGCATCAATGCGGCCAAGGGGACTTTCGGCCCCAACCTCTTGCTTCGATGTCGCAGCAGCGGGGCGCGGACTATTCTTTACAGGCGTTGCTTGCGCCCGAGCGCTCCTGCGCATGCTTGCCTTCGGTAAAGTCGTGAACGTGGCATCGCGCTGAAATGGATCACTACGCTCTTGATTTGACTCACTCTTTTTCGTGCCTACTCCGAAACGACGTTTGAGTTTTTGCAGTGAGTGCAGTCTCGCCGCAGCAAAAATCCGCGATAATAGTTTTTTAGAAAATGCCGAGTCTCGACTCTCGACAAATCAGCGCACATCGATTCTTATGCACTGATTCGGAGGAGATGCGGCACATCCTTCCGATGCAGGTGCAGGGGACCGTCCGAACGGAGGCAGGCGATGGCGCGCGCCGAAACGGCGAGTGCGTCTCTACGTTCAGATTCCATCCAGGGGCTGGCCAAGTCGATCGCCAAGCCCGCTTATCGACGGCTCCTGAACGTCGAGCCGCTTCTTCGTCGGACCGTTCCGGCTCTGATCGTGGCTTTTCTGATAACGATTTGCGTGGGAGCGGTCGTTCAAGTTCTCGAGCAGCGCCGGCAGCTCATCGTGCAGTCCCGGCAGGCGATCGAAGCGCTTGCAGATGTAACCGCCGTCCAGCTCGAGCATTCGGGAAGAGATCTCAGGGGAAGTTCCAATCGAACATCGCCTGCGCTTGAGCACGCGTTACCGGCGTGGGCGGATGCCGAACTTTCCATCGTGGTCGCCGACTCCGACGGCATAATTATCGGCAGCGTGCCGGCCGATCCGGAGAAACTCGGCCGTCCGATCCTGGACGTGCTCGGCATCGCCCAGCCTTTGACAGTTCTCGGTAGCGCCAACACGCTCGAGGTCACGTTGCCCAACGGCACCGCCGCCTTGGCCGCGGTGCGGCCGTTGCGCAATCCGTTGGGACTACTCGCCGTCATCGAGACCGCAAGCCGCGCGCTCATAACATGGCGCTCAACCACGGCATTGACCGTTACGCTTTCGGCAACGACCAGCTTCGTCGTTCTCATTCTCGGTTTCGCGTTTCATTGGCAGGCTACGCGCGCCCGAGAGGCGGACCTGATCCACGACACCGTGCGCGGCCGCATCGACACTGCGCTCAATCGCGGCCGTTGCGGCCTGTGGGATTGGGATTTGGCGCGCGGACGCATTTTTTGGTCGCATTCGATGTTCGACATGCTCGGCCTGCCCGCAAAGGACGAACTACTCTCTTTCGGAGAGCTCAAGGCGCTGGTCCATCCGGACGATATCGACCTTTACGGACTGGCGACACGGCTTGCCGACGCGAAGGCGCAATCAATCGACCACGCCTTCCGCATGCGCCATGCCGACGGCCGCTGGCTGTGGTTGCGCGTTCGATGCGAATTGGCGCGCCAGGAGGACGAGCCGGGGCTGCATCTCATCGGTATCGCGGTCGACGTTTCGGAACAGAAGAATCTTATGGCGAAAACGACGGCTGCGGATTTGCGGCTGCGGGACGCCATTGAGACAATTCCGGAAGCCTTCGTATTGTGGGACGCCGACAACCGCCTGGTTCTTTGTAACTCGAATTTTCAGGAACTGCACCGCCTGCCGGACAGCGCGGTTCTTCCGAGCACCCCCTACTCCACCGTCGTGGCCGCAGGCAAAAAGGCCATAATCCGCACCACCAACGCCAGCGAGGACGGGCAACCGCAAGGGGCGCGCACGTTCGAAGCGCAGCTCAACGACGGCCGCTGGATGCATATCAGCGAACGCCGCACGAAGGACGGGGGTTACGTGTCGGTCGGCACCGATATCACCAAAATCAAGCAACACGAGCAAAAGCTCGTCGAGGGAGAGAAAAGGCGAATCGCCACGATTGCGGACTTGCGCAAATCCCAGCAAATGCTGGAACATCAGACCGGAGAGCTCGCCGATCTGGCGCTGAAATATGCCGAGGAAAAGACCCGCGCTGAGGATGCCAACCAAGCGAAATCAAAGTTTTTGGCCAACATGAGCCACGAACTGCGCACGCCGCTGAATGCGATTATCGGCTTTTCGGAAATCATGGAATCGGGAATGTTCGGGCCGCTCGGTGCGAAAAAATATGGCGAATATTCACGGGACATCCGCGAAAGCGGCCAATACCTGCTTGATGTCATCAACGACATTCTCGACATGTCGAAGATCGAGGCTGGCGGCATCCATCTTCATCCCGAAACCGTTGAGCTCGACGATATTCTGGCTGACTGCACGCGCGTGGTCTTCGGTCGAGCGAACGAAAAAGGATTGACGCTGAGGTCCCGGGTAGCTCCCGCTCTGACGCTGACCGCCGACCGCCGAGCGCTAAAGCAAGTAGCCCTCAACCTTTTATCAAACGCCGTGAAATTCACGCCCGACGGCGGCTCCGTGACCGTCTACGGAAGGCTGCGCGGCGGTTTAGTCACCATCGCAATCTCAGACAACGGCATCGGCATCCCCAAAGACGCTCTGCGCAAACTCGGTCGCCCATTCGAGCAAGTGGAAAGTCAATTGACGAAGCGGCATCAAGGCTCCGGACTCGGACTGGCGATCGCAAAATCCCTCGCCGAGTTGCACGGCGGAAGAATGCGTATTCGTTCGGTTCTCGGCGTCGGCACGACGGTGGTGGTGCGGCTGCCGCTGAAAACCCGGCAAGTAGCCGCGTACCGGGAAGCGAAGGCCGGCTAGAGCATGATCCCGAAGTGGACACCGGTTTTCGGAAGAGATCATGCTCCATCAAGAAGCTAGAGCGGCATGATGATTCGAAGAGAAGTCATCGCGCTCTAAGGGTGCGCTCCAAGGAGCCGCACGAAACACTCCCGCGTTTCGCGTTCCATTTCGGCAAGGTGCGCTTGTAATGCCGGAAAATCCGGCAGATCCGCTGCACGGGTGAGAAGTCCGAGAACTCCGGAGCTCGCCGTTTTTGGGTCGAACACGCCCGGCAGGCAAAGCCGCAAGATTTGTGTCAGACCGTGATAGAGCCGCACTGCCGGCCGCAACACTTCGGCGTCCTCCGGTTTGAGAATTTCGCCGTGCGCGGCGTGCTCCAGAACGCGTACCGTAGAAACATCGAGAATTCCCGGCGCTGCCGCAGCATTCACCAACTGCAGGTATTGGGCGATAAATTCAATGTCGATCAGGCCGCCGGCGGCATATTTGAGATCCCACGCGTCGGTGTCGCCCTTTTCTTTCGCGATCGCGCCCCGCATTTCGATGACGTCAGCGGCAACCGCCGCAGCGTCGCGTTGGCGGCAAAGCACGTCGTGAATTGCCGATTCGACGCGGTCCGCAAAATCCGGCGAGGCCGCGACAACGCGCGCCCGCGTCAATGCCATATGCTCCCAAGTCCACGCTTCACGCTCCTGGTAGCCGATAAATCCGTCAATGTGCGTCGCCAGCGGGCCGGAACGCCCCGAGGGCCGCAACCGCATATCGACCTGATACAGGACGCCGTAGTTGGTCTGCACCGTGAGGGCGCTGATCAGGCGTTGTGTGAAACGGGCAAAATATTGGGCGCCGTAAAGCGGGCGCTTGCCGTCGGACTCCGGTTCTTCGTCATCGAAATCGTAGACGACAATGAGATCGAGGTCCGAGGTCGCGGTCATCTCGCGCGCACCGAGCCGGCCGAGCGCGACAATCGCGATTTCCTGGCCAGAGATTCGCCCGTGGCTGGCGATAAAATCCTCCTCGACGCGCGCCTTTAGCGCCCGGATAAGGACGTCGGCTAATTCCGCAAAAACATCACCGGCACGGTCGGCGGAAAGCGAGCCAGAAAGGATGCGCGCGCCGATCAGAAACATGTGTTCCTGGCCAAACAGACGGATTGCGTCGAGAACCTCTTCATAACCCCGCGCCTCCCCTACGGCCCTCACGAGCCCTTGCTCGAGCTCTTTCGCGCCGGGCAACGCGGCGAATGAAGCGGGGTCGATCAGCGGATCGATGACATGCGGATGCCGGGCCAAAATGTCGGCGAGCCGCGGCGCGGTACCGAGAATAAGCGCGATGAAGCCGACAAGCCCCGGTTTCTGGCGCAACAATGACAGCAAGCGTCCGCCGGCGCGCAACCCGGCGAGAAATTGGTCGAAAGCGGCGAGCGCCGCATCTGGATTGTCGGTCGTTGCGAGCTGCTGGATGATAATCGGCACCAGCTCGTTTAGGTTTTTGCGCGCCTGCTCGCCGCGCAAGGCCCGATAGGCCGCGCCGTGCCAGCGCCGCACCGCGGCATCGACTTCGCGTGGCTGGCGAAATCCCAATTCCGCAAGCCGATCGAGCGTGGGGCTAGTGCCGGCGACCGGACCGGAAAAGGAAAGATGCTGAGGTGAATCGCCGGCGGCGGGAGCTGTTTCGAACAGCCGAACGTAATGTTTCTCGACCGTGCGCAAGTGCCCGAGCAGCACGCTTGCGAAAGCATCGCGGTCCGCGAAGCCCAGGAAGCGCGCGAAATCCTCAAGCTCCCCCGGGTCGGACGGCAGCGAATGTGTTTGCTCATCTGCGCGCATTTGCAGGCGGTGCTCGACAACCCGCAGGAAATCGTAAGCTCCCGTCAATTCATCGCGTGCCGAAGTACCTATCCAGCCGCCAGCCGCCAGCGCCGCAAGCGTCGCTACCGTGCCGCGGTCGCGAAGTACATTGTTGCGGCCGCCGGCAATCAGCTGCTGGGTCTGTACGAAAAACTCGATCTCGCGAATACCGCCGCGACCGACTTTGACGTTGTGCCCTTCCACGGCGATTTCGCCGTGACCGCGGTAGACATGAATTTGCTGCTTCATCGCGTGCACGTCGGCGACGGCAGTGAAATCCAGGTATTTGCGCCAGATGAAGGGAGAAAGCTCGCTTATGAATTTGGCGCCCGCTTCGAGGTCGCCAGCGCAGGCGCGCGCCTTGATCAGCACCGCGCGCTCCCAGGTCTGGCCTCGGCTTTCGTAATAGTCGAGCGCCGCGTCGGTCGATATCGCAATCTGGGTGGAAGACGGATCGGGCCGCAGACGCAGATCGACGCGGAACACGTAGCCATCGGTCGTCCGCTCTTGCAAAAGCTTGACCAAATCTCGCGTCAGCCGGGTGAAAAACGGCATCGCCTCTACACCGTCTGCCAATACCGGGCCGGCCGGGTCGAAAAACACCATGAGGTCAATATCGCTGGAATAGTTCAGCTCATGGGCGCCCATCTTCCCCATGGCCAGCACCATGTAACCGGAGCCGATTTCAGGATTTTTTGGATCGGCCAAGCGGACCTTCCGACTTTTGGCGGCCTGGGTGAGCAAGTGACGGACACCGACGCGTAGCGCCGTATCGGCGACGTCGGTGAGCGATGTGGTCACGCGAGCAAGCGGCCAAACTCCGCCGATGTCGGCGAGCGCAATCAAGAGTGCCGCTTCCGTCTTCATGCGGCGGAGAATGCGCATAACACGCGCGGCGTCCGATGCCGTCGCGCTGGATCGCTGTGCTGTCTTTAAGAGTTTGGCGAATTCTTCTTCGGGACTGTTCGTGACTAGACGCAGCAGGCGGTCCGGATCGGCGCAGACGAGGTCCCAAAGGTAAGGCGCGGTACCCGCGACTCCGGAGAGCATGGCGCTAAGCCGCGGGTTCGCCGCTATCAATGACTTTAGCGACTTGCCGGCGGCGCTTCGCGCTATGCCCGATATCCACTCGGCGCTGCGATTGCGGCCTCGGGCCGAGACGCGCGGCAGCGCGCCGGCGAGCCGACGAAACAATGCCCCATCTTCAACTTTGCTGATTGGGCGCTTCCCGGATTTAGCCGCCCGCATCAGGCGCCCGCGGGCCCTGCCCGCGGCAAAGCAATGATACTTTTCAAGCCGGGTTCATTGTCTTCGAGCTTGAGTTCACCGCCGTGAAGCCGTGCAACCGCGGAAGCGAGACTCAAACCCAGTCCAGAGCCCGGCTGCGACCGGCTCTGCTCCAGCCGAACGAACCGCTCGACCACGCGGCCGCGATCGGCCGCGGCAATCCCCGGGCCATGATCCGCGACCGTCAACGTGATGCGATCTGCGTCGGCGCCGGCTTTCACCAGGATTTCCGCAGGCACGCCGTTGACCTTGACCGTGTCTGGCGCTGCATATTTGATCGCGTTGTCGATGAGATTAGCGAGAGCCTGGCTAATCAATTCGCGATTGCCGCGCACCGGCGCTTCTGCCGGCGCCTCGACCTTGAGTGCCAATCCTTTCTCATCCGCCAGCGGCTCGTACAATTCGCCGACGTCGCGAGCGATCGCCGCTGCGTCGAACTCCACCATGTTGTCGCGCGCATGACCGGATTCCGCGCGGGCGATCATCAACAGCGCGTCGAATGTGCGAATGAGCTCATCCGATTCGCCGATGGTGGATTCCAGCGCAGCGCGATATTCGGCTTCGCCGCGCGCGCCGCGCAACGCCTGTTCGCAGCGGTTGCGCAATCGGGTCAACGGCGTTTTCAGATCGTGCGCGATGTTATCGGACACTTCTTTCAGTCCGCCCATGAGGCCTTCAATACGCTCCAGCATGGCGTTGAGGTTGTCGGCGAGACGGTCAAGCTCGTCACCGGTGCCGGCTACCGGCAGCCTGCCGGCAAGATCGCCAGCCATGATGGTCTGTGCTTTCTCGGTCATGGCGTCGATCCGCTTGAGCACACGGCGGCTGACAAAGAAGCCGCCGCCGAGACCGAGCACGACCACCAGCGCAATAGACCAGCGTCCAGCATTAGCGATGATGGCGTAGATGCGTTCACGTTCCTCAAGATCGCGCCCCACCAACAAGCGAAAGCCGCCGGGCATTTCCACAACGCGCACCAGCGCCCGGTGCTCGCTTTCTTCCGACGATTCGATGCGGCGATAACTCGATTCAAACCATCCCTCATGATCAAGAACGCCCGGCTCCAACGAACTGACATTGCCGGCAAGACCTTCGCCGCTCGGTGTGGTCAGCAGATAAAGACTTGAACCCGGACGCCGCGCCCGCAAATCGAGAATTGTCTCCAAACGCCGGATTCCGCCGGTCTCGTATTGCTCGCGCAGCACGTTGACTTCCAGGTTGACCCGGTTGGTGATTTGGTCGGTGATCAGCCGCCGCGTGTTCAAAGCGAAGTAGGCGAGCAGCGACACCGCGAATATGATAAAGACCAATAGATAGACCAGCGTCAGCCGAAACGCCGTGGCGCGCATTAGCTTTCCGAGCGCCGCAGCAACTTCAGGGCGATAATGGAAGCGTTTCAGCAGAGCCATGCGCATTAGTGTAACGCGTTTCGCTGTTTGAAGCGAACAAACACGTAAAAGGTTAAAGCATGATGGGGCCTCTCGCAGGCATTCGTATTGTCGAATTCACCGGCATCGGTCCTGGTCCGATGGCGGCGATGCTGTTCGCCGATCTCGGCGCCGAAGTCGTCCGCATCGATCGGACTACAGCAAGCGATCTCGGCATCGACATGCCGACGAAGTTTGAGTTGTTGCATCGCTCGCGCCCATCGATCGCCGTTGATCTCAAACGCGCCGAAGGAATTGCGCTTGCGAGCAAGCTCATCGAAAAAGCCGATGCGCTGATCGAAGGTTTCCGGCCGGGTACAATGGAACGTCTTGGCCTCGGTCCCGACGTCATGCTCGCGCGCAATCCGCGCCTCGTTTACGGCCGGATGACCGGATGGGGCCAGTCGGGACCGCTGGCGCAAGCGGCGGGTCATGACCTCAACTATCTCGCGCTGGCGGGAGCGCTGCACGCCATCGGCCGCTCCGGCTCAAAACCCACGCCGCCGCTCAACTTGGTGGCGGATTTCGGCGGCGGCGCGCTCTATCTCGCGTTCGGCATGGCCTGCGCCATACTTGAGGCGCAGCGCTCCGGCAAGGGACAAGTCGTAGACGCGGCGATGACCGAAGGCGCGGCGTCGTTGATGACCTTGTTCTACGGTTTGCATGCAGCGGGGCTGCACAGTCTGCAGCGCGGCACGAATTTGCTCGATAGTGGATCCGCGATTTACGAAACTTACGAATGCAGCGACGGGCGGTTTGTCGCCGTCGCGGCGATCGAGTTGAAATTCCGCAAGGTCTTGTTCGACCGCCTCGGCTTGGCAGACGCCGAAGATGGCCCCGAACTTCGCGATGCGCTTGAAAAGCTGTTTAAGACCCGGACGCGGGATGAATGGTGCACGCTGCTCGAAGGAACCGATGCCTGCTTCGCGCCGGTGCTGACCATGGAAGAAGCGCCGCGTCATCCGCATAACGTTGCCCGCGGCTCCTTTGTCGAGGTCGGCGGCGTGGTGCAACCGTCGCCGGCGCCGCGCTTCTCCAGAACCCCGGCCGTTCGACCGACGGCGCCGCAAGATAGCGGCGCCGATACGCCCGCCGTCCTCAGCGCCTGGGGAATCGCCAACGAAACAATAGAGACGCTGACCTCGAGCGGGGTGCTGGGAAGGTAGCCGCGCCATAGTTGTCGACGCAGCCGCTACTTCTCTTCGCGGATCATATAGCCGGCACCGCGCACGGTTTGCAGCAAGGGTTGGCCGAAGCCTTTGTCAATCTTGGACCGGAGACGCGAAATATGGACGTCGATGACGTTGGTTTGCGGATCGAAGTGATAGTCCCACACGTTCTCTAGCAGCATGGTGCGGGTAACAACCTGACCGGCATGCCGCATGAGATATTCGAGCAAACGAAATTCGCGCGGCTGCAGCTGCAACTCCTGTCCGGCGCGGCTGACTTCATGGGAAAGCCGATTGAGCTCAAGGTCAGCAACGCGATAAACCGTCTCCTCACCGCGCGCGCCGCGCCGGCGCGCCAGCGCTTCAATGCGCGCCAGTAATTCCGCGAATGCATAGGGTTTGGCGAGATAATCGTCGCCGCCGCTCCGCAAACCCTTCACCCGGTCGTCCACTTGAGCGAGTGCGGAAAGGATCAGCACCGGCGTTTCTATCGCCTTGCCGCGCAAGCTCGCGATGATCGACAAACCGTCAACCTTCGGCAGCATGCGATCGACGATCAAGACGTCGTATTGGCCATCGAGCGCAAGCGCCAAGCCCTCTTCGCCATCCGTTGCCTGGTCGGCGATGTGGCCGACTTCGCGGAAGGCCTTGACGAGATAATCGGCGGCGGCGCGGTCATCTTCGATGATCAGAAGGCGCATGATCGAATGTCGCCGAACGGGCAGTCCACTTTGGGCTGGAGAGGCCGTAGTATCAATAAGCATATCGTGTGGCACGATTCAGCTACCAGTAAAATAGCGAAGGCAGCGAGGGGATGGCGCCGATCAAGGGCGCCACCCCCTCCGCCAACTCTACCCGCAGCGGGGGCGACGGGATGCCTCGGGCAGAGCTGGTTTTAGGTGGGGACGGGCCGTAAGGCCCGTCCCCAGGGTACGCCCGCCGGCGGGGGCGACGGATGCCGGCGGATCGCCCCATTACTCTGGAGCTTGCTTTCGACAAATCATTCCAAAACAAGCTCTCATTACCTTGCGCGGATCCACGAAGTGGACGCAGCGCCGTGTTACGCATTGCCAAGCGGCAACGCGACAAAGCGGGTGCCTTCTCCTGATTTCAGCCGAAACAGCAGAGCATGCTTGCCTTCTTTCCGCGCGTCAGAAACTTGCTTGGTCACGTCGGCCGGTTTGGAAACAGCCTTGCCGCCGACATCGAGGATGACGTCGCCGACTTGGAAGCCGTGATCGGCGGCAACACCGTTCGGATCGACCGCGGTGACGAGCACGCCGTTGCCCTGCTCTCCGGACTGGCCACCTATGGCCAGCGTCAGGCCAAGCTTCGGAATCTCGCTGTCCGCCGTGGGACGCTCGTTCTGCTGGTTGGCGGCCTGACGCTCGGCCGGCAAAGTCCCGAGCGTAATCGACACTGTCTTTTCCTCGCCCTGATGGACCAAAGTGAGCTTGACCGTAGCGCCAGGAGCCATGGTGCCGATCCGGCGCGCGAGTTCGCGGGCGTCCGCGACAGAATTGCCGTCGACCGAGGTGATAACGTCGCCGCTGGTGATGCCTGCCTTGGCAGCCGGGCTATTGGGCTGCGGCTCGGAGACGAGTGCACCGCTCGCTTTCTTTAAGCCGAGGCTTTCGGCCAGCTCCGGCGTCACCGGCTGAATTTGCACGCCGATCCAGCCACGAGTCACGTTGCCCTTTTCGCGCAACTGCGCCACGACGCTTTTGACCGTGTCGGCCGGGATGGCAAACGCAATTCCGACCGAGCCGCCCGACGGTGAAAAGATCGCAGTATTGACGCCGATCACATCGCCATCGACATCGAAGGCGGGACCTCCAGAGTTGCCCTTGTTCACCGGAGCGTCGATCTGGATGAAGTCGTCGTACGGCCCGGCGCCGATATCGCGGCCGCGGGCCGAAACAATACCGGCCGTCACGGTGCCGCCGAGACCGAAAGGATTGCCGACAGCGAGCACCCAATCGCCGACCCGCGGCGTATGTTCCGCGAGTTTTACGTAGGGAAAGTCGTTGCCGTCGATTTTTATCAGCGCCAAGTCGGTACGCGAGTCGGTACCGATCACCTTGGCAGTAAATGTCTTGCCGTCATCGGTCGTGACCTGAACTTTGTCCGCGTTCTGGACGACGTGGTTATTGGTCACCGCGTAACCGTCGGCGGTGATAAAGAAGCCAGACCCCTGGCCGGTAATGAGCTGGTGACGACCCTCCCCATTCTCCGGCATTCCGAAACGGCGGAAGAAGCGGTCAAACGGCGAGCCGGGCGGCATCGGCAGCTCCTGCTCGTCGGACCCCGACGTCGTCCTTTCCACTCTCACCCGGACGGAGATAACTGCCGGCTTTACTTTGGTGACGATATCGGCGAACCCGACCGGATGTTGCGGCAGTTGTTGCGCTTGCTCCGAAAGATTTTGCGCGTGTGCCGAACTCGCAAATAACGCAGCGCTTGGGTTCGCATGTGGCGCAAGGAAAAACGCAGCGGCGCCGAGGCCCGCGATTGTCGTCGCCATTAAGCCAATACGGCGCGCAGACAATACGCGGCGCGAATGTTGGTCGTTGCCGTTCATTACCTTCTCCAACTTGAGCTCTGGCCGTTTTGCCAACGGAACCGTGCCTCTGACGGGGCCGTGCGTTGCCGTCAAATGTGGATGGCCGCGCCTTACCGCGCGCTGTCGCGCATATTAAAAGTTGGTAATGTTCCGCGCCCGAACCCTGCGGCCGTGGCCGCTAGCATGCGACTGCGTTGCATGCCCAATCAGGCGTCAGGGCCGTGCCCCAACGGAAGCTTACGGCTGATCGCGCAACAGCTCTGCCAGCCGGGCTTCTTCCGCCGAGGTCAGGTTCATCGTTTCTGGCGCAAGCGCGTTTCGCCGCCGGCGGCTAACAACAACGAGCAGGGCAATTCCAAGCAGCACGGTTGCGGGCGGCGCTCCCCATAAAGCCAGCGTGTGCCAGGACAGACGCGGCTTAAGCAGGACGAATTCGCCATAGCGGGCGACAAGGAAATCCACCACCTGCGCGTCGGTATCGCCGGCCTTCAAACGCTCCCGCACGATCACGCGCAAGTCGTGAGCGAGTGGCGCCTCCGAATCGTCGATCGATTGATTTTGACAAACGAGACAGCGCAGTTCCCTGGAAAGGTTACGCGCTCGCGCTTCCAATCCGGGATCGGCCAGCATCTCGTTTGATTCAACCGCGCGAAGCGGAAACACCGCCAAGAATGAAAAAACGAATGCCAGCAACAGGCCAAGCCAGAACGTGTTCGATTGTCGCGCGCCGCTTGCCCGCTTCATAATCACTTCGCTGCCTGAAGGACCGCACTCGCTTTTGCCCGCCGCGGCGCGCCGACGCGTAAGCGTCGGTCGGAAAGCGAGAGCGCGCCGCCCGCGAACATTATCAAAGCGCCAAGCCAAATCATCAGCACTTGCGGCTTGAAGTATAAGCGAACGGGGACCGCGCCCTGCGCGGTAGCATCGCCGATGGACAGGTAAAGCTGGCTCATGCCGCGTGTCATCAGCGCCGCTTCGGTGGTCGCCATTTCGCGGCTCGGAAACATGCGCCGGCTCGGCTCAAGCGCTCCAATCAAATCGCCGCCGCTTCGGCGGACGCTGAAGTGGCCGACGGAGTCCTGATAATTGGCGCCGGCGCGCTTGAGAATGCCGTCGAAAGTGAGCCGATAATGGGCCAATTCGACCGTATCGCCGGGCTTTAGCGCCGCGATCCGCTCACTTCCCCACGCGGTCACGGCAACAATGCCAAAGAGCGTTACGCCCATGCCGAAATGGGCGAACGCGGCTCCCCACGCCGAGCGCGGTAAGCCCACGGCGCGGCGCAGAGCGGCGGCAAGCGGAATGCGCAGCACCAAAGTGCGCTCGGCAATATCGACTAGCGCTCCCGCCATCACGAAGATCGCGACGCCGAGGCCGAACGGCGCCAATACCGGTCCGCCGCGCTGCAAGGCGAAGGCCGCGGCCACCGTGATCGCGGCAAGAATCGCGGCGACCGCCAAACGCTGCCCCGCGGCAAGCAAATCGCCGCGTTTCCATCCGAGCAGCGGACCAAATGGCATGGCTATGAGCAGCGGGACGAAGAGCGGAGCGAATGTCGCATTGAAGAACGGGGGGCCGACGGAAATCTTCTCTCCCGTGAGCGCTTCCAGCGCCAGCGGATAAAGGGTGCCGACGAAGACCGTCGCGCAGGCCGACGTCAGGAGCAAATTGTTGAGGACAAGTGCGCCTTCGCGCGAAATCGGCGCGAACAGCCCGCCTTGCTTCAGGAGCGGAGCCCGCCACGCATAGAGCGCCAAAGCACCGCCGATGAAAGCGACAAGGATCGCCAAGATGAAAATGCCGCGTCGCGGATCGGTGGCGAAGGCGTGCACGGAGGTGAGCACACCCGAGCGAACCAGGAACGTCCCGATCAAGGACAGCGAGAAGGCGACAATAGCGAGAAGAATAGTCCAAACCTTCAGCGCGCCGCGCTTTTCCATCACGACGGCGGAATGGAGCAAAGCAGTGCCGGCGAGCCAGGGCATCAACGAGGCGTTTTCGACCGGATCCCAAAACCAAAAGCCGCCCCAGCCGAGCTCGTAATACGCCCAGAACGAGCCGCCGGCGATTCCCAGCGTCAGGCACATCCAGGCGCCAAGTACCCAGGGACGTACCCAACGCGCCCACGCCGCGTCGATGCGGCCTTCCAGCAAAGCCGCGATTGCGAAAGAAAACGCGATCGAGAAGCCGACATAGCCGAGATAAAGAAATGGCGGATGGAAGGCCAATCCCGGATCTTGAAGGATCGGGTTGAGGTCACGCCCTTCAAACGGGGCATCCGCAATGCGCAGAAAGGGATTTGAGGTCAGCAGAATGAAAAGCTCAAAGGCGGCGGCGATCCATGCTTGCACCGCCAGCGCATTAGTCTTGAGCCTGAGCGGCAAGTTGTTGCCGAACGCCGCAACGAGCGCCCCGAAAAGCGCGAGAATGAGAATCCACAGCATCATGGAGCCTTCATGGTTTCCCCAGATGCTGGTGAGCCGGTAGAGCAAAGGCATTGCAGAATTCGAGTTCTCGTAGACGTTCAGTACCGAGAAGTCCGACGTGACATAGCAGGCACCGAGCGCCGCGAAGGCGGCGGCCACGAAAACGAACTGGGCGAGCGCCGTCGCGGACGCCATGGTCATGAGCGCCGTATCGTTGCCACGGGCGCCGATAATCGGCATCGAGCCCTGGATCAGGGCCAAACCCAGCGCCAGCACCAGGGCGTAATGGCCGAGCTCAGCGATCACGACCGGCCTCTCCTTCGGCCACGCGAGGTCGGGGTTGCACGCTCATGCGCCGGAGCCGACGAGCACACCGGAACCCACGAACAGCGGTTTGACTTCATTTGCCTACTTCCTTCGGCGGCGTCCGCTGCGTGTAGTCATCTTTCCAATGCCCCGATCGTTTCAAGGCGTCGGCGACTTCTTTCGGCATGTAGGTCTCGTCATGTTTGGCGAGGATGGTGTCGGCATTGAATAGGCCCGCGCCGTCGAGCACCCCTTCCGCCACGACGCCCTGCCCCTCGCGAAATAGGTCCGGCAGCACGCCCTGATAGGCGACGGGTATCTCACGGCTTCCGTCGGTGACGGTGAAACGGACCTTAAGATTGTTGCCGTGAAACAGGCTTCCATTCTTCACCAATCCGCCGAGTCGGATGCGTGTGCCAACCGCGACGTGCTTTGACTCGATGTCGCTCGGCGAATTGAAGAAGACAATCGAATCCCTGAAAGCATTGAGCATGAGGGCGACCGCAATGGCGAGCACGCCAAGGCCCGAGCCGATCAAAGCAAGACGTCGCTGCTTGCGTGTCATGTTACCGTCGCCCACGCACGTTCGGCCCTTCAACCCTCAAGGCCGAGCCCTTTGACCAAATCATCGATCCGTCTTACGTCCTCGGGATGCTCCGCCAGCGCACGCCTTGCGTCAGCGGCCGCGCTCTTGGCCTTGTCGCGATCCCCGAGAACGGTGTAGGCGCGGACAAGGCGGACCCAACCGTCAACATCGGCGCCATTATCGCGCAAGCGATCGGCCAAGCGCGTGACCATGCCGCTGACCATCTCACGGCGGGCATGGTCGTTCATGTTGCCGGCGGCGGCGACGTCGCTTGCAGTCGGAACCGCCTCAGCTGAAGGCGCGCCCGTCAAGTGCGCCAGCGCCTCGCGCACAAAACTCGCCCATGGTGCGCCGGGTGGCGCATCCGCAAGCAACGCCCGCCAAATCGAGGCCGCGTCCTCCGCCTTGCCGTCCTGTTCGGCAGCGAGTCCAAGAAAATAGCGCGCCTTAGGTTCATGCGGATCCAGCGCTGCCGCGCGCTCGAACGCCGCACGAGCAGCTGCGGTCACGACGCCGTCAGCGGCCGCCGCTTCCGCCTCGCCGAGATCGGCTTGGCGCGTCGCGCTTTCGCCGTTAAGCACGAGCGATCGCTTGCGCGCTTGCACCGCGTCATCAAACCGACCAAGCCGCAGATAAACCGGCGCGATCACTTCCCACCCTGTGCCATCGTTCGGATTGCGCGCCAAATTTGCTTCGACTTGGCCGACCAGACCCGTAATTGATTGTTGCTTTTCCGGGGCATGTACTCGCGCGAACGCGGGCTCGCCGGGGACATTCGGCGACCCGACTGCGACATAAAGTCCGGGGACGCCAAGCGCTAGCATGATTGCTGCAGTCAAAATCGCGGCGTGACGCCGCTTTGCGACGCGCACACCACTCTCCGCCACAACTTCAACCGCCGAGGCATTCGCGGCGGCGAGAAGCCGGCGCGACACTTCGAGCCGGGCAGCTTCCGCTTCGCTCTCACCAATCAGCCCATTGGTGCGATCACGGTCGATTTCCCGCAATTGATCCTTGTACACGAGCAGGTCGCTGCCGCCGGTGAGATTTCGGGCCCGGCGGACAAACGGCCAGCACGCGGCAAAAATTGCCGCAGCTGTCATGAAAGCAAAGACGATCCACAGAACCATGAGCCCAATAGCACATCCATAGAGAAGGCGAAGATGCGGCACCCATTTGGCCAGCCGCGGTTACATCATCACGGCCCCATTGCGGCCGCAATGGGAGCAACGGCGCGGCAATTGCGCGCTGGTCGTTCGTTCAAGAGGCGGCCGAATTGCACTGGAGTTCGAACCAGGATGACCCAGCCGGTTCGCTCCGGGCATTCGGATCGCGCAGGATCACCTCCGCAGAGGCTAGGCGCGGACCCGTTGGGCCTCGCCTCCCTTTTGCGTCGCCATTTCGGCGGCCTTGGCCAGGAGGCCGGCATAATCCGCTCCGAAAATGATCCGGCAAAATCTGACGGCTGCCTGCATTTGTGATTGGCGGAACGGCCGATCGGCTTCACTCGCCTGACCTAGCGAATCGAGCAGTATTTTGGCGCCACCCTCAAGATAGTTTTGCACGTCCGAATAGCCCCGCATGCTGGCGTCACCGACACCGAGATCGTCTGCATGTTCGCGACAGGCCATTATGAGGTCGAGCTGCATCTCGGCGTCGCTCACCTCGTTTGCTTCGAGCGCGGAGCCGGGGGCGACATCGTCTCCGGCACGCGGGCGCAGGATGCGGCGGACCCGCCCCGGCGCCTGTTCAATTGCCGCCTTCAGCGCATCAGTCAACCCGCTGCGGATCGCCGCGAACCGGCGGCTCCAGTATGAATCCGCTGCAAAGTTTAGCTCAGTGTTTATGCCGCGCACCGCCGCACAAATCGCCCGCGCCAGTGGAGCCACTTGACGTCGCACTTTGAGGCAGGACTGCAAGTCGCTCAACATGCATTCGAGGTCGCCAAACACGATGTTGACGGCGACGGCAAAAGGCGTGCCGGCGACACGAATCTCGTCGCTGCTCGCGGCTGCGCGCGTGGCGATACGAACAAGCTGCCACGGTTCAGCCAAACGGCCGACCACCAGAACAAGACCATAAAGGAAAATATCGTTCTTGCTCGCTATCGCTCCTTCCGCCCTTTGCGCGGTCGCACCGGTGAGCAATGCCTTGACCAAATCAACTTGCTCGCGCTCGAACGCCGGCATTATTGCCGGCAGGCGCTGAGCAACGGTGGGAAGCACATCGCGGCAGGCGAGAATTTTGGCAAGCGTCGCTATGGTTTCTACCGCGCGCGGCACGCCGATTTGCGCGGCGAGATAGCGCTGCACGCTGTCATCTTTCTGGCTTCCGGCGACAACTTCGGTGATGCGGAGCATTGCGCGATCATGCAAGGTCCGCATCAGCTGTTCCGCCTTCAGCCGATCGTCTTCGAACAGCGCACGATTGATGTCGGCGACCAGCGCTTTGGCCTCGGCGGGCATCAGATCGCGCCCTATCCAATCCCACGTCGGCGCGAGCGATGAACGCGCGATGCGTCCGACGCGCTTGTGATCGGCGGAATCGTTGATCAGGAACGGTTCGAGCGGCGCGAAGAAAAGGCGGGCAGCATCGCCAATTCGCGGCACCTTCTGCCCCGCGGCGCGAATTGTTCGCCGTAATTCCTGGAGAATTAATTGGCTGCCCGCGACGTCCTCGCCGCGAAGCAGATCACGCTCCAACTCGACAATGAGCATGGCGCGAGCTTCCGGCTTCAACGTCCGCAGGTAGTCGCGCAGTTGCTCGACGGCTTGCCCCTCGCTCGCCATAACACCCCAAAACGTTCGGACGGTATTGTCGCTGTTGTAGTCGTCTGGCGCTTAAGAAGGAGTTACAGCAAAAGCGTCGGAATGCGCCCAATTCGGGCGTTAAAAGCAAGGCGGCAAGAGCCCCCAATGATGCGGATTAGGGCGCAATCAGCTCACGCTGGCCCAGGTCCCGTCGGACCTGCGGCAGGCGGTGCCATGCTCGGTCTGCGCGTTGCCCTCACTGTACACAGTGTGGGTGTATTCACGGCAGGCGACGCCATTTTCCTGGTAAACCGGGCCGGGCACGACATTGCCGTAGCGGCCGCTCTCCGGATTGCGCCAGGCGACCGGCGCCCCGGAAGGCCCCGTTTCCAACGCCCGGAGTTCGGCGACAACAGCGCGCCTCTTGTCCTCGTCATCAAGCGCCGCACCGGCACGATCGCCGAAAAGGGCGCCAAACCCAGCCCCAATCGACGTCCCAGCCCCGCGAGCGTCGATGGCTCCCGCCGCGGAGCCACTTATCACAGTCCCGCGGACTTCCTTTCGTCCCGGATCGGAAGAGCAAGCGGCGAGCCACAACGCCGCCGCGATGGCCGCCCCGAACCTCATCGCCAGCATGCGGCTTCACTCACGCAGCACGGCAGCACTAATGAATGCAACATTCGCTCGTTAGAACACACCGCGGTTTGCCGCAAAACTCGCCGATACAATTCTTTCGCGCTTAAGCTTACCGCCAATATGCCACGGCCGCGCGGCGGTTTGTGCTCAGCCTCCGGGGAGCGCGAGCTCAGCGCGCACTCCGCCGATCGGCGACGTATCGAGCGTCAAGACGCCTTTATAAAGGCTTGCGAGTTCGACCACGATGGAGAGGCCAAGTCCGGAGCCTGGTTTACTCTCGTCCAATCTTTGGCCGCGACGCGCCACGCGCTCGCGTTCCGCGGGCGAGAGTCCAGGCCCGTCGTCATCGACAATGACGCGCACTTTCGACTTGCCATTCGCCGCCGCGTCCTCCGCCACCACCTCGATGGCAACGCGTGAGCGCGCCCACTTGCACGCATTATCGACGAGGTTGCCGATCATCTCTTCCAGGTCCTGCTGTTCGCCGCGAAAGCGCGCGCGCGGCGGTACGTCGACCGCGATGGCGATTTCGCGATCGCGATGAAGCTTCTCCATTGTGCGCGCGAGCGCGGTCACCACCGGGGGAACGTCGATGAGCGTACCAAGCACGGTCGGCCGCGCCGCAAGCCGCGCACGTTCCAGCTGGCGCACCATCTGGTCGCGCATGAGGTCGGCTTGCTCCATGACCTTTTGCGCCAGTGGATCGTTCGCGCGAGCCGCCGCCTCATTGACGATGACCGACAATGGCGTCTTCAGCGCATGCGCGAGGTTTCCGGCATGCGTGCGCGCGCGCTCGACGATCTCATGATTGGCTTCGATCAAGGCATTGGTCTCGCGTGCGAGCGGTGCGATTTCCAGGGGGAATTCGCCTTCCAATCGTTCCGCGCGGCCGGAGCGAATGGCGGCAAGACTTTCCGAAATGCGCTTGAGAGGGGCGAGGCCCAGACGGACTTGCAGCGCCGTCGTCATAATAAGCGCGAGGGTGAGCCCGGCGAAAATGGCGCCGATGGTGCGGTCGAAACTCTTCATATCTTCGTCGATGTCGGTGGCTTCGCCCGCTACCGAGATCAGATACCGGCCGTCGTCGCCAAGATCTACGGTGCGTTGGACGACGCGCAACCGAGCGTCCTCAGGACCTGATGCATAACCCTTGAGGCATCCGCCCGAGGAAGCGGCCGGCGCGTCGTTCTCCGGCAATCGCGGTAGATTTGAATCCCACAACGAGCGCGAGGAATGCACCTCCGGCTTGATCGCGTCGAGGCGCGTGACCTGCCAGTACCAGCCGGATAGCGGCAGCTCGAACAGCGGCTCGCCAATTGATTGCGGGAATTTTTCGGTGCCCTCCTCGGGCGAGGCCACATCCGCGACCAAGGTACGCAGATAGACGTCGAGGCGGCGGTCGAACGCGCGCTCGACCGCGTTACGATAGAGCGACGACAACACCACGCCGGTGATAATGAGAATGGCCACCGTCAAGCCGGCCGCCCAAAAGAAAAGGCGAAAGGCGAGAGAATTAGTGCGCATCGGGTGGCGTCAGAAGATACCCAAGACCACGCACCGTTTGGATCACGTCAACGCCGAGTTTTTTACGAATGCGGCCAACAAAGACTTCGATGGTATTGGAATCGCGGTCGAAGTCCTGATCGTAAAGGTGCTCAACGAGTTCGGTACGCGAAACCACCCGCCCGGTATGATGCATCAAGTAGGAAAGCAGCCGGTACTCATGTGATGTAAGCTTTACCGGATTGCCTTCCACAGCAACGCGACCGGTACGGGTATCGAGACGCACCGGTCCGCAAGTGAACTCGCTCTTGGCGTGACCTGCAGAGCGGCGCAACAACGCTCGAACCCGAGCAAGCACCTCTTCAAGATGGAACGGCTTGGAAACGTAATCGTCGGCGCCCGCATCAAAGCCCTGCACCTTGTCGCTCCAGCGATCGCGCGCGGTCAGGATCAAGACGGGCATCGCGCGCCCAGCACGGCGCCAAGATTCGAGCACCGAAATACCGTCCATTTTCGGTAAGCCGATATCGAGAATGACGGCATCGTAGGGCTCGCTGTCACCCAGGTAATGGCCTTCCTCGCCGTCGAATGCGCGGTCCACCACGTAGCCGGCGTCAGTCAAGGCGGTGGCAAGCTGGCGATTAAGATCGGGATCGTCTTCGACGACAAGAAGGCGCAAAATTGGCTCCGCTTTAGCGCTCGCCGAGCGTGCCCTTAACGGCGTCCACCGCTACGTGCGTTACTTTGCCGTCGTGCGCAAGTAGCGTCAGCACGTAGACCAGCCCCTCGGGGCGACGGCAAAGCCGCGCGCGCAGCAAAGTTCCCGGCGCAATATTGTGTACGGCGTGCATAGCGGCGGCGAGCCGAATGACGGAGCCGCCCTCGATCAGCCCGTGCCGCTCTTTCTGGTTAAGACAACCGTGCTCAACTTCGGCACCGATATGTATCGGCCGCAACGCCTCCTCGGCGCTCACCGGCGTCAGCGTCATCGTAAGGATCAGCAGAACCGCTGAAATCGGACGGATCATCTCGGCCTCCCGAGCGCCAAGCGCCAGGTAAATCCGATATTCGCTGCAAACACTCGCGAGGCTTGGTCGTCTTATCCGCCTCACACCGCCTTACTACCACGATCTAGGCGGATTGCGGTGAACGAGGCCTGAACGGCCACGACCACCCTAATCCATCCCGCTTTCGACAAGACGCGCCGGCCCGTGGAGCGGGCGCTCCTCAACGGCGAACAGGCAGGCGAGCGCGATGGCAAGAAAAGCGGCCGCCGCCAAGAACACGAAGCGAAACGCGATCGCAACTTCCGCCGGATGGACGCCAAGCCCGTTCAAGCTTGAAGAGCCGAACTGCTCGCCTGAACCGCCCAGCACGATCGCACCAAACACCGCGACGACGAGCGCCCCGCCAAGAAGCCTGAAGAAATTCAACGCCCCGGTGGCGGTACCCATCTGATGCAGTTTAACTGCGTTCTGCATGACGATAGTGCTGGTCTGATACATCGGCCCGATCGCGGCCCCGAGCACCATAAGCAGCAAAGTAAAAGCGCCGAGAGATAGCTGTCCGGAATAGACCGCCAGGGCGATAAGCGTAGCAATCGCCACGACCAGCCCCCCGATCGGCACGCGCATATAGTGGGTGAGGCGCGTCAGAAGCCGTCCCGTCAACAACGAACCAAGAGTAGCTCCCACCATAAAGCCGATCAGCGCAATGCCCGAGACGCTTGCGGAAGCACCAATCGCCATTTGGCAATAAAGCGGCGAGTAAATCGTAATGCCGATGATGGTGCCGATACTGAAAAATCCCGCACAGGTGATGGCGCTCGTCAGCCGGCCGCCGAGGATGCTCAGCGGAATGAACGGCTCACGCGCGGTCAGGAGCCGGCCGCCGAACGATACCCACAACATGATGGAGACGGCGAAAAGCACGACGATCTGCCAAGACGTCCAAGGGTAGTGAACCCCTCCCCAATCGAGTGCCAACAACAAGGAAATCGCTGCGCTGACCATCAGGGATACGCCGAGCACGTCAAGGCGATGAGGCCGGTCGTGCCGCGGCAGTTGGCGTAATGCGCGCGAGGTCATGACCATCGCGATTCCGCCAAGCGGCAGGTTGATCCAAAAAATGAAAGACCAATGCAAATGATCTGTTAGAACTCCGCCGAGAACCGGTCCGAGAATACTGGCGATCATGAACATGACCGAGGTGTAGCTCTGAGCCATCGGCCGCTCGCGCGGCGAAAGAAGATCGGCAATGATCGTCTGCGCCAAGGGTATAATGCCGCCGCCGCCGAAACCCTGAAGACCGCGTCCGATAACCAGGAGCCAAAGGGTTGGCGCCACCGCGCAGGCAAGCGAACCGACAATGAATATCCCGATCGCTGAAAGGATGACGGCGCGGCGCCCGTGAATATCGGAAAGTTTGCCGAACAGCGGCGTGGCTGCCGTGGCAGCCAAAAGATAGGCGGTCACGACCCAAGGCAGGTCGTCCACATCCGCCAAGCTTTTGCCGATCGCAGGCAAAGCGGGCGCGACGATAGTCTGCTCGAGGGCGGAGAGAAACATCGCCAGAATGATGCCGGCGAGGATGCTGTGAACGACGACACGATCCGGCCCATGCGTGCGATCTTTGGAGAGGGTCGCATCGGCGATTCCCGTGGCTGATAAATCCGGCGAAGACGTCACTTGTTTTTCCAGGCTCTCAGATCGCAATTGACTTCGATATTCGGAGGTCCGCATTCGGCGTTATCGGCGGCAATACCGCGAGGCATAAATCTTCTAAACGTCAGAGCAAGCGGGTTTAGCCAGCCGGTGGCCGCTGACAACTGCTCTATCCGCAGATCTGGGCTGCTCGCGACTGGAAGTCTTACGCCGCGCGAGCGCGTTGTCCCCTACTTCCGCCGCCTCGCTCCCTTCGGCAGCTTGAGCGGCCAGCTGACGATGTAATCCTCAAGCTCATCGTCGGACACCCGCGTCTCGCTGGCTCGGACACGACCGCGCACGGAGACACCTGCGGCATGTACGGACCGCGGATCGCCGGAAACCAGCGGATGCCACCAATAGAGATCTTTGCCTTCGGCCAAGAGGACATAGGCGCATGAAGGCGGCAGCCAGGTGATGGTCTTTAGGCTTTGCGGCGTTAGCCGCACGCAGTCGTCGACCTTTTCCTGCCGGTTGGGGTAGTCCCGGCACCGGCACGTCTTGTTGTCGAGGAGACGGCAGCCGACGTCCGTATAAAAGGTACGATCGGTCCCTACTTCCTCGAGCTTGTTCAGGCAGCACCGGCCGCAGCCGTCGCACAGGCTCTCCCATTCAGAATTCGTCATTTCCTCCAATGACTTGGACTGCCAAAAGGGCACTTCACCGGAGCGGGAATCCGCCGTCATTTGCCGCCATCCGCGGGAGCTGCCGTCATCTGCACGGATGTTAGGCCCAATTTGTCCCAAAATACCATTCACACTGTCGCCGACACATCATTGGCGCGCGCGGCCCGCTCAGCTAAATCGTGCTTAAGAGGCAATGTGAGAGAACAAACCCTGTCCCCGGGAGTGACTTAAAGTGAGCGAACGGGCTCCTGCTCCAGATGGCGACTGGCGCCGCAGAATCAAACTGCTGCTGCTCGACCTCGACGCCAGGATCGATTTTACCGTTTTCCGGGCCGGGAAGTGGGCGCGCGAACTTTACGAGCGCTTCACCGCCATTATGGATCGGTTCCACGTCGCCGGCTGGCGCCGCTGGATTTTGATCGAACCGCTTTCGGAGGCTGCCACCTGGGGCGCCGGCGCCTTCCTTCTCATGCTGGCGCTTGCCATTCCGGCGTTCCGGGAGACCTCGGATGAGAACTGGCTCAAGCGCTCGGAACTGGCGGTCACCTTTCTGGACCGTTACGGCAATGAAATCGGCAACCGCGGCATCAAGCACAATGACTCGGTTCCGCTCGAAGAGATGCCTGACCATCTCATCAAGGCCGCTCTAGCAACTGAGGATCGGCGTTTCTACGAACATTACGGCATCGATTTTTACGGTACCGCGCGCGCCCTGATGACCAACGCCAGGGCTGGCGGCGTGG
>Ga0302180_10000154_pt1 | contig 58417 bp, 44 predicted proteins | sample I_Palsa_E3_2_FD_200575 | JGI IMG/M metagenome (GOLD analysis project Ga0302180, IMG submission 200575) | Peat permafrost microbial communities from Stordalen Mire near Abisko, Sweden - I_Palsa_E3_2 | ecosystem: Environmental > Terrestrial > Soil > Palsa > Peat permafrost | place: Sweden...
TGTGACGCGCACGGCCGGATCATGGCGATGGATTTGGATGGCGCTGCTGCTGGCGGGCGCGGTTCACGCCGCTGCGGCCGCGGCACCGGCCGATGAACTGTCGATAAATCTGCAGCAACAACCCTGGACCGGCGATCTGGGCGCCATGATCGCGCGCCGCTACATCCGGGTACTGGTGCCCTACAGCCGCACCCTGTATTTCGTCGATCTGGGGGGCACGCAACGCGGCATGAGCTATGACTTCATGCGCGCGTTCGAGGACGACTTCAACGCCAGGCTCGGGCACGGCGATCTGCGCGTCCACGTGGTGTTCATTCCGGTATCGCGCGCGCACCTGCTGCCACTGCTGCTGGCCGGAGAAGGCGACATCGCCGCTGCCAATCTTACGATCACGCCAGAGCGCAGCAGGATCGTGGATTTCGCGGCCCCGGCCGCCCGCGATGTAAAGGAGTTGATCGTCACCGGTCCCGGGGCGCCGGCGCTGGCAACGCTGGACGATCTCGCCGGCAAGGAGGTGTACGTCAGCCGCGCCACCAGCTACTACGAGAACCTACTGGCGCTCAATCAGGGCTTCCGCCAGCGCGGCATGGCGCCGATGAGACTGCGCGAAGCGCCAGGCAATTTTGAAACCGAGGACGTGCTGGAAATGGCCAACGCCGGCCTGGTGAACATCGTGGTCGCCGACGGCTATATCGCCAGGCTATGGCGCGAGGTCTACCCCAACATCCGGGTGCGCGACGACCTGGTGATTCATCAGAACGGTGACATTGCATTCGCCATCCGCAAGAACAGCCCGCAACTCAAGAACGCCCTGGACGCCTTCACCGCGACCCACCGCCAGGGCACGCAATTCGGCAACGAGACGCTGCAGAAATATCTGGGGCAGACACGCTGGGTGCAAAATGCCACGTCAGCGCAGGAGCTGAAGAAATTCGACCTGCTGGTCGACCTGTTTCAGAAGTACGGCAAGCAATACGACATTGACTGGCTGCTGATGGCGGCGCAGGGCTATCAGGAGTCGCAGCTCGATCAGGGCCGGCACAGCGCGGTCGGCGCCATCGGCATCATGCAGGTGATGCCTGCGACCGCCGACAAGATGCAAGTCGGCGACGTCACCCAGCTGGAGCCGAACATCCACGCCGGCGTGAAATACATCCGCTACATCGTCGATCAGTACTACGTGAATGAACCGATGGACAGCCTGAACAAGGTGCTGTTCGCGTTTGCCGCCTATAACGCGGGTCCGGCCCGCATCCGGTCGCTGCGTAGCGAAGCCCGCTCACTCGGCTTCGATCCCAACGTCTGGTTCGACAACGTCGAGCGGGTCGCCGCCTATCGCATCGGGCGCGAGACCGTGCAATACGTCGCGAATATCTACAAGTATTACATCGCCTACACGCTGGTGCAGGACAACGTCGCACAAAGCCTGAAAGAAAAGCACTGATGCGCCCGCGATGTGCGCCGGATCGGCTCTAGCCCGGCGTCGCCTTCGATGCTTCGGGGCGGCCGGCGCCAAAATTAGCATCGGCGACCAGGCACAGAATCTCGAACATGATGGTCGCGCCCACCAGCGCGGTGTTGCCGGTCTGGTCGTAGGGCGGCGCGACTTCGACCACATCGCCGCCGATGAGGTTCAGGCCGCGAAGGCCGCGCAGCAGACGCTGCGCCTCCAGCGTGGTAATGCCGCCCACCTCGGGCGTGCCGGTGCCGGGGGCGTACACCGGGTCAAGTCCATCGACATCGAACGAGATGTAGGTGCGCCCATCGCCCACCACCCGGCGCGCCTCCTCGATGACGCGCTCGACGCCGAGATCGGCGAATTCCTCGATGAACACCACCCGCATCCCGTGCGACTTGGAAAAATTGATGCCATCCATGAAGTTCTGGCCACCGCGGATACCGATCTGGATGGTGCGCTTCGGATCCAGAACGCCCGCCTCCACCGCCAGGCGAAATGGCGCGCCGTGGGTGAACTTGGATCCGTAGAATTCGCCCCAGGTGTCGCAATGGGCATCGATATGCACCATGCCGATGGGCGCATCGGCCGCGATGGCCCGGAATATCGGATAGGTAATTGAGTGGTCGCCGCCGGCGCTGATCGGCAGCACGCCAGCCGCATGCACCTCGCGATAGAACGCCTCGATCTCCTGCACCTGCTTTTCCAGATCGTAGCGGTGCGACAGTCGTACATCGCCGATATCCGCCACCCGGCACAGGTCGTAGGGATTGATGCCCAGTCCGAGGTTGAACGACCGCATCAGGCTGGATGCATTGCGGATCTCACGCGGCCCATGTCGGGCGCCTGGCCTGTTGGTCACACCCAGATCGGTAGGTACGCCGATCAGGCCGATGTCAACCTGGTCGAGCGTTGCCGCCAACGGCGCGCGCATGAAGGTCGCGATCTCGGTGTAGCGCGGCTGCTTCATCGGGTCGTAGGCGGCCCCGCCGACGACGTCGGGCCTGGTGTAGCTGCTGTCGTTCACCTAGTCATTCTATCGCAGGCCGCCGACTGCGATAGCCCGCAGTACTGAAAACCACGTATACCAGCAGGCTGCCCCCGAGACCTGCGTAGATGGGCAGATTGGAATCCAGCCCGGCCCAGGCCAGCAGCACGACCACCAGGGTCCCGCCGACCGCGATCGAGGCCAGGGCGCCTGCGGTACTGCCGCGCCGCCACATCATCGCTCCGATGACCGGCACCAGCAGTCCGCCGACCAGCAGGTCATAGGCCACTGTCAGCGCGGCAATCACGTCGTGCATCAAGCATGACACCACGGTCATCACCACACCCAGCGCCAGCGTGACGACTCGGCTTTGCGCGATCGATCCGGCGTTGCCCGCCCCGCGCAGGCGCAGGTAGACGTCCTCGAGCAGCACGGTGGATGCCGCCAGCAGGCAGGCACTGGCGGTGGACATGATGGCGGCGAGCGCCGCCGCGAGCACCAGGCCGCGCAGGCCGACGGGCAGCACCGTATTGACGATCTCGGCGAATGCAGCGTCCGCGTTGGCGAGCGCCGGCAGGAACACGCGACCGGCGCTGCCGATCAGTGCGCCGGCCAGCGCATAGCACAGACAGTAGACCCCGACCCCGATGCCGCCGACACGCGCCACGCGCACGCTGCGGGCGGTGAATACGCGCTGCCAGACATCCTGGCCTATGATAATGCCGAAGAAGTACAGCACGAAGAACGAAACGATTTTTCCACCGCCGATGTGGCTGAGCGAGAAGAATCCGGCGGGCAAGCGCGCGTGCATGGCCGACAGACCACCCGCGTGCAGCACCGCCCCCGGCAGCAGGATGAACAGAATGCCTACGGTCTTGATAACAAACTGAATGATGTCGGTCAGGGTCAGCGACCACATGCCGCCGAGCACCGAATAGGCCACCATGACGCCGCTGCTGATGAAAATCGCGGGTGTGCGCGGAATACCGACGATGACTTGCATCACCGATCCGACCGCAATCGTTGCCGTGACGGCGACCATCAGATCATAGGCGACCATGACGACCCCGCCGACCACCCGGGCGGATGCACTGTAGCGCCGCTCGAGCAATTCTGGGACCGTGTACAGCTTGAGCCCGAGGATGCGCTCGACGAACACCGCGCTCAGCACGATGATTCCCATGCCAAGCATGAACACTAACCACATGCCCGAAATACCGTACTGGTAGCCGAGCTTGACGCCGCCCACGGTGGACGCGCCGCCCAGCACGATGGCGGCCAGCGTGCCGGAATACAGCCACGGTCCCACTGATCGGCCGGCGACCAGGAACTGATCCTGCGTGGTGGCTCTGCGGCGGGCCCAGAAACCCGCGCCCAGGATGCCGGCCATGTACGCGATGACAACGAGCAGATCGAGCTTGGCCGTCACGGAGCGCTATCAGCCACTGGCGATCGATGTTCCGATCATGCCACACTGCCGACGATGGAAAACGGTGCGGATTCCGGTTCACTCACTCGGCGCCAGTTGCTGCGCATGATCGGAGTCACCGCAGGCAATGCCGCGATGTACCAGGCGATGAGCAGCCTGGGCTTTGCCGCGGAGTCGCCCTATCGGGGTCCGATCGATCTGCAGGGCGCGCCGCGCGATGCCTCGGTGCTGATCCTGGGGGCAGGCATGGCCGGCATGACCGCCGCCTATGAATTGCGTAATGCCGGCTACCGGGTGCAGCTACTGGAGTACAACGGCCGGGCCGGCGGACGCAACTGGAGTCTGCGCGGTGGAGACACCTATACCGAACTCGGCGGGCTAACGCAGCACTGTCAGTTCGATCAGGATCTGTACATCAACCCAGGCCCCTGGCGCATTCCGTATCATCACCGCGGCATGCTCAACTACTGCAAGCGACTGGGGGTACCGCTGGAAGCTTTCGTGCAGATCAACTACAACGCTTATCTGCACAGCACCCGCGCCTTCGGTGGCAAGCCGCAGCGCTACCGCGAGATCAAGGCCGACTACCAGGGGCAGGTGGCGGAGCTGTTGGCCAAGGCCACCCGTCAGCACGCGCTGGATGCTTCGGTCAGCAGGGAGGACCAGGAGAAACTGCTGGCGTCGCTGCGCGAATGGGGCGCGCTCGACAGGAACTATGCCTACGTCGCCGGCGATGCCAGCAGCGATCGACGCGGCTATAAGAAGAAACCGGGCGGCGGCTTGAGCGCCCGCCCGATCCCTTCCGAACCCATGGGCCTGCGCGACGTGCTCGACTCAAAGCTGTGGCAGGCAATCCCGATCGGGGATTCCTACGACTGGCAGACCGCCTTGTTTCAACCGGTAGGCGGCATGGGCCGCATCGGTGAGGCCTTCGGCCGTGAGCTCGGCCCGCTGATCCGCTACCGCGCCCGAGTGACCGACATCCATCAGGATGCGCAGGGCGTCAGCGTGCAGTACGAGGACCTGCAGAGCCCAGGCTCGAAGCTCACAGCGAGGTCGGACTGGTGCCTGTGCACTATTCCGCTGTCGGTCCTGGCGCAGATTCCGATGAATGTCGGCCCGGGGATGGCCGCGGCGATCGCAGCCGTGCCCTATGGCGCCGCGGTCAAGGTCGGGCTGCAGTTCAAGCGCCGGTTCTGGGAGGAAGATGACCACATCTACGGCGGCATCAGCTATACCGACCTGCCCATCACCAACATCGGCTATCCGAGCAGCGGCTATCACAGTGGCGGCAAGGGGGTGTTGCTCGGGGCCTATATCTATGGCGTGGATGCGATGGAGTTCACCGCGATGACGCCGGACGAGCGGGTGCAGAAAGCGGTCGATTACGGCAGCCAGATCCACCCGCAATATCGTGGTGAATTCGACAACGGTGTCGCCGTCGCGTGGCATCGCTCACCCTTCGCCATGGGCTGCTATGGCATGTGGAATTCCGATACCCGCGCCAGGCACTATGACGATCTATGCCAGATCGATCAGCGTATTGCGCTCGCCGGCGAACACGCCTCCTACCTTGCCGGCTGGCAGGAGGGTGCGGTCACCTCGGCGCTTGATGCCGTCGAGCGGCTGCATGTGCGCGCGGTAGCTCAGGCCGGCAAGGCATGAGAGCGCTATTCAATCGCTCGATGCTGCGCCGACTTGTCACCGCGCTATGCGCCGCTGGGATTGCCGCCGTGGCTGGCGCGGAGGATTCCTCGTTCGCCGTAGTCGCCACGCTGAGCAATGTCAGCGGCGAGGACATCTACAGCCGCATCTGCCAGGGCTGCCACATGTCGCACGGCGAGGGTGCCGTCGGCGCCGGCCACTACCCGAAACTGGCCAGTGATCCCACGCTGGCGTCCTGGCGCTACGTGGCGCTCACCGTGCTGCACGGCCGCAACAACATGCCGGCATTCAGTGCGCCGTCGCAGTTAGCGTGGGACGGCCCGACGCTGCATCTGAGCGATGCCCAGGTGGCCGATGTCGTCAATTACGTGCGCAGCCATTTCGGCAACAACTACCAGCAGCGACTGACTGCCGAGGACGTCGCAAAGCTGCCACATCCTGCCGCCGGCGCGGCGCCTTAGGATTTCGGTATCAGGGCAGATAGCCGAGCAGCTCGGAACTGCTCATGACGTGGCAGTAGATCATATTGATGATCTCCAGCTCCTGATAGTGCAGAGCTTCCGACGCGGCGGCGCAACCGTCCTCGATCACGATGACCGAGAAGCTCTCGTCGGCGAGGCTGCGTACGGTTGACGAGACGCACTGGTCGGTGAAGATGCCGCAGCACACCAGCTGCGAGATTCCCAGGTTGGTGAGCATCAGCCGCAGATTGGTGCCGGTCAGGGCGCTGTCGGTAGTCTTGGCAACGACGATCTCGTGCGCCTGCGGGCCAATGTCGGCAACGATCTGCGATTCCCATTCGTCCTTGGGCAGCAGCAAATTATTCCATCCCGGCAGCTTCTGGCTGAGCGAACGGTCGCGCCCATCGCTGGTTTGGCAGGCGATGCGGGCGTACAGGACTTCGTGACCGTCGCCGCGGAATTGATCCAGCAGCCGCCGGATCGTCGGCAGCACGATGCGGTGCATGCGTTCGTGAAACGGCGTCCAGGCGTCATAGGTGGCGCGGCCAGGGCCAACCAGTGTCGCCGGGTCCGGCCGTCGCAGATACGCATTCTGCACGTCGATGACGAGTAGCCCGAGCTTGCCGCGCTCGAGCTTAGGATCCGCAGGCTCGGGTGCCTGTGCGTAATACAGCGAGCGGTAAGCTTGCTTCCAGGGCACGGGTGGGTCAGTCCTCGTCATCGCCGCCTCCACGGCCGCACCGGCGGCGGCCACGCCCGGCGTGCGCTCGATTGGTTGATCATGTGCAGATGGTAGCAGCGCATCGGGTTTTAGAGTGCAGATGCCGCAGGTGCAGGTGCCGCCGGGACCCCGTATGCTCGTCGCGTGCGGTCACAGTTACCGAGGATCGCGTCCATGAGCGCCGATGAACCGACATCGCACGCGGCTCCCCGACACATGACCGGCCCGCGCCCGCCCGGCCCGACGCTGGGCGCGCGCGACGCGCGGGTCATCGCCAACATCGGACGCCTACGCTTCTCGCCGCTGAGCCTGGTCGGTGGCCGCGGCAACTGCCTGATCGAGGAAGGCGGTCGTGAGCTGCTCGACCTGTCGGCTTCCTTCGGACCTGCGATCCTGGGCTACAGCCATCCGGCGATTGCGGCTGCGGTCAACGCCGCGACCGCCAGCATGGCGGGGGCGAGCTTGCTGGCGTTTCCGAACGAGAACGCCGTGGCGCTGGCCGAACAGCTGCTCGCGATCACGCCGGGTCAAGGCGAGCGCCGCGTCTGGTTCGGGCACTCTGGTTCCGATGCCAACGATTGCGCGCTGCGCGTGGTACAGGCGGCGACCGGCCGCTCGCGCTTCATTTCGTTCATCGGCTCTTATCACGGCAACATGAGCGGTTCGATGAGCATCAGCGGGCATAGTGCGATGACCCACACGCTGCCACGTGCCGGACTGGTGCTGCTTCCGTACCCGGATCCATATCGTCCCGACTTCAGTTCAGAGGAGATACTGAAGCTGCTGGACTATCAGTTTGCAACCAGCTGTCCGCCGCAGCAGGTGGCTGCGATGTTCATCGAGCCGTTGATGTCGGACGCCGGCGTCATCGTTCCGCCCAGGGGGTTTCTGGCCGCCATACAGCAGCGTTGCCGCCGGCACGGCATCCAGCTCATCGTCGATGAGGTCAAGGCCGGGCTCGGGCGCAGCGGCCGGCTGCACTGCTTCGAACACGAGGGCCTGGAACCGGATCTGGTGGTGTTCGGCAAGGGACTGGGCGGCGGCCTGCCGCTATCGGCACTGATCGGGCCACGCGCGATCATGGACCACGCGCCTGCGTTCGCGCTGCAGACCACTGCCGGCAATCCGGTCGCAACCGCGGCTGGCCTTGCCGTGCTGCGCACCATAGCCGCCGAGGGCCTGGTCGAGCGCGCCGCCACTGTGGGTCAGACGCTCGCCAGCGCACTGCGGTCGCGTATGGCGCGCCAGCCGATGATAGGTGAGGTGCGCGGCCGCGGATTGGCGCTCGGCATCGAGCTCGTCGGCGATCAGGCCACGCGCGAGCCAGTGCCGGTGGCCACCACGGCCAAGGTCATCTATCGGGCATGGCAACTCGGGGCCGTGCTGTTCTATGTCGGCCTGCGTGGCAACGTGCTCGAGCTTACGCCGCCCCTGACGCTGACCGAAGCGGAGGCCGATCAGGGGGTCGCGATCATCGATCAGGCACTGACCGACGTCGGCCGCGGCCTGGTTGCCGATGCGGACGTGGCGCCGTTCATGATGTGGTGAGATGCCTGCTGCTGGTGCAGAGTCTTCCCGCAATGCCCCGTTTTAGTTCTCGGTGCCGCGCTGTTGGCTGCGACCTGGCGCCACGATTGCGTTCACTTCAGGAATACTGGCCCACCGGCGCGCTTGCGGCTGCCACGCCGGCGGATACAGCGTCACCGTGACTGCTTGCACCGCCTGCGCCTGATCATCGCGCCACTCTTTGCACGGCCGACGATGCTAGTCGCGGCACAGTGTTGATCAAGCGCAAGTTTGCGCTCGCCGTGACCGCCGGCGTGAGCGGATGTCGCCAACGCCCGCGACCAGTGGAAACGCGATACCGACGTCGATCCACTGTACGTGGTGCAGATGGCACGACGCCACTCGGCGCCCCTCGTCGCACGCACGCAACAGGCGATCTGCCCGACATATATCGCACGGAATTACGGTACGCTCCTTGCACGTTTCCGGCGAACAACTACCGGGAGGTCAACACAATATGGGAACACGCCCCCGCCAAGCCGTGCCAGACGCGGCCATGGTCCGGTGCCGAGCGCCATTGTGGAGTTCCCTATTCGGCGCCGGCCTGGTGTCGACGGCGGCTCTGGCCGCCACGCCGCAGACCGCCGACGTCGGCAGCGAGAGCGCCGGGCTGTCGGAGATCACCATTACGGCGGAAAAATACAGTTCGACGATTCAAGAGACGCCGATCAGCATCTCGGCATTGAGCGGGGACGATCTGTCCGCGGCCGGAATCACCAGCGTCGAGGAGATGACGAAAGACGTACCGGGCCTGTCGATGCGCTCGGCCGGCCCCGGTCAGACGGAATATGAAGCGCGCGGCCTGGCTTCCAACGGCGGCGCGGCGCCGACGGTCGGCTTTTATCTTGACGAGGTGCCGTTGTCACCGCCGGCACTGGCGCAGGTCGGCAAGGTCGTGATCGACCCGGATCTCTATGACGTGGACCGCATCGAAGTGCTGCGTGGGCCCCAGGGCACGCTATACGGCTCGGGATCCATGGGCGGCACCGTCAAAGTCGTCACTAATCAGCCCAAGCTCGACACCCTCGAAGGGTCGGTGCAAGGCACCGCGTCGGGCACCGAGGGCGGCGGTTTCAATGGCGGCGGCAATCTGATGTTCAATATTCCACTCGGCGATAAGCTCGCGGTGCGCGTAGTCGGCTCGGACAGTTATCGTAGCGGCTGGATCGATCGGGTGGTGTTGAATCCGTTCCCGCAGGATCCGCCCGTCAATGGAAGTGCGCCGGCATCGGCCAACCTTCGCGGCAATGTGCTGGCCGCGCCGGTGGAAAGTATCGATAAGGACGCCAACACCGAGTATCTGAACGGCGCTCGCGTCTCAGTGCTCTACAAGCCCAGCGACGATCTGTCGATCGTAGCGAGCGCGCTCTATCAGCATCTGGCCATGGGCGCTTACGACGAATTCGACTCGCCGCCCGGAGCGCATTACCTCGCGCGCTACGAGCCGTTCGACATTCCGGAGCCGATCTCCGACAAGATTCACATCGAGAGTCTGGTAATCACGTGGAATCTCGGCTTCGCCGACCTGACCAGTGCCACCGCCTATTGGGACCGCCAGGAGACCCAGCAGCAGGATGGCTCGGAGTCGATTTCCCTGACCAACGGCACCCCCTATATTCCGAGCCCCTATCAGGAGAACGATCTCTCGCGCCAGTTCAGCCAGGAAATCAGATTGACTTCCAGCGGTAACGATCGCCTGCACTGGACCGCAGGCGCCTTCTACAGCGCCATGACATCGGTCTGGAACGAATACGGCGCCAGCGTGGATAACCCGGCCTACAACGGAATATTCTACGCATCGGTCAATCCCTATCATATCCAGCAATCGGCGGTCTTTGCCGACGGTTCCTACAAGTTCGCCGACGCCTGGAAGCTGTCTGCCGGAGTGCGCTGGTACAGCTATCAGAGCCGCCAATTCCAGAACGAGTGGGGCTCGGACGCTCCATTTGCCCTGCCCCAGACGGTGCCGAGCGTCACCAGGCAATCCAACAGCGGCGTCAATCCGCGCATCAACCTGTCATACAGCCCGAGCGCAGACCTGGATACCTATGTCACGGCGTCCCGAGGATTTCGTCCGGGCGGCGCCAATCAGATCTTTCCACCGCCCGCTGACCCGCCGCACTGCCAGACGGCGCCACTCTCGTTCGGACCGGACAGCGTGTGGGACTACGAGCTCGGCGAGAAGGCCAGGTTTCTCAACAACCGCCTGACCATCAACGGCGACATTTACTACATCGTCTGGAATGGTGTACAGGTCACCCCACTCCTGTCCTGCGGCTATGAGTACGATACCAATGGCGGCAACGGACGCTCGTTCGGCCCGGAGCTCGAGGTCGATGCGAAGATCACCGATCAATGGTCGGTGGCCGCGAGCGCGGCCTACACCGATGCTCAGATCACTGATGTCGCCGCCGGGTACAAGTTCTTTATACAGAACTATCAGCCGCCGGCCGGAGCCGGAGTCGCCACCTGCCTGCCCGGCGCCAGCAGTTGCACCGTGCCGATATTGAATGTCCCCAAGGAGACGGCGAGCCTGTCGGTGGTGTATTCGACTATCGTGATGGATGGCTATCGGCTGACGGCGCGTGCGAGCGACAACTTCGTGGGTTCAACGGTCGACGAAGCCTATTATTTCGGCATCAAGTTGCCGCCCTATAATCTCGCCAATGTGCGCATCGGTCTTTCGCGCGACAAGTGGGACGTGAATCTATTTGTGAATAATCTCACCAACAGGATCGCCGAACTGACAGCCAACAACACCAGCTTCCAATTCAACATTCCCGATGTGGTGCGCTATTCGACCAACCAGCCGCGCACCTATGGAACCACCATCGATTACCGTTTCTGATGCCGCGCAGGCGTAAGCTGACCGCACGGCGCGCGATCATGCGACCATCCTGCCCTAGCCCTCGAGCGCTGCGAGCGACTCCGGCAGCACCTGGCCGCCGTCGACGATCAGGCTCTGGCCTGTGATGTAACTGGCTTCATCGCTGGCGAAGAACAGCGCCGCATTGGCAACGTCGGTGACCGAGCCCAGACGGCGCATCGGCACCGATGCCGCCATGCTGCGCAGATATTCATCACCCAGCCCGGCCAGCCCTTCGGTGGCAATGTTGCCCGGCAATATCGCGTTGACTGTTATACCGTAGGGCGCAAGCTCGATGGCCGCGGTTCGCATGAAGCCTAGTTGCCCCGCCTTGCTGGCGCCATAGTGAGCCCAGCCCGGATAACCGGTGACCGGCCCGGTGATGGACGAAGTCAGGATGATGCGGCCGGTTTTTTTGGTCTGCATGGCAGCAAGGCAGGCCGACACGGACAGAAAAATGCCCTTTAGATTGGTGCCGATCACCTGATCGAAGTCGGCAGCGGTCATGACTCCGAGCCTGGCGGCCGGGAATATACCGGCGTTGGCGCACAGGATATCGATCGCCCCGAACCAATCGACGGCTGCCTGCGCCATGGCCTGCATATCCGTCGCCCGCGTGACGTCGGCGGCAAAGCCCCTGGCCTCACCGCCCGCGGCGACGATCTCGCCAGCCACCGCCTGTGCATCGGCCAGCTGGCGCGACACCACCAGCAACCGGCAGCCTTCCAGGCCGAAGCGCAGCGCAATGCCGCGCCCAATGCCTTTGCTGGCACCGGTGACGATGACGCTGCGGCCCTGAAGCGAGCTGAACATGTGGCGGTGCTCCTTAGTTTATTTCTGCCGGGCCGAGTAGTTGCCCACGCAGCAACTGCTGCGCGAGCGTGACGGTGCCCCTGGTATAAGCCGCGCCAAATTGGCGCGCAAACGGAATTTCGCCGTGGGAGGCGAGCCAGGCCGTGAGCAGAATGCGCCGCAGAACCACGAAGATGGGAATCTCCGCAGTTTCCTGCGCGTCCAGCGATGCGACGTTGCGATAGCCGCGAAGCCACGCCTGTAGCAACCCCGGCACGATCGGCTCATGTTCGATAAAGCTGACGGCGGTGGCAAAATCATAAACGAACCAGCTGAAGCCGCAATCGTCAAAATCGATGATCCGCAGATGCGGACCATCGACCAGCAGATTCGCCAAGCGCAGATCCGCGTGCACCAGGCCGAAGCGGGCGGGCCCCATGCCAAAGCGTTCGATGCGCCGTCGTATGAACTGCAGCGCCTGCTCCAGTACAGCAATGCCCGTCTGGTCCAGGCCGATGCCGGCACGCCATGGACCCCAATAGCCGTTCGGGCCGACCATTGCATCCACATCCCAGCGCTTGCGCTGGAATCCGGGTGGCAGGTTCCAAGATTGCGCATGCCGGTGCATCCTGGCCGTAAGTTCGCCCAGGCGCGCAAACCACTGCATCGCGTCTTCGCCGGCATCGGGCTCCCGTCCCGCCAGCCGCTCGAAAGCCACCGCGTGGCGCGCCGGCCCGCCGGCAGGCGACTGCAGCGTGTGCACCAACTCGCCGTTACTGCCGGGTATCGGGGCCGCCGTTTCCACCACGTCGTCGCGACGCAGCGCATTGATCCATGCCAGTTCCGAACGGATCTCATCGGCCGACGAATAGCCGACCCGATGCACGCGCAGCACCAGATCACGCCCGCTGCGAGGATCGCTGAGCGCGAAGGTGGCGTTTTCCGAAAGATTCAGCAGGCTGATCACGGTCTGTGACGACAGCTGCCAGCGTTCCAGCGCTCCGGCCACCATCAGGTGCAGGTCGGCAACGACCTCGGGAGCATATTCGCCGCCCATCCTAGGACGCAGCCCTCAGCACATCATCCAGCGCCGCCAGCAGCTGGTCGGCATGGGTCGCCGCGAAACATAGCGGTGGACGGATCTTGAGAACCGAGCCCATTCGACCGGCCGCGCCGATCAGTACGCGGCGATCGCGCAGTGCGTTGATGATTGCCGAGGCGAGCTCCGGCGCCGGCGCTCCATCACGCTCGCGCACCACCTCCACCCCGATGTACAGGCCGGCTCCGCGCACGTCCGCGATCACCGGGTAACGCGAGGCGAGTTGCACCAGGCGCTGCCCGAGATAGGCGCCAACGCGGGCGGCGTTCGCCATCAGCTGCTCCTGCTCGATCACTTCCAGCACTGCCGTGCCAACTGCGGCGGCCACCGGCGAGCCGCCGCAGGTATTGAAATAGCCGAGCGTGCGGCAGAACGCATCGAGAATCTCTGGCCGGGTGACCACGGCGGCTATGGGCAAACCATTGCCCATCGGCTTTCCCATGGTCACGATGTCCGGCAGCACGCCATGGCGCTGGAATCCCCACCAGGACGAGCCGGTACGGCCAAAACCGGGCTGCACTTCATCCGCAATCAACACTCCCTTGGCGCGGTGAACGACATCGACGGCGGCGGAGAGAAATCCGGGCGGATCGGCGTAGACACCGTCGCTCGAAAAGATGCTGTCGATCAGCAAGGCCGAGAACCTGATGCCGCTGCGCGCGAAATCGGCGATCGCCGCGGCCACGTGACCGGCAAAATAATCGGACAGCTCCCCCGCCCGCACGCGGCAGGAATCGGGCGCCGGCACCAAGCGAACGCGCGGCGGCGGGGCCGCATGTTGGAACGAGCTTGGCGACACTTCGCTCACCAGCGCCGTGTTGCCGTGATAGGCGCCCTCGGTGACGATGACGCCTTCGCCGCCGGTGTAATTGGCCGCCAGCCTCAGCGCCAGGTCGTTGCTCTCACTGCCAGTGCAGGTGAAGGTGACATTGGACAGGGTCGCTGGCAGAGTCGCCAGCAACCGCTCGGCAAACTCAATGGTGCCCTGGTGCAGATAGCGGTTGTGGATATTGAGTTGGCTCAATTGCCGTGCCGCCGCCTCAACCACCCGCGGATGACAATGGCCCACCGAGGGCACGTTGTTGTAGGCGTCCAGATACGCCACGCCATCGGGATCGTACAGCCAGCACCCCTCACCGCGGACGAATTCCAGCGGCCGGTCGTAGAACAGCACCGATGCAGCACCAAACAGGCTGGTCCGCCGCTGTACGCGCTCCTGCAGTCCCGCGCCCAGATCGGACGTGTTGTTGATATCGAAGGCGTTGAGCGCAAGAATCTGTTTCATCGCGCCGCCGCTCAGGAATAGTCCGGCAGCGGCGCGCCGGCGACCCCGGGGCGAAATCGCATGATCGCCCATGAAGCCAGCACCCACGCCAAGGTGGCATACGGCCACAGATTGTTCGGAAATTCCGGTACCGGATAGATACTGCGATAAAGCACCCAGATCAGCAGTACCGGTCCCAATGCACAGGCCGCCGGCCAGAACCAGCGCCGCTCGCGTAGACCTTCCACCACCTCGGCGCCACCGACGCCGATATAGATCACGATCAAGGCCAGTACGCCAATGGTACTGACGTAGCTGTAGAAGCTGCCGGCACCGACGATCGGTGCCCACAGCACGAACGGCACGATGATCATGATCGCGGCCAGTGAGACTGCCGGTGCCGGCGTGCCGTGCTGCGGGTGCACGTCGGCCAGTGTGGAGGACAGGCCGGCGCGCCCCAGCGCGAACAGGATCCGTCCCGAGGCCGCCAGACCGCCCAGCACGCCCGAGAAGCAACTGGTGGCGGCGGCCAGATCCAGCGCGATTGCCAGACGCGGCGACGCGTACCGCAGCGCAAGGTCATTGAGCGGGGCCTGCGATGCGCCCAGATCCTTGATGCCCTGTGGCCCAAATCCGATCACCTCGCAATAGGCGACGAATATAAAGAACAGGCCCGAACCTAGCACGGTGCCGAACAGGGCAATGGGAATATTGCGCCGCGGATTGATTGTCTCCTCGCCCAGCGTCGCGGCACCCTCGAAGCCTGCAAAACACAGGATGCTGTACACCATGCCGAAACCTAGGCCGGTCCAGCCGCCAAAATCCCTGGCCGGCCGCCAACTGCTCACGCTGCGTTCCAAGCCCGGGTGCACGTGCTGCAGGATGATGATGCACAACGCGAGAATGCCGATCATCGCGGCCGCCTCCAGGCCCAGCATCAGCCGGCTGGCCAGCCTCATATCGCGAAAGGCGAGCCACCAGGCCAGCAGCATCGAGGCGCCACCGATCAAGATCCACAACGGACCGGGATTGAAGCCAATATCGGTGAGAGCTGCACTGGTGAAACTGCCAACCAGCGCGGCGAATCCGGTGGCAAATCCGAGGTAGGTAAGCAGCAGCGTCCAGCCGGCAATGAATCCCATGCGGGTGCCAAAAGTGTGCGCGATATACGCATAGGCGGAACCGGCATGGGCGACGCGGTGGGTGAATGACATGAACGACAGCGCGACCAGCGCCATGGCGACGGTGCCGATCGCGAACGTCAGGGGTGCGGCCGGCCCTGCCGCCTGCACCACCAGTGTGATATTGAAAGCCGCAGTGACCGTCGGTGAAACGACGGCAAGAGACAGGCTAATAGCCTCAGGCAGATTCAGGCGCAGGATCAGTCTTGCCATGGATCTCCGATCGGCGGGGACGCCGGAGCGAATTCAGTATCTCACCACATCGTGAGGCGAGCCACCTGGTCATTGCGGTGCTCGGCACTGCACCAATCCGGTTCGCGAGCTCGATCAACGTTTAACCTGCCATCGCCTGGAGTACCGCGCGGCCGGCCGCGCTTATCGTCCGGCCGTCAGCGAAACCGCTCGTCGATCGGCAAGTCGAGTGCGAATGCCTGCCGGTTGGTCTCGTTGGCAAGACCCACTATCGCCACCAGCTCTGCATGCTGTTGCGGCGTCATGCCCTTGTGCCTGGCGGCAAAGCCGTGCGAGGCGATGCAGTAGCGGCAGCCGTTGGTAATGCTCACTGCCATGTAGATCAGTTCTTTCGTCAGTGGATCGAGCGCACCTGGCCCCATGACCTCCCTGGCATTGGCCCACATGCGCCGCAGGGTCGGGGGATGGTGCGCCAGTATCTTCCAGTAGTTGTTGACCCAATCGCTGTTGCGGGTGGCCATGATGTCGTCATACACCACACGCACTTCGGGGGAGGCATCGGCGTATTCAATCGGGGTTGCATTCGTGCTCACAGTCACCCACTTGCGCCCGTCAGGCGCTCGATCTCATCCAGCAGTTCACGCGTACTGCGCTGCCGGCAGTAGCCGCGGTTATTGCGCAGCGACCATTCGTGCCGCTCGGCCGACAGGGTGACGCAGGCATCGGTCGGCACGCTCACCAGATATCCCAGGTCGCAGGCGTCACGCACCGTGGAATCCACGCATTGATCGGTCAGGCATCCGGCCACGATCAGATAGCGCGTGCCGAGATTGCGCAGCACATAGTCGATGTTGGTGGAGATGAATACCGACGATGAGGTCTTGGTGAACACAATCTCATCCGCACCGGGGGTCAACTCACTGACCACGCTCGCGTCCGCCGACCCTTTCGGCACATTGAAGCCGGAAATCTTGTAGTCCAGTGAGCGGTCGCGGCCGTCGGCCGTCAGGCTTTCGATCACGGTGTAGATCACTTCGATGCCGGCGCGGCGGCTGGCCTGTTGCAGCAACACCATATTGGGCAGCGCGCTGTGCTTCAAGGTGCGAAAGAAGTAGCCGAAGCGCTGCTCCTTCTCACCCGCTCCGAGCTGGGCATACTCACCCCCATCCCAGCTGCAGTTGTAGGTCTGCACATCCACGAACAGCAACGCGGCATGGGCCGGTTCGATCTCGATCTCACGACTCAGCGGCTGGCTCACGCGGCTACTCCCATGAAGGCGCGCTCGGCAGCGCGCAGCGCCGAGGCTATGCGAGCCGCCCAATCGGCCTGGCCGGCATCATCGAACAGCAGGTCCTGACGGATTTCGATCTCGACATGCGGCAGGCCGCGCGCCTCGCCATGGCGCGGGATGGTGTAGTCGGTCTCGTCGCTGACGAAATAGGGCTCATTGTCCGCGATATGCAGTTCGGCTTCCTGGCGCAGCATGTCGAGCACCAGGCCGGCGAAACGGCGGTCACGGTTATAGAGAATCGCGGCGTGCATGTCGCGGCGCACGCCGCGGAAGATGTTGGTCATGCTGTGCTGGGCAACAAGAATGGTCCGGCGATTCGCAGCCAGCCGCTGATCCAGCAACGCGCGTATATGGTCGTGATAGGGATCGAATATCTCGCGGCGGCGAGCGCCAATCTCCTGCTCGCTTAAGGCCACATTGCCGGGGATCGCGATCGATTCGCCAACTGTCGGTATCGATGAAGCCACGCTGGGGTCGCGATTGCAGTCGATCACCAGGCGCGAATAGTTCTGCGCCACCAGTGCGGCATCCAGCTCGGCGGCGACTCGCCGGGCGACCGCCAGGGCGCCGATGTCCCAGGCGATATGCCGCTGCAGCTCCGCTGCCGGCAGGCCCAGATCACCCAGGCGAGCCGGTATACGCCGGCCCGCGTGGTCGACGACGATGATGAAACTGGATTGCCCCTGGCGCCCGGATTCGAACACGGCCGCGGGCTCGTCGGCGGCGAGCAGTTGGCGGCCGGCGCCATCGGCGACGCCACCGACGGCATTCAAGTCACGATCAATAGACTTCGGCATAGCGGTGACAGATCTCCGTCTCACTCAGGTTCTCGAGCCCCTGGATCTCGGCGCGTTTGAACTGCAGGTAGGCCGCCAGTAGCCCCGCCCCCAGCCACTCGGCCGCGGCCACGCTGGCTTCGAGGCACTCCAGCGCCGCGGCCAGGCTGCCCGGCAGCGCAGGTGCGGCTGTCGGTTCGATTTGGCGCTGCTGGCGTACGCCGTCGAGGCCGGCCTGCACCAGCATCGCCAGCGCCAGATACGGGCTGGCGGTGGCATCGGCGACGCGATACTCGATATTGAATTGCCGCGCGCGCTGCAACGGGTCATCGCCGGTCACCGGGCAGATGCGCAGCGCAGCGCCGCGGTCCAGCGGAGCCACATCGGCTTGGGTGGGGGCCCATCGATTCGGACGCAGGCGGTAATAGGATGCCACCGACGCTGCGGTCAGCGCGCACAGCGCCGGCATGTGATGCACGATTCCGGCGATGAATTGAACTCCCAGTTGCGACAACTGCCAGCGCCGCTGCGGATCGTACAGCACCGGCTGGTCGCTGCGATCGCGAAGGCTCCAGTGAATATGCGTGCCATTGCCGGTGCCGTTCGGCTCGGGTATCGGCGCCAGGCTGACCCGGTGTCCGAAGCGAAACGCAACCGCCTGGGCCAGCTCACGCGTGATCACGGCGTCATCGGCGGCACGCAGCCCGATGGCAGGTGCCGTCGTGACCTCGAACTGGCGCGGCGCGTACTCGCACAGGAACGAATCCGGAACCACTCCCGCCTGGCGCATCGCCGCCAGCAGCGCTTCGCCGAACAATCCCTGGCGACGATAACCATCGAGCTCATAGGGCTGCGGCGGATGGGCGGCAACTCCGCTATAGGTGAACTCCTGTTCGAAGGTCGCGAGCAGCCGCAGTCCAGTCTCGTGCTCCAGCCGCTGCAGCGCACGGCGCAGTACCTGCCGTGGACAGAAGTCCCACGGCGCGCCGTCCAGCGTGACGATGTCGCCCAGATAGAAATATTCAGTCGCACTGCCCTCGAACGGAACAAACACGCGTGTGGAGGCATCCGGAATCAGCAACACCTCGCCGCTGGTGCCGAACGTCGTCATCTGGATATTGCCGAAGGCGGAGAGGAAAATGTTGGTCGGGGCCAGCCCGACGCCGCGTTGCAGCCGCGCCGACAGATCCGCCGCCGGGAAGCTCTTGCCGCGAAAATGACCGGACAGGTCGCTGGTCCCGACGAAGACTATCTGTTCGCGCTCCATCAGCAGGGAGCCTACCATCCTCCGTCCATCGAAAGAACACGCGCCGCACGGCTGACGCCGGCGGCGCAATCCGGTTTCATCAGCGGCTGGATTACCCTTGCTCCAGCGCTGCACGTGAAATAGCCTTGGGGCCACTGCGGGACCAGGGAGCATTCGATGTCTGTACACATTCGATCTGGGGCTCTGTTGTTGGGAACCCTACTGGCCGCGGCCAGCGTCGCGGCCACATCGGCCGAGCCGTCGGCGCACAGCCTGCAGCGGGCGTTCGCGGTACTGCACGGCGCGCAGTTCATCGATCTGACCCATGCGTTCGGTCCCACGACGCCGCATTGGAAGGGTTTTGCGCCGGAAACCGTCACTACGCTGTTCACGATTCCCAAGGACGGCTTCCATGCCGAGAGTTTCTGCCATCCCGGACAATGGGGCACCCATGTGGATCCGCCGGCACATTTTCACGATGGTCTCAAGACCGTGGATCAGATCGATCCGCGCCAGTTCCTGCTGCGCCTGGTAGTGCTTGACGTGCACGCCAAGGTCGCCCGCAACCCCGACTACGTGGTCACACTGGACGATGTGAAGGCATGGGAGGCACGCCACGGGGCGATACCGGCGGGCGCCTTCGTGGCGCTGCGCACCGACTGGTCGAAACGCTGGCCCGACGACGCCGCCATGCAAAATGTCGACGCCCAGGGCGTCGCGCATTATCCGGGCTGGAGCAAGGAGGTGCTGCAGTACCTGTACGAGCAGCGAAAAATCACCGCCTCCGGACATGAAACCACCGACACCGATCCTGGACTTGCGGTCACCAGGGATGACTATTCGCTGGAGAGCTATGTGCTGGGCACCAATCATTTTCAGATCGAGCTGCTGGCCAATCTGGATCAGGTGCCTGAGGCCGGCGCCCTGGTCATGGTGAGCTTTCCCAAGCCCGAAAACGGCAGCGGCTTCCCGGCGCGCGTAATCGCCCTGGCGCCGAAGCTCTGAATCCACATCGCGGGAGAAAGCCGATGAGCGCTGCATTGCCCGGGCAATCCACCATCGCGGTATGGGGCGGTGAAACCGGCCACGACGCCTACGAGCGTGCGACCCAGGTCCCGGTCGTGCACAGCGTATCCTTCGGCTACGCCGATCTCGACAGCTGGCAGGCGGTGGCGCTGGAGCGGGCCCCGGGACACATCTACTCGCGCATCAGCAACCCGACGGTGCGTGCATTCGAGGAGAAGATCCGCGATCTCGAGGCAGCGCAGGCCGCAACCAGTTTCTCCTCCGGCATGGCGGCCATCAGCGCCACGCTGTTCACTTTTCTGCGCCCCGGCGATCGCGTGGTGTCCGTCAAGGACAGCTACGGCGGCACCAACAAGCTGTTCAGCGAGTTCCTACCATCATTTGGCATCGAAGTCGCGCTGTGCGACACCAGCGACTTTGCGCAAATCGAAGCCGAGATTGCCGCGGGCTGCAAGCTGCTGTATCTGGAATCTCCTACCAATCCGACCGTCAAGGTGGTGGATATCGCGCGCCTGGCGAAGGCGGCGCACGCGATCGGTGCGCTGGTAGCCGTGGATAACACCTTCGCCACGCCGATCAACCAGAATCCACTGTCGCTGGGCGCGGACCTGGTGCTGCACAGTGCGACCAAGTATCTGGGCGGTCACGCCGATGCGCTGGGCGGCGCCGCATGCGGCAGCCAGGGGCTGATCAGCAAGCTGCACCACTTCCGCGAGATCAATGGCGCCGCGCTGGCGCCGATGGATGCCTACAGCCTGCTGCGCGGCATGAAGACGCTGGCGCTGCGCATCGAGCGCCAGAACGACAGTGCATTGACGATCGCACGCTGGTTGCAAGGGCAGCGCTGCGTGGAGCAAGTCAACTACCCGGGTCTTGAAACTCATCGCCACCATGATGTCGCCCGACGCCAGATGCGCGGCTTCGGCGGCGTGCTCAGCTTCAGCCTACGCGGCGGGCTGGACGCAATCAGGATGTTGCTACCAAGGTTGCGCTTTGCACACCGGGCAGCCAACCTGGGCTGTGTCGAGACGGTCGTGGGGCCGCCGTCAGTGACCAGCCACGTCGAGTGCACGGCCGAGGAGCGAGCAGCAGCCGGCATCCCGGAAGGCCTGGTGCGCTACTCCACCGGCATCGAGGATGTGTCGGATCTGATCGCCGATCTTGAGCAGGCGCTGGCTGTAATGCCGTAAGCTCAGTCGCTGCTCTGCGAAATTCCACCGCCCATCAGGTCAAGCTCCATCTCCACGCTTTGCACGCCGGGCACCGACTCGGCGTCAGCCTGAGCCAGTTGCCGCTCGGTTTCGGAGTAGACAAACCCCTTCAGATGCACCTCGCTGCGCTCGACTTCGACGTCGATGTGCTGCGAATAGAGCGCGCGATCTGCCCGCAGCGCAGCCTGCACCCGCGCCGCCAGCTCGGCATCGACCGTGCGTTCGTCGGTGGTTCTGGGAGTACTGGTACAGGCGCCCGCGGCAACGATTGCCGCCAGCACCAGCGCCACCGGCAGCGGGCGCTTCGGAAGTTCGACCATTACGCTGCACCCCCATGACTGCGACAGCATTGTAGCAAGCGGGATTATGGACCGAGCACGGCAAGCGCATTGAACTAAGCGGGAAACGAAACGCCGGAGATACGTGCACACGCTGCCAGCAGCTGCTGCTGAACCTCGCGGTGCGACGCCGCGGCATGGGCCGTGCGGCGCTGTAAGTGGTAGAAATACTGACCGCTCACCATCGCTGCCGGGTCGTCACTGGTCGCGAGCCACACCTGGGTGCGCGGCGCGGCATCCATATCATCGGGCGCTCCGGCACCGCCCATCTTGGTCGCCACCCAGCCCGGTTCCAGCGCATTGGACAAAACGTCAGGCCACAGTCTGGCCACTGCGAACGCGAGAATCACATCATGCAGCTTGGATTCCGCGTAGGCGCTCGACCCGTTCCACCGCCGCGCGCTCCACGTCAGGTCGGTCAGGTCGGCATCGGCGCCCCGGTGCATGCCGGAACTCACGTACACCAATCTCCTGGGTTTGTCGATTAGCGCGGTGAGGATGTACGGCGCCAGGGTATTGACGGCAAATACCGCCGGCAGCCCGTCGACCGTGTCGCCACGGCCGCGCTCGCGGTAGCCGATGCCGGCGTTATGTATCACCGCGTCGAAGGCTCCCAGCCGGTTCACTTGCTCGGCCACCTCGCAGGTCGAGCTGATGCTCGACAGATCGCCAATCACCACCGCTTCGGCACCCGGAACCGCCGTCAGCGCTTCGGCGGCGCGCTCAGCGCTGCGCGCGTGAAGCACGACGCGATGTCCGGCTCCGACCATCAGCCGGGCCGCCATCTGACCCAGGCCATCGGCGGAACCGGTCACAAAAATACTTGCCATCGTGAAGCTCCAGGTTCGATCTCAGCCTGGGACGATTAATAGCATCTTCGCCGGTGGTTCGCGGCCCCGGCTGCGCGCGTGTCTCGTGGTCTTGCCATGATCACAGCACTGCGGCAAACTGAAGAGTTACCAGAAAAGTTATAATTTGAGTTGCCGCGAGCGCGGATTCATGGAACAAATTAGCAAGCTTTACCGGCCTGACGCGCAACCGCTCCGATCCGCTGCCGGACGCGCCATAGGCGCGCGCGCGCGCGTCATGTTCCTTGGCGGCGCATGAGTACCGGCGCCACCGCGCAGCTGCCGATCAGCGTCCTGGATGACGACGCCTGGGACGATCTGCTCAGCTACATCGAGGAGCGGCGTGTCATCCCGATCGTGGGGCCGGAACTGCTGCAGGTCAACACGGAACGCGGGCCGCGCCTGCTGTACGACTGGCTCGCTGAAAAGCTTGCCGGCCGGCTCAACGTCGACGTGACCCAACTGCCGCAGCCCTACACGCTCAACGACGTGGTCTGTTGGTTCCTCGGCGCCCGGGGCCGGCGCGAGGAAGCGTACGTGCGCCTGCGCGGCATTCTAAAGGACACGCCGTTCGAGCCGCCGCGGGCACTGCGTCGCCTCGCGGCAATTCCGGAATTCGACCTGTTCGTGTCGACCACCTTTGACCCGCTGCTGGAAGCCGCCATCAATCTGGAGCGCTTCAACGGCTCGGCGTTCACCGAGGTGCTGTCGTATTCACCGAATCGCGTGGTCGATCTGCCCTCGGAACGCGACCGGCTGCAGCGACCGGTGGTGTATCACCTGTTCGGCCGGCTCTCGGCTTCCCCCAGCTACGTGATCTCGGATGAGGATCTGCTGGAGTTCATCTGCGCATTGCAGAGTGAACACCTGGCGCCGGAGAAGCTGTTTCACGAACTCGAGCACAATCACCTGCTGTTCATCGGCAGCAATTTCACCAACTGGCTGGCACGCCTGTTCCTGCGCATGGCCAAGCGCCAGCGGCTGTCCGATCCGCGCGACGTTGGGGAGATCATGGCCGACGATCACACCAGCGAGGATGAGCGGCTGGTGTCCTTCCTGCAGCAGGTCAGCGTACGCACGCGCATCTATCTGGGCGCGGAACGCTTCGTCGATGAGCTGCACGAGCGCCTGGCCGCGCGCCGCAAGCCCGCAGCGCCGGCTGCGCGCGGCGCCTCGCCGGTGCGCTTTCTTCCGCCCGCCAGGGACATGCCCGACAACGCCGTGTTCATCAGTTACGCGCGCGAGGACCTGACCGCCGTGCAGCAGATCAAAGCCGGGCTGGAAGCCGCCGGCATCACGGTCTGGTTCGACATGGATCGCCTGGAAGGCGGCGACGACTACGACCGCAAGATCCAGCGCAACATTGCGCGCTGCTCCTATTTCATTCCGGTGGTCTCGGCGACCACCCAGCGGCGGCTCGAGGGCTACTTTCGCCGCGAATGGAGCTTCGCCATCGATCGCGCCCGCAACATGGCCGATGGCGCGCTGTTCATCCTGCCGGTGACAATCGACGCCACAGGCACGGCAGACGCCCTGGTGCCGGACAAATTCAAGGCGCTGCATTTTACGCAGTTGGCCGACGGTGTCGTGCCGCCGGAATTTAGCCAACGATTGAGCGACTTCATGCGGGCGCGTCAACAGTGAACGCGGTTCCAGACAATGTAGCCAGCGCCGAGCTGGACGCGGCCGCGGTCGATGACCGCAACCCATGGCTCGGACTGGCCTCGTTCACCGAAGAGACGCGGGCCTATTTCTACGGCCGCGAAGATGAGGTCGCGGAACTCGCGCGGCGCGTGCAGCGCAAGTTGCTGACCGTGCTGTTCGGTCAATCAGGCCTGGGCAAAACCTCGATCCTGCGCGCCGGACTGGTGCCACGCCTGCGCGCCCAGGGCTACTGCCCGGTATACGTGCGTGTCGACTACGCGCGCGATGCTCCCGAGCCTACCGAGCAGATAAAGCAGGCCATCGCCCGCACCGCCCGGCGCGCCGGTGAGTGGACCCAGGTCGGTGTCGCGGCCGAGGGCGAGTCGCTGTGGGAATACCTGCACCATCGCGACGACGTGCTGCGCGACGAGTCCGGCAATCCCCTGATCCCGCTGCTGATCTTCGATCAGTTCGAGGAGATCTTCACCCTCGCCCAGAGCGACGACTTTGGTCGTGCGCGTGCCGCGCGCTTCATCGCCGACCTGGCCGATCTGGTCGAGAACCGCGCGCCCAAGTCACTCGAGGCCAAGCTCGACGCCGACGATTCGCTGGCCGAGCGCTTCGACTTCGCGCGCAGTGATTATCGGGTGCTGTTGTCCCTGCGGGAGGACTACCTGGCGCCGCTCGAGGGGCTCAAGGCGACGATGCCCAGCATCACGCAGAACCGCCTCCGTCTGGCGCCGATGACCGGCACCCAGGCGCTGACCGCGGTCATGCGGCCGGGCAAGGGACTGGTGTCGGAGGAAGTGGCGGCCGCAATCGTACGTTTCGTCGCCGGCGGCGGCGAACTCGCCAACGCCGAGGTCGAGCCATCATTGCTTAGCCTGATTTGCCGCGAACTTAACGATGCGCGCATCGCCCAGGGGCGCGATGAGATCTCGCTTGATCTGCTGGCCGGTTCGCACGCCAGCATCCTCAGCAGCTTTTACGAACGCGCCCTGGCTGATCAGCCGCCCGCCGTGCGCCGCATCATCGAGGATGAACTGCTGACCGACTCGGGTTTTCGCGAGAACATCGCCGAGGAGCGCCTGGTAGGCGACCTGGCGGCCGCCGGCGCGGCCCCCAATTCGCTGGCGGTCCTGGTCAATCGGCGGTTGCTGCGCATCGAGGAGCGACTCGACGTGCGCCGGGTCGAACTCACCCACGATGTGCTGTGCGGGGTCGTCAAGGCGAGCCGCGATGAGCGCCGTGAGCGTGAGAAGGGAGAGGCGACCGACCGCCTGCTGGCCGATCAGCGCGAGCGCGAACTTGCGGCGCGCCGCGCGCTGGTTCGCGCGCGCAAGGTCGCCGGTGTGTGCGCGGTACTGGCCATCGGTGCGGTGCTCGCCGCCCTGCTGGCATACCTCAGTACGCAGCGGGCGCACCGCGCTGAGAGGCTGGCGGAACAAACGCGCACGGCCGCCGAGCAGGCGCGTGTTCAGGCCGAACAGTTGCTGGCCTACCTGACCGATGATTTTGCACGCGAGCTGGAGAGTTCCGGTCGACTGGATGTCGCTGCCGAACTGGCCCGGCGCGAGGTCGACTACTTTCACGCACTGCCGGCCAGCCTCAAGGGTCCGGAAAGCGTGCGCAATGGCGCAACGGCGATGCTGCAGTACGCCAAGGCCAGCCGCACGCTTGGCGATCTCAATGCCGCGACCGCGGCCGATACCGAGGCATTGAATCTACTCGAGCAGTTGCGGCGCGGCGGGGATACCTCGGAAGCCACGACCATTGGACTGGCGCGCGGCACTCAAATCAAAGCACGCATCCTCGCCAACCAGCAAAGTCCGGATGCGCTGCCGACCAGTCAGCGTGCGGTAGACCTGATCAGGCCGATTGCCGATACGCCGAATGCTTCCAAGGCCGCGCGACGCGCCGAGGTCGAGGTGGTGTTCTTCCTTGGCTACGTGCAGCAGCAGGACCAGACTCAGAGCGAGAAAGCCGTCGCTACCCTGCAACAGTCGATGCAGCTTGCGTCGCAACTGGGCGGCCGCGACCTGTCCGACCTGTACATGGCGTCGCTCTATGCCGAGAGCGGAACCTGGCTGGTGGTGGGGTTGATCAGCCTGGATCGCGGCCAGGAGGCCCGGCAGGTGGCCGCGGACGCTACCGCCGTCGCGGAACAAGTGCTGACGTTGCGGCCGGGTCATCGAATTGCACTGCACGCGCTTGAGGTGATGCAATCTGCCCTGACCGAACTGGCGTCCGCGGAACTTCGCCCGGTAGACGCATTGGCCATGGGCCGGCGGGGCGAAGCCACCGCGCAAACGCTGGTCACGCTCGATCCGAAGAACACCATCTCGTTCAACAACCTCGCGGCCGTGCGCATGGATCTGGGCGAGGCCAGCTGGGCTGCCGGCCTGCCGCGCGAGTCGCTGGACTACTACGTGAAGGCGATCGCGGACATGCGGCACGCCGAAAACGCCGGCGCCGAGTTCGTCCTAAACCAGCTGTTCCCGCTGTCGGTGATGGCCGGGCGGCAGGCCGACCTGGGCGATACCGCGGCCGCCGAGACGGCTCTGGGCAGTGCCACGAAGTTCGTCAGCGCGCTGCACGCGAGCGAGGCTCCGGGCAGCCCGCTGCCGCTGTTCGGCGAATGCAACCTGCGGATCGCTCTGGAAGCAGGCGCGCTGTGGCGCGGGGATCTCACGTCTGCGCAGCACATCGGCGCGGATATTATCGCCCTGATGCAGGGCATCAAGCCGAACGGCGGATTTCAGGAGTTTTATAAGAACGCCTGCATCTTCTACCCCGACCGTTTCAAGGGCGAAGCGGAGTACCTGCAGGCAGATTACCCCGCAGCTGAGAAGACCCTGCGTGAGGGTCTTGAGGCGCGCAAACAATGGCCAATGGCCACCGAGGATAACCGGCGCGAGCAGGTCGAGGTGTCGACCATGCTGGCGCTGGCACTTATCGGCGAGCGGCGCGGCGACGAGGCGCGGCGTCTGATCGATCCGATCGTCAAGTATCAGCGTGGTCTTGCGGCGCGCAATCACGGCGATCAGCAGCAGCACGTCGAGCTGGCGCGCGCGCTGTACGCGCAGGCGCTGCTCGACTCGTCGCACCGAATGGCGTTGCTGCAAGAAGCCGCGGCGCTGCTCCAATCCGTGCCGCCACAGATGCAGGCGTTGCATAGTGTTCGCATCTGGCGCGATCGGGTGCACGACGCGCTGCGCGCCGCGTCCGCGAGCATTGCCCCCTCAGCATCCCTTCGAGGCGCGGGGTGAGCTCGGCCGTGACGCCGCTATTTCGCTCGAGCGGGCAACGCGGATTCTCCAGCGCGCTCAGGGGTGACCCGCGTCACGTCCATGCGCGCAAGTTCGAGCGCGAGGTGCAGGTGCAATTTGCCCCCGAGCACTGTACGGTGCAAACGCCCGAGGGGCTGGTGCATGCCCAGGCCGGCGATGCGATCCTGACCGGCATTGCCGGCGAGCGCTGGCGGGTATCGCGCGCGCGCTTTGGCGAGAAGTACCGGCCAGTGCCGCCCACCCGCGCCGGGGAAGCCGGAACCTACCTGAGCCTGCCGAACGGCATTATTGCGCTGCAGATGACCGCGCCATTCGAGGTACTGCTGGCCGACGGCCTGTCCATGCTGACCGGCAAGGCAAGTGACTGGCTGGTCGACTATGGCGACGGTAGCCTGGGTGTCGTGTCGCAGGCCATATTCCGCACTACTTACGAAATTCTCGGCTGATACGCCCATGGCTCTGCACCAAGTCATTCAGCGCGTGTTGCTGGTTGGCGTGCATCTTGAGAGCCTGGCCGCACCGCCGCAGCCGCGACCGCCGCCGCGGCTGCTGCCGCTGATCGAATCGATCGCTGCGGCCCACCGCCGTTTCGATTTGCGCGCGATCCATTTCGGCCACCGCTATCGCAGCGGCTTCTGGGCCATCTATCTGCTCAGCGCCTTCGCAGTGCTGTGCGCGGTGATGCCGCTGGCACTGGGCTGGGACAGCCCCCGCCATGCCCTGCACCCGTTCTCAGGACTGTGGGCGGTTGCGGAAGTACTGGTGATCGGCAGCGTCAGTGCGATCTACTATATGGGACACCGGCACGACTGGCAGGGCCAATGGCTGCGCGCCCGCACCACCGCAGAGCTGACCTGGTATCTGCCGCTGATTGCACCGCTGCTGGACTTCTCGAAGCCGCAGACGCAGGCCAACTGGTATTTGCGGGTACTGGATCCGGGTCAGAACCTGCGCGGCGTGGACGACGTGGCGGCACTGTGCGCACGCTGCGAACCGCAGGCCCGGGCGCTGCTCGCCCAGGCCTGGGCGGATTCGGAATTCGTCGACACCTACGCCCGCTGGACCATCGATATCCTGCAGGCACAGAACCACTATCACGCGCGCATCGCCCTGCGCCAGCACGCGCTGCTGCACCGGGTACACCGTGTGACCAGCGGCCTGTTTGCTCTGACAGCGCTCGGCGCACTCACCCATCTGGTGATACACACGTTATGGCTGACACTCGTGACCACGTTTTTCCCGGCGCTCGCGGCATCACTGCACGGCGCGTTGGCGCAATCCGAAGCCTATCGGCTCGGTGCGACTTCCGAGCGGCTGGTGCATGAGCTGCAAGGAACCATCGATGCCATTAGCGCCGCCCTCGCCCGATTCTCGGAAGGTGCCGGCGTGGCGCCGCTCAAAGCCTCGGTTGAGGCGGCGATCTCACTTATTCTGGAAGAGCACCAGGACTGGCACATGCTGGTGCGGCCGCATCATCTGCCGCTCGCCTAGACAGACAGGCGGATACACTGCACCAGCATCAGCGACCTGTCGGCGCACGGGCCGACCAGGATTTCGATCTCGCCCGCTTCAAACACCGGCTGCAGGTCCAATCCGAGAAATCGCAGCTCCGAGGCCGGAATATATAGAGTCACCGTACCGCTCTCGCCTGGCCGCAGTGCGATCTTGCCAAAACCTCTAAGCTCCAGCAGCGGCCGCGCCACGCTCGCGATCCGGTCGTGGATGAAGAGAAACACGGTCTCTTCTGCGGCCCGCGCGCCGTCATTGACGACGTCAACCCGCACCTCGATCTGCTTGCTGACGGTCACCTCGCACGGCGACACACGCAGGTTGGACAGACTGAAGCGTCCGTAGCTCAGGCCATAGCCGAACGGAAACAGCGGCTCATTGGGCAGATCGAGATATTTGCTGGTGTAGTGATCGTTCGGGTTGGCGGGCCGGCCCGTCGGGCGCTGCCCAAAGAAAATCGGGATCTGCCCTACGGCACGCGGCCAGCTCATCGGCGTGCGCCCGCTCGGGGACACTTGCCCCGTGATGACATCGGCGATCGAATGGCCTGCCTCGCAACCCGGAAACCAGGCCGCAAGCACCGCGTCCGCCTGCTCAATCAGCCACGGCACGGCCAGCGGGCGTCCCGAGAACAGGATGGCGATCACTGGTTTGCCGAGCGCCCGGGCACGGTCGATGACGCTGCGCGCGAGCCGACGCTGCTGCCCGGGTAGGTCCAGACAGGCACGGCTGGCAGCCTCGCCGCTCATTGCAGCGGCTTCGCCCAGGCATAGCACGACGACATCGGCCGCGCTGCAGATATCCAGCGTCTCGGCAATACCGGCAATGTCGTCGCCCTCAATCGCGACCCCCGGTGCGTGCAGGACCTGCGCGCCTGGCAGCGCTTTGCGCAGGCCCGCCACGACGCTCACGTAGCTCCCGGGTTGACCGACGAGCGACCACGGGCCGCACATCTGATCGGCCGCGTCGGCCAACGGGCCAATCACGGCAAGGCGGCGCATGGATTCTGCTAGCGGAAGAGCGTCGTTGTCGTTCTTGAGCATGACGATGGCGCGCGCGCCGATCTCGCGCGCGAGCTGGCGGCGCCGCGCCAGCGCCGGTGCGCCGTCCGTGGTCGTGCCGCGCCCATACGGCTGGTCGAACAGGCCCAGCCGCAGCTTGAGCGTGAGGACGCGACGCACCGCCTCGTCGATCTCAGTCATGCTCACCAGTCCGCGCTGCAGGGCCAAGGGCAGTCCGACGCGATAAGCGTTGGCCATCATGTCGATGTCCACACCGGCCTTCAGCGCCAGTGTTGCCGCTTCGGTCAGATCGGCGGCCACACCGTGGTGCATGAGTTCCGCGATGGCGTTGTAGTCGCTGACGATAACGCCCTCGAACCCGAGTTGCCCACGCAGCAGGCGGCGCAGCAGGCCGACGTGGGCCGTCATCGGAATGCCGGCAAGATCGGTAAACGCGGGCATCACGCCGGCCACCCCGGCGGCGATTGCCGCGGCGAACGGCGGCAGATGCACTTCATGCACGCTGCGCTCGGAGACGTCCACCGAGGCGTAATCACGCCCAGCGGTCACCGGTCCGTAGGCGCAATAGTGCTTGGCGACCGCCGCCACCGCCCCTGCGGCGGCAAGATCTGCACCCTGCAAGCCGCGCACCTTGGCGGCGGCAATCTGCGCCCCGAGCCACGGGTCTTCGCCCGGGCCCTCTGCAGTGCGTCCCCAGCGCGGATCGCGCGACACATCGAGCATCGGCGCGAATGCCATGGCTATGCCGTCGGCTGCAGCCTCGGTGGCCGACGCGCGCGCCGTGAGTTCCCAGGCCTGCGGATCGAACAGCGCCGCTTCCCCCAGCGGGACTGGAAACAAGGTGCGATGGCCGTGGATGACATCGAATGCGATCAGCAGCGGGATTCCAAGTCTCGATTCCTCGACCGCCAGGCGCTGCATCTCATGCACCTGCCCAGCACCGTACAGGTTGAGCAGGTTGCCAATCGTCCCGCCCCGGATGGCATCGGTCGAATCACTGGCGATGACCGGCCCGGTCACGGTGTATCCGGCCGCTGTCATGGTGAGCTGGCCGAGCTTTTCCGCCAGGGTCATGTCGGCGATGAGTGCCCCGATCCGATTCATGTGATCCATCTTCCGCTTCTGGCCACAACAATAGAGTGCATGGCGCTTTTTCTATACCCTGCAGTGCCCTACCGTAGCAAGGTCGCGAAGCTTTCGGATAACGTGGGCGACTATGGACGACCGGCGTCCAGTCGCGATGAAACCGTGCGCCAACATCGACTGAAAAGGCTGCCCGTGGCCAAAACTGACCGATCCGCAGCAACCAGGGCCCGCGCCGCGTCCACAGACGCCGCGGCCACGGCCCCGAGCGCGGCCGCCCTCCTCCGGCTGCCCAATGACAAGCTGCTTGAGGCGGTGCAGCGGCAGACCTTCCGTTTCTTCTGGGAAGGCGCGGACTCTACGACCGGGCTTGCGCCGGACCGGCGCGGCACGCGCGACCGAGGGATCGAGGGTCCGGTGACGATGGCGGGCTCAGGCTTCGGCGTCATGGCGCTGATCGTCGCGGTGGAGCGCGGCTGGGTCGCGCGCGACGCCGCGCTGGAGCGCCTGCAGCGCATGATCGATTTCCTGATCCGCGCACCCTGCTATCACGGCGCCTTGTCGCATTTCATGAATGCACGCACCGGGGCCACCATCCCGCTGACGCGCAAGGACGATGGCGGTGATCTGGTGGAGACCTCTTTTCTGTGCATGGGCCTGCTGTGTGTGCGGCAGTACTTCGCCCGCAATACCAAGCCGGAACGGAAGCTTCGAGCCTACATTACCGACCTGTGGGAAGGTGTTGAATGGAACTGGTACACCCAGGGTGGACGTCACGCGTTGTACTGGCACTGGAGTCCCAACAACGGCTGGTCGATGAATCATGCGATCCGCGGCTGGGACGAGTGCCTCATGACTTACCTCCTGGCGGCATCCGCTCCGCGCCATGGCATCGAACCGGCCGTTTATCACTATGGATATGCAGCGGGCCGCAATTTTCTGAACGGCAAGTCCTACTACGGTACCGAATTGCCGCTCGGCATGCCTTATGGCGGTCCACTCTTTTTCACCCATTATTCCTTCAGCGGGCTCGATCCACGAGGTCTGAAGGACCGCTACGCAGACTACTGGCAGCAGAACGTCAACCACGTGCGCATCAACTACGCGCACTGCGTTGCCAACCCGCATCGGCACCGGGGCTACGGCCCGGCCTGCTGGGGCCTGACCGCCAGTGACGGCAAGCAGGGTTATGCGATGCACGATCCGGTCAACGACGACGGCACCATCTCGCCCACCGCGGCCGTGGCGAGCCTGCCGTATGCACCGCGCGCCTCGATGCGGGCGCTGCGCCATTTCCTCGGCGGTTACGGCGGAAAGCTCTGGGGTAAATACGGCCTGATAGACGCTTTCAGCGAGACCAGGGCCTGGTACGCCGACAGCTTCCTCGCCATCGACCAGGGGCCGATCATCCTCATGATCGAGAACTACCGCACCGGCCTGTTGTGGAAGCTATTCATGAGCGTGCCGGAGGTGCAGACGGGGCTGCGCAAACTCGGTTTCGACAGTCCGCACTTGCACCGACGGACTCGAAGCTGATGGAGCCGCTCGACCTGTGGGTCGATCGGCAATACCGGCGCGCCGCGCGCGCCATGATGTCGAGCGTATCGGCGCTCGGTATCGTCAAGGCGCGGCCGGGCTTCGGCCAGAGCGTGATGCCGAAGCCAGGTTCGATCGTCGCCTCGCCGGTGCTGGCCGCCTACGATCCGGACCCCGACTATTTTTTCCATTGGTTTCGCGATTCGGCGGTGGTCATCGATGCCCTGCGGCTGTTGATGGAAGATGGCAGCGCCGCAGCGAACGCGATGGCACAGTTCTCCGACTTCGTGCACTTCAGCTTGTCGCTGCAGGCGCTGGATGGGCGCGAGCTGGTTGCGGCCCCGGCCTGGCGCGCCCAGGTGACCCCCGACTTCAAAAAATTCCTGCGTAGCGATGTTGATCTGGCCGCGGCACACGGCGAGGCGATCGCTGGAGAAACCCGGGTCAACCCCGATCGTACGCTCGACATTTCGAGCTGGCCGCGCCCGCAGCATGACGGACCGGCGCTGCGAGCCCTGACCCTGATGCGCTGGCAGCGCAGCGCGCGTTTCGAGCCGGACCTCGACGCCGCGGTATCGGCGCTGCTGAGTGCCGATCTTGCCTACACGCGACAGCACTGGCGCGAGCCGTGCTTCGACCTGTGGGAGGAGGAGCAAGGCCTGCACTATTACACGCTGTGCCTGGCCGGCGCAGCGCTCGAGGCGGGAGCGGCCTTCCTGCTGCAGCGTGGCGATGGCCGCGGCGCGCAAACGGCCACCGACGACGCGACGGCAATTCGTCACGCGCTCGATGCTTATTGGCTCGAAGATCAGGGGTACTACAAATCGCGCGTACTGGCGTCGGGACAGCGCTCCGCCAAGGAACTCGACATCGCCATCATACTGGCCACGCTGCACGGCGGCGGCAGCGGCCGATACCATTCCGTGCACGACCCACGGGTGCATGCCACGCTCGCGCGACTGGAAGCACTGTTCGACGCAAGCTACGCGATCAATCGCGGGCGAGCGCCCACCCATGGACCGGCCATGGGCCGCTATGCCGGCGACGTCTATTATTCGGGCGGCGCCTATTACTTCTCCACCCTGGCTGCCGCCGAGTTCTGTTTCCGCGCCGCCGATGGCAGCGCCGGCGCGCAGGGGCTGATCAGCCGCGGCGACGCTTATCTGGAAACGGTACGTCGCCATACGCCGCCAAGCGGCGACCTGTCGGAACAATTCGACCAGAACACCGGCGTGCAGACTTCGGCCAGGCACCTTGCCTGGAGCTATGCCGCATTCGTTTCCTGCATCGCCGCGCGGCGCGCAGTCGTCCGAAGATGAACTGGCGCGCAGCTACAGGCCGGCGCCTGCTTGCCGCATCGGGTCCGCCGGACTATGGTGTTGAGCGCTAATGGCAGAGTCACGCCGTCATCAGGGAGTGCCCGGCACGATAGCCGACCCGGAACAGGACGAAGTCGCCAGCACCGCTGCGTCCGACGCCGAGGAAGCTGCCCACTCCGGCCTTGTGCGCCAACTGGGCATGATGGTCCGGGCACTCATGGCGTCGCCGGTCGGCAAGACGCTCATCTGGCTGCTGCTCGGGATACTGCTGGTGGTCGTGGCGAGCACTTACGGCCAGATCCGGCTCAATCGCTGGAGCAAGCCCTTTTATGACGCCCTGTCGCGCCGCGACTTCAGGGACTTCCTGTATCAGTTGGCGGTGTTCTTCTTCATTGCCGGCATCCTGCTGGTCCTGAATGTGGCGCAGCGCTGGCTGGGCGAAACCCTGAAACTCAAGCTGCGGGAAGGCATGGTCGGCGACTTGATCCGGCTCTGGATGCTGCCGCGGCGCGCATTCTGGCTTGCCAACGCAGGACCGATCGGCGCCAACCCGGACCAGCGCATGCATGAGGACGCGCGCCACCTGTGTGAGCTGTCGGGCGATCTGGGCATCGGACTGCTGCAGGCCTCCATTCTGCTGATAGCCTTCACCGGCGTGCTGTGGGCGCTATCGAATGATTTTGCGTTCCACATCGCGGGCCGGATCTTCTCCATCCCCGGCTTCATGGTGTGGGCCGCCGTCATCTACGCGGCCGCCGGCTCGCTGCTGAGTTACTGGGTTGGCGGCACGCTCATCAATCGTAACGCCGAGCGTTATGCGCGCGAGGCGGACCTGCGCATTTCCCTGGTGCGCGTCAACGAACACGTCGATGGGATATCGCTCGCGTCCGGCGAAGCCGATGAGAGCCGGCGCGTCGAGCTGCATCTGGCGGCGGTGCTGGCCGCTACGCGCCGGCTGGTGACTGGCCTCACCAACCTCACCTGGATCACAGCGGGCTTCGGCTGGATCACGCTGGTGGCGCCGATCCTGGTCGCAGCCCCGCTGTACTTCGCAGGCAAACTGACCTTTGGCGGCCTGATGATGGCGAGCGCGGCCTTTACCCAGGCGCAATCCGCATTGCGCTGGTTTGTGGATAATTTCAGCGTCATCGCCGATTGGCGGGCGACCTTGCTGCGTGTTGCCAGTTTCCGCCGCGCGCTGGTCACGACCGACGTGGTGCCACATATCGAAAGCCGCATCACCTACGCGGAGGGCGCGCCCGACAGGATCGTCATTGAGAACCTGGAGGTTGCCTCCTCGAGCGGCTGCGACATGCTCAGGGAGAGGAGCGTCATCGTCAACGCTGGGGAACGCGTGCTCATCGTCGGTGAACCCGGAACCAACAAGACGCAACTGTTCCGCGCGCTGACGGGGCTGTGGCCCTGGGGCGCAGGAAGGGTCGAGCATCCCAAGGACGAAGCCATCGTCTTCATCCCGCGCGGTACACCCTATCTGCCTCGCGCCACGCTGCGCGAAGTGCTCGCCTACCCGATGGACGTTGAACGCTTCGATAAGGACGCATTCGCGCGCTCCTTGGCCCGCCTTGGTCTTGCGCGATTGGTACCGGCGCTCGACACCACTCAGCGCTGGGATCGGGAACTCAGCGGCGACGAGCAGCTCACGCTGGCGTTCGCACGCGCGCTGCTGCAGGCACCGCCCTGGATCCTCATTGATGACACCTTGCGCTCGCTCGATGGCGACACGCTGGAGCGCTTCATGGACGCGCTGACACACGAGCTGCAGCACACTGGCGTGATCCATATCGGCGGCGGGCAGGCGCACAATCCGCTATTTTCGCGCACGCTGCATCTGATCAAGGCTGCGGCGACGCACATCGTCGGCCGCGAGGACGCTGACGCGGCGCCGCCGCCACCAACTGACCGGGGATCCAAATTTGGCCAATGAAGAACCAGCCCGTGCGCAAGGCCGATAGACTCCGCTGCACCGCATCTGGCATCGGCCTGATGCATTCGGTGTGCATCGCCCTGCTGATGGTACTGCTGCCAGCTTTGGCGTCCGCGCAGGAACTAGATCTGCGCCTGCCCGCCGCCGCCACCGATGCATCCACGCCGGTCGTGCTGCGCGATCTGGCGGAGCGCGTGCTGCCGGTCTATCAGGAAAGCGATCGCGAGCGCTATCTTGCCAACCTGGCGGCGCTGCAGTCCGCTGCCGGCGGCTTTGCCGCCGCCTATGCGACGCGCCAGGAGCTGCGTCAATGGCGGCACAGTGCGCACGGCGCCTGGCCGGCCGACCGCTCGGTGGTGTACGACATCTACCTGCACGCCCGGGCGATCGAGGCGGAAGGTCGGCTGCAGTTTGACGCGGCGCTGGCGCAATCGTTTCAGGAAGTGATCCCCGGCCTGAACGATGCGGAAGCCTACGCGATCACCTGGAACTTCCAGGCTCCGCCGCCCGAGTCGCTGGAAGCGCTGCAAAGCCTGTTCGATCGGCTGCGGCCCAAAGGCTCGGTCACACTACCGGAGGCCGTGGATCTCATCTGGGCCTATTTTTCCTTCACCGCTTACCAGCGCCTGCATCCGCCGATAGACCCGCTGGTGGCCGCGGACTACAGCCGGCGTTACAGCACCGACTGGGGCGTACTGATCCGCACGCCCGATGGAGCGACGATCTCTGCTACGGTGGTACGGCCGAGAAATGCCGCCAACCCGCTGCCGGCGCTGCTCGAGTACACCATCTATGTGTATCCGGGCAACAACGCCATGGAGTGCGCCGCCCACGGCTACGTGGGAGTCATCGCTTATGCGCGCGGCAAGGGCAGGAGCCCCGACAACGCGGTGCCCTTCGAGCACGACGGGGATGATGCCCGCGCAGTGATCAACTGGATTGCCAGGCAACCGTGGAGCGATGGCCGGGTCGGCATGTATGGCGAGGACTACAGCGCCTTTTCCCAATGGGCCGCTGCCAAACGCCTGCCGCCGGCACTGAAGGCAATTGCCACTTCGGCCGCCACTGCACCGGGAATCAATCTGACCAGGCAGGGCGGCATCCCTCTCAACGCCGCGTACCGCTGGGTTCGATACGTCACCGACAACAAAGGCCTGGACGAGGAAATCTATAGAGAGGATGCGCACTGGCGCTGGCTCGATCAGAGCTGGTATACCAGCGGCAAGCCGTACTGGGACCTGACGCATATCTACGGCGCGCCCAATGCGAACTTTCGGCGCTGGCTCGGCCACCCGAGCTACGATGGGTATTGGCAGAAAATGATCCCCTACCGCGATGACTTCGCCCACATCAACATTCCGGTCCTGACAACCACCGGCTACTACGACAGCAATCAAGCCGGCGCGCTGTATTACCTCACCGAACACTATCGATACAATCCCCGCGCCGACCAGACGCTGCTGATCGGACCTTACGACGAAGTGGCGATCGAGCGCGGACCGCTGTCGGTACTTCAGGGATACCAGGTCGATAGCGCCGCCGTCATCGACCTGCGCGAACTGCGCTATCAGTGGTTCGACTCCATTTTCAAGGGCGGCGCACGACCCGCGCTGCTGCAGGATCGCATCAACTACGAGGTGATGGGGGCCAATACCTGGGAACACGCGCCATCGCTCGCCGCAATGGCCAACGGATCACTGCGCTTTTACCTGGATTCCGGCCCCTCGAGCGACAGCAACCGGCTGGTCGCGACATTGAGATCGAGCACCGCCTTCGCGCGGCAGACGGTCAACTTGGCCGATCGCAGTGACGCTGACTGGGCCCCGGCCACCGACCTGACCAGCAGAAATGTTCCGCTACACAACCAGCTGACGTTCGTCAGCGAACCTCTGGCTCAGCCGACGGAGATCAACGGCCTGTTCTCCGGGCAGCTGGATTTCACGGTCAATAAAATGGACATGGACATCACCATCGCGCTGTACGAGCAGCTGGCCGGTGGCGATTACATCCGGCTGTTCGATCCGCCCTACACGTTTCGCGCAAGCTATGCGCGGGACCGCAGTCATCGCCACCTGCTCAAGGCTGGCGAGCGCCAGCAATTGGGCTTCAGGAGTGAGCGCCTGACGAGCCGCAGGCTCCAGGCCGGCAGCCGGCTGGTCATGGTGCTCGGCATCAACAAGCGGCCGGATCAGCAGATCAACTATGGCACCGGACAGGACGTGAGCGATGAATCCATCGCCGACGCCACATCGGCGTTGAAAATCCGCTGGTACGGCAGCAGCTACATCGACATTCCGGTCAGGCGCTAAAGGCGCACTGGCGCCTTCAGTTGCACGGCTCGATCGGCTTGAGTTCCACCCGCCGGTCGAGCGCGTCGGACGCGTCGTCGCGCCCGGTGCCGATCAGGTTCTCCCGCGACCCGGCGCCAGTGGCAACGGTACGCTTTTTAAGCTGCGGCTGGTCGCCTTCCAGTCGCGATTGAACATACTCCGCCCGCAACTGCGACAGGCTGTCATTCATGGCTGCCGGGCCGGTCGGACTGGTGTGACCGGTGATCTGCAGGCACGCCTGGCCGGCCACCGCCTGTGATGCGATCTGCTGCAGCCAGGTGCCATAGCTACCGCTGAACATGTTGTTTTCGGCCATGAACCTGACCGAGCCGGGCCGGAACAGGAACTTCACCGCGAGGCGTTTTTTGCGCAACCCATAATCCACCAGATCACGGAACGCCGCCGCCGACTGCTCGGTGCGTCCGAGCCTGACCAGGGTGATATAAATGCCGTCGTAGACGCGCAGCTGGTCGCCTGCGGGGGTCTTGCGCGCGGTGGTGTACAGGTCCAGCGCCTCGCTGTAATGGCCTTCGTCGTACGCATCCTGCGCCTCGCTCACCAGGGCGGCGGCGAGCAGGCCGTCAAAATACTCCGGCCGGATGGGGTCCCCTGATTTACTCGCCTGGCAGGTGGCGACGTAAGCCTGGACGTTGGGATCATCGGTCCACACCGGACTGTCGCCGAATGCGGCGGTCGGGGTCGAATCGACGTCCGCGATGCGCGCGCGCGCCACCGATTTGGCCACGATTTTCCCGGTCTTCAGGTCGGCCATCACCAGGCAGAACCGGTAGGCTTCGCGCTCACCAGTAGTCTTCATCTGCGCATTCACCGGGGTGAGGGTGCCCACCAGAACGCGCGGCTGTTGCTTCAGGCTCTCCGGGGTGATGCGCTGCACGGCATACTTCGGAAAATCCGTCTTCACGATGCCGATGATCCGGTCCTGGATGCTTTTGGTCGCCTTGGACTGATACCCGGTCATGCCGTCCACCAGCGGATCGATCACGACCATGCCGACGCCTGCATCCGGCGCCGGCGCATTGGTGAACACCGCGTGCGCAGCGTTGGCGACCGCCTCGTCGAAGCCCAGGACGGGCGGCGGCGGCGGTGACGGCGCGGGCGTTGCTGCTACCGGCGCTGGCGCTGCCGGTGCGGCCGGCGCGGCCGGCGGCACAACGCCTGCCTTCGGCGCCGAGGCGCCGTGCCCGGTATCGTCCGGCGGGTTCAGTGGCCCGCAGCCAGCCACCACAGCGCCCAGAAGTATGGCCGCCAGTGCGCCGCGCATGGCCCTACTGGCAGTTCTTGCTGATATAAGCTCGTTGTTCGTCATTGAGACTCTCTCCTAACTGGGCGCCTTCCAGGATGGCGTCGCACTGTCCACCCCACTGCTTCTTTTTGGTCGCCATCGCCGGGGCCGGCACCGCCGACGTTACCGACACTTTCGACACGGCGCTCTGCGTCGGCGTTGATGGTTTCACACTGGCGACCGCCGGGCGAATGATTTCGGGGGCCGCGGATTTGGCCAGATAGTCCACCCGGTTGGTCGCCAGACCGGAAAATTCGCCCTTCGGGTATTTGCTCAGATAGGCCCGAAAATCAGCCACATTCGTGCTGTCCTTGATCGATTCCCAGTACATCAGTTCCAGCTGTTTGGGATCGACAGCAGGCGCTACTGGCGACGGCGCCTGGATGACGGCAGCGTGAAAATAGAAATCCCCCTGGATCGAGGCTTCCGACCACGGCTGTTGCGCGCCGTGCGTATCAGCCTTGACGCCGGCAATCACCCGCTTGAACATTTGCTCCAGCGGCACACCCGGCTCGGCCATGGCTCTCACCAATTCACCGGTGAACACACCGTTGGTGCCGCTGGCACCGTCCTGGGCGCTCTGGCCGGGCGCCGCAGCGTAGGCGATGAAGGTGCCGCTGGGCGCATCCATCCGGGCGAGCCCGCGCTCAATGCCGCGCGTCTTGGGCAGCGGGTTATCGCGGCAGGCATCGAGGATCACTATGTTCATCTCGTTCTGCGCCGCCTTCATCGCGCGCAGCACCCGCCCGGCATCGAATGCATTCGGCTCCAGGTCGGACTCGGCCTGGATATCCGCATCCACCGGGATCAGATAATTGGTACCTTCCGCCTGCACGCCATGACCGGCGTAGTAGAACAACCCTACGGCGTGCTGGTCGCGACCGATCTTTGCGGTGAACTCGTCGACTGCTCGATAGAAATCCAGCCGTCTGGCGTTAAGCCGCACGATGGTCACGAAGCCTGCCGCCTGCAAGGCGCGCTGCATCGCGGCGGCGTCGTTGGCAGGATTGGTCAGCTTCAGGTTCGGGTTCACATAATCGCTGTTGCCGATGATCAACGCGACGCGCGTCTCCCCGGCGACGCAGTGCGCCGCCGATAGGACTGTCAGCACCGTGATGAGACCGATTGAAAGCCGCACCGCCTACCCTGCGCAGTTGCTAGTTATTGGTGGAAGTCTGGTGCAAAAGACACCGCCAGGCAACTAACCGCAGGTAGCCACGTCGGCGACGCTCAACTATGATTTCCGCGCTAGGATATCCCGCTCTAGCGGCGCCGCACTACAAGAAAGACAGTGGTTATTCCTACCTTCCCGGTTCGACGATCAGGGCCCGCTCTGATCACGATGACGATCGCGATCGCGATGCTGGCGGCGACGGCGACGGCGCCGGCCCAGGCCAAGCGGATCGCGCTGGTGATCGGCAATGACAACTATCAGCACGCCGACCCGCTCGGCAATGCGCGCGCAGATGCCAGGGCCGTGGCCGATGCCCTCAGGGCGACCAACTTCAAGGTTACCCTGAAGCAGGACCTGGGGCTACAGGCCATGAAAGAAGCCTTGCGCACCTTCAAGAACGAGGTGGCCGGCGGCGATGAGGTGATCTTTTACTATGCCGGTCACGGCGTCCAGCTCGAGGGCAACAACTACATGGTCCCGGTGGATACGGCCGGGGACAGCGCCGATCAGCTCAAAGACGACTCGGTGTCGCTGCAGCGGGTACTCGATGACATGCAGGACCAGAAGGCGAGATTCACGCTTGCGATCATCGATGCCTGCCGTGACAACCCGTTCAAGGGCAACGGCCGGGCGTTGCGCACGCGCGGGCTGGCGCCGGTCACCGCGGCGGACGGCCAGGCGGTGCTGTATTCGGCCGGGGCCGGCCAGGAGGCGCTGGACAATCTCGGGCCTCGGGACAAGGACCCCAACGGCGTGTTCACGCGCGTGCTGATCAAGGAAATGAAGACGCCCGGGTTGTCATTCGACCAGGTCATCCACGACGTGCGCGATCAGGTGGTGCAGTTGGCCAAGAGCGTCGACCACGTGCAGACGCCAGGATATTACTCACAGTTCACGGGTGATTTTTATTTTACTGCGCCTGGAGCGGCCCAGACCCCGAGTCCCGGCAAGATGGCAAGCCCGCCCCAGGCCGCGCTCGCGCCTGCAGTCCCCGCTGCCAGTCATGGGCCGACGGCCGACGAGATAGCCGCATTCAAGGCTGCGGACGCCGCAAATTCCGCCGCCGGCTGGCAGATCTTCAAGCGCAACTACCCCAACAGCGCTTACGCCACCACGGCCGACATCAGACTCGCATCGCTGGAGAAATCGCATGTTGATCCGGCGGTGTCGCCAGCGCCTCAGCCGACCAGGGGAGCCCGGTCGGATATCGACCCGGCCGTGATCGGCAACTTCGAGGCCGACAGCGTCGTGGATGACTACGATACGCATGTCAGCTATTCGATCACGGCCGACGGCAAATACCGGCTGGTCACGACGGAGGAAGAAAGCGGTACCTATCGCTCCGCCTTTGGCATCTATCGCACTACCGCCGCCCGCACCCACCGCGTGCGTACCGGAACCTTTCGGGCGCTCGGCACCACGGCGATCGAGGTCACGGGGCCGACCGGATCGGCCGTATTCCAGCCGGCACAGCCGGGCCCGCCACTCAATCCGCTGCAGCCGGTCATGCTCGGGACCTGGCACGCCACATTTCTGCAAGGCGGCCTGAGCTGGGCCCTGACAATTCAGAACAACCCCGACGGCACCTACCATTTCCAGTCGCAGAGCGAGGACAGTGGCACGTACACCGCCGCCAACAACCAATGGCGCACAACTTCCGCGGTCAACGGCCAAACCAACACCGGAACCTATCGGGTCATCGACGCGCGCAGCGTGGAATTTTCCGGTTCGGCCGGCGCCGTGGTCTGGAAGCGTCAGTAGCGCCAGCGCGATTGCTGCACCAGCGCGCTCTAGCCGAGATCGATCGTCAGGCTGTTGCCCGCTGGCGCCAGCCGCGCAAGCAGTGTCGCCATCGCAACCAGCGCGGCTCCGCGCCGATGCGGGTTCGGCTCCAGCGTGAAGGCCAGTGAATGTCCGTTCAGCACCAGCTGGTTGACCCCGCAGCCTGCGCTTGCGATTCGGTAATGCACATCGACCGGCAGCCCCCGCAGCGTGGTCTGTGCCGTGAGGCCGTCAAGCGCCCTCGGGATTACCGGGTCTACGCGCAGCGATTGGCACTCGCAGCTCAGGCCCAGAAAGCAGCGCACGATCAGACCCAGCGCAATGCCGGCCCCGCTCGAGTACACCCGCCAACCGCCGTCGAGCGCAATCGCCCCGCCCACGACCCGCCCGTACTGCGCACTGGCCTGATAGCGATCCTCGAAGGCTGCATCGGAGCTGGAGTAATAGCAGTTGGCCTGCCGTAAACTCGCCTCCGGCACGATCGAGCGGATGCCGATCGGATTAGCCTGACACAGCGCATGGAAGAATCCCTGTGCCTCCCCCACGTGCGCCAGCGCCTGCGCATAGCGCAGATGGGCGTGCATGTACATCAGGCCGATCTCGCGCCCGAAGAACGTCGCCGTCTCCGCGCGCTGGAAGATGCGTTGCTCACCGCCGTGATACGGTATCGGGCGATCGAACAGCCGCACGCCGTCCGCAGCGCTCAGTTGCGTATCGACCAGCTGCAAATGGGTACGCAGCTGCGCCGGCGTCAGCATGTCCTCCTGTATGGCGTGTATCATCGCCAGCACGCTGTAGCGCACGCCGGTGGTCTTGTCGCGCGGGTGCAGCAGGTAGCGCACCACGCCGTCGCGTTCGAATACCGCGTAGCCGGCAAGCACCCCGTCCACCAGCAGCAGGCGCCGAAAATCCTGAAGCACCTTGGCCGCCAAACCCTCGAGGCCGACGGCGTCCTGTTCGCGGCGGATTGCGCGCAGCGCGCGCGCCAGCGTCGTCAGCGTCTGAAAGTGCAGCGTCACGGTCCAGGCGCTGCACATGTGCTCGCGCATGACCGGATCGACGGGCTGCAGCGAGTCGTTCCAGTCGCCATGGCCGTACGCGGCCAGGGCAGTGCCGGCGATGACGCGCTTGCCGGCCAGCGCCAGAGCTCGTTGTGCGTGCTGCCACACGGAAGCGCGTTCGCCCTGCTCCGGGCCGCGCCGATCGAAGAATCGCACCTCTTCATCGAGCACGCCGACGTCGCCTGAGGCGATCAGATACTGGGCCAGCACCAGCAGCGGCCAGAAAACAATATCGCCATGCGAATCGCCGGCGCGGATGTCGCGCTCGCGTTCGAAGAACATGAACCACTGCGGCCAGTCACCGTCATCGTTCTGCGCTGCCATCACCCGCAGCAACAGGTCGCGTATCGGCGCCACGCGCTCGAGCGCCAGCAGCATCTCGACTGGCCCCTGGCACACGTCGCGCGTGCCCCAGCCACCGCCGGAGTACTGCTCCAGACCGCGCGGCGAGAGGTAATGCACCAGCGCGTTTTGCGTATACCATGGCAGCATGTCCGTCAGGCGAGCCAGCTGCTCGGTGTGCGGACTCGCAGCCGCGCAGCTGACTTTCAGCTCCGGTATCAGGCGCTCATCGTGCGCCACTCGCAGCACGCCCGGCAGCGCGGCGGTGATCAGTTGTCCGCGGATACGCAGACTGACACGCGTCGCCGGCGCGCTGACCAGGCACAGGTAGGGTTGCTGGCGCGAGCGAGCGTCGAGAAACAGCAGTTCATCCGCGCCGACCTGTTGCAATTCGACGCCGGCACCGGGGGCGATGACAAAACTGCCATTCGGAAACCGGCTGCGAAGTTCGGTTCCGGCGCCGGGTGCGATCACGACGGCAGCGCCATCGCGCCACCAATGCGCCGCGCCGGCTGCGCTGCCGTCGTCGCCGTTGAGTGCCACGTGATGAGAAATCAGGAATCGCGCCGGTTTTCCAGAGCTGACTTCGATGGTGATTCTCATTTCGTGCGGATCACTGCTTGCCGCGGCCCGCACTTCGATCACGCCGTCGTCGTGCCGGTAGATCCAGCGGCAGGCGTCGGGCGACATTTCGAATGCGGATGGCACGTTCAGCAGCCGCCATGCGCCCCCGAGCTCCACGAACACACGCTGTCCGTGCGAACGGAACATACCGAGGTAACTGTGCGTGGTGGAGATGAAGCGGTTGATGCTCACGTGTCCCTGGGTAAGCATCGAATGAAACACGCCGCTCATCCACACGGTCGAAGTCAGGGCCGTTTCATCCGGCGTCATGTGCCGTCCGGTGCGCAGCACATGCCCGTGCGGACGCAGCACCCGCAGTTCCTTCGCGCGCAGCACCACGTGGCACTCGCCGCCATGGAAGAACGACAGCCGCTCACCGTGCGCGTCAGTCTCCTCATGCCGCCACTGCGACCCGAACAGCCCATGCAGCGCGTCGTCGTCCAGGTCGAGGCCGTTGATCAGCGGCGCCGAGCTGAACAGCGTTGCCGGGGCGGCCATCGTGACTGTCGCGGGCGCAAGCCTGGATGCGGCCCCGATCGTGGCCGGCAGGGCTTCCGGCAGCGCCAGCACCCGGCTCACGACAGCCAGGTCGGCGTCCGATGTGACATCGGGATGATCGGCATGAAAGGCGCCGAAAAAACCGGCCGCGACGCTGCCGTGCGGATGCAGCCGTATCGGCGCGTCACGCAGCACCACCATGGCATGCTCGTGCTGTAGCCGCCGCCCGGGAAGCTCATTGACCAGGCCATCCGGGGTGTCGCCGCGGCGGCTGGCGAGCCCGTGAAACTGCAGGGCATCGGTGGCGAATGAGCCGGCTTCACGCAATGATCCGATCAGGCACCAGGGATTCTTCTGATCCACCGCAAGATTCTGGCGCGATGCAACCACAATGCCGTGTGTCGCGTGGCGCAGCGGCGTGTGATCGAGGTACTGACTGACGTAATACTCGTTGAGTCGTACCGCGCCGTACGGTGCCAGGGCCAGATCCTGCGCGTAGCTCAGGTCCACTTTCAATGGACGCGACGTGCGGTTCTCAAGCCGTACATGCCAGAACCATATGGGCGCGCTGTCGGCGAGCACCAGCGCTATCGAATAATCGATGCCACGCCAGGTGCCCACACCCAGCAGCACGCCGCCGGCGCCGGCAGCAAAGCGAGTGCCGCTGCGCGGCCCCAGCAGCGGCGTCCATTCGATCGTCTCTCCATGGCATCGCAGATACAGGTTAGTCGGGCCACCCTCCATCTCGTTGCCGACGAACAGGTTCAGCGACACCGGATCGTACTCGAAGCGGCGCAGCGAGCCGTTGGCGTTGAAGTCGGCGCGCATTCCCGAGCGGCTGCGCAACCCGATAGCGGTCGGAGCGATAAAGGCTTCAGGCATGTTGCAGCTATCCCCGCGTCGAGTTGATCGATGGTATCGGCCGCTGCCGGCAAACGCCAGGCGTCCATCGGTTGCAGCCAGCGTGACGGGCGTGGAAACTACCGGCATGAACCCCGCCGGGATACGAGTTCGTGCCACCGGAGATGAACCCGGGCTGGCCACCGCACTGGCTGAGGTCCTCATCGACTGCGTCGAGGGCGGCGCGTCGGTGAGCTTCATGTGGCCATTGGCGCATCACAAGGCGCTCGCCTTCTGGCAGGGCGTGATGGACAGCGCACGGCGCGGCGAGCGCATTGTGCTGGTGGCCGAGGACGTCGAATCCGACACCGTCGTCGGCACGGTGCAATTGCTGCTGGCGATGCCTGATAACCAGCCGCATCGTGCCGACGTAGCGAAGATGCTGGTGCACCGTCGCGCCCGCCGCCGCGGCCTCGGTGCGGCGTTGATGCGGGCCGCCGAAGCTGCGGCGCGCGGCGCTGGCAAGACGCTGCTGGTGCTGGATACGGTCACCGGCGGCGACGCCGAGCGCCTGTACAGCCGCCTCGGCTGGCAGCGCGTTGGCGTGATACCCGGCTACGCCTTGTGGCCGAATGGCGGGCCGTGCGACACCACCTATTTCTATAAGCTCCTGGCAGCTGCGCCGCCCTAGTCGCGGAAATTCTCGAACTGCAGCGGAAGATCTATGTCGCTCTTACGCAGCAACGCAATGGCAGCCTGCAGATCGTCGCGCTTCTTGCCCGTCACGCGCAACTTGTCGCCGTTGATCTGCGCCTCGACCTTGAGCTTCGCCTGTTTAAGACTGGCCACGAGCTTCTTAGCCACGACCTGTTCGATCCCCTGCTTGATGTTGATGCTGCGGCGTGCCTCGCTCAGGTTTACCTCGACCTCGCCAGGTTCGATGCTGCGCGGGTCGATGCGGCGAGCCGCCAGGCGCAGCCGCAGTATGTCGAGTAGCTGGTCGAGCTGATATTCGCTCTGCGCGAATTGGGTGATTACAAATTCCTGCAGCTCAAAGCGCGCGTTGGTGCCGCGCAGGTCGTAGCGCTTGGCTACTTCACGATTCGCCTGATCCACCGCATTCGAGAGTTCATGGGTGTCGACCTTGGAAACGGCGTCGAAGTACGGCATATAGGAGACAATTACCATTATCGGCGAGGAGCACTTTGTAGCATGAGCAAGGTCCCTGAGGTAACCCTGATTTTCTGGATCATCAAGATTGCCGCGACCACGCTGGGTGAAACCGGCGGCGACACCGTGTCGATGTCCATGAACCTGGGCTATCTGGTCGGCAGCGCGATCTTCGCGGCGATTTTCATAGTCGCGGTTGCGGCGCAGATCAGCGCCACCCGCTTTCACCCATGGCTGTACTGGAGCACGATCATCGCCACCACGATGGTGGGCACGACGCTGGCGGATTTTGCCGACCGGTCACTGGGAATCGGCTACACCGGCGGCAGCTCGCTGCTGTTCACTCTGCTCATGGCATCGCTGGCGCTCTGGTACTGGTCGCTCGGTTCAGTGTCCATTCATACCGTAAGCTCACCCAGAGCGGAGATATTCTACTGGATCACGATCATGTTTTCTCAAACCCTCGGCACCGCGCTGGGAGACGGGACCGCCGATACGGCGAATCTGGGATACACCGGTGCCGCCGTGGTGTTCGGGGTGCTGCTGGCGATGGTGGCGGCGGCCTTTTTCTGGACCAGGATCTCCAGAACCGTGTTGTTCTGGGCGGCATTCATCCTGACGCGGCCGCTGGGGGCGGTGGTGGGTGACTTTCTGGACAAACCCGTCAGCGCCGGCGGGCTGGCGCTGAGCCGCTATGTCGCCTCGGCCGCACTCATCGTATTCATCATCGCCTGCATCGCGATTTTCCCGCAGCATCCCGCGGCGCGGACCACTTCACCGTGACCGGCGCCGCCGATCGCAGCGACTGGCCGCGCATCTGGGTATTGCTGCTGGCCGGCGTGGTGTGTGCCATGCAGATCGGCAAGGTGCCGCCGGCGCTGTCGCTGCTGCGCTCGAACCTGGGTGTGGATCTGGTGGCCTCGGCCTGGATCCTGTCGATGTTCAGCGCTGTCGGCGCCCTGTCCGGCAGCGTCGCGGGCGCATTCGCCGACCGCTTCGGAGCGCGCCACGTGACGGTCGCGAGCCTGTTGGTCATGGCGCTGGCGGCTGGCATTGGCGGCAGTGCGCACGGCGCCACACTGCTCCTCGTCAGCCGCGCGCTCGAGGGCGCGGGTTTTGTCGTCACGGTCGTTGCGGTACCGAGTCTGTTGACCGCCGCTGCCGCCGAAGCCGACCGGCGCTTCGTGCCGTCGCTGTGGGGCGCCTACATGCCGGTAGGCATTGCGGTCGCACTGGCCGCGGCACCGCCCATTCTGTCCGTCCTGGGCTGGCGCTGGTGGTGGGGATTAAATGCAGTGCTGCTGGCCACGCTGGCGCTGGCCGTCGCATGGTCGAATTCCCGCGGGCATAGCGCGCGCACCCGGCAGGCACAGCAACTCTCGCGTCCGTTTCGCGCCGCGCTGCAGCGGCCGGGAACGCTGCTGCTGGCCGTAATGTTCGCCTGCTATGCATTCCAGTTCCTCGCCATCATGGGATTTCTGCCGACCATCCTGCAGCAGCGCGGCATGTCGTCCGGTGCGGCCGGGGCACTCACGGCGCTGGCCGTGATCGCGAACGCCGTCGGCAATCTGTCGGCCGGCTGGCTCTTTACCCGCCGCGTAACCCCACGCCTGCTCATGTGCAGCGGTATCGCGGTGATGGTGGCGGCCGAGTTCGTGGTGTTTTCCCGCTGGTTCGCGCCCTCGATGCAGTATTTCGCAGCGGTCGCGTTTTCGGCGGTCGGCGGCCTGGTCCCGGCTTCGATCTTCACCGCCATCCCACGCATCGCTCCCGCCGAGGCGCGCTCCACCACCATGGGCATCGTCGTACAGGCCTCGCACATCGGCCAGCTGCTGGGACCACCAACGGTGGCAATGGTCGCGGCCACGGTTGGCGGCTGGCAGGCATCACCGCTGGTCCTGGTGCCGGTGGCAACGATCGGACTGGCGGCGGCATTGTCGTTGCGGCTGCACTGATCAACGCCGGCATACCGATCTGGCACAATGGCTGTACCGACACACCAGCATGATTCCCGGAGAACAATATGCCGAGCAGTGCGAGCAGCAAGACCACGACATCGCGCCCGCCGCTGAGCCGCGACCTGATGGGGCGGCTGGCACGAGGAGCGGTGATCTGCGCTGAAGGCTATGTGTTCGAGCTCGAGCGGCGCGGCTACCTGCAGGCCGGCGCCTTCGTGCCGGTGGTACTCACCGAGCATCCGGAAGTGGTGGAGCAGTTGCACATGGATTTCGTGCACGCCGGCTCCGACGTCACGCAGGCCCTCACCTACTACGTGCATCGCGAGAAATTGCGGGTCATCGGTCGGGAAAAGGATCTGCTGAAGATGAACCGCAAGGCGCTGGCAATCGCCAAAAAGGTGGCGCGCAAGACCGGCACGCTGTTCGCGGGCGATATCTGCAATACCAACATCTATGACCCGGCCAGTCCCAAGGCGCTGAAGGAAGTCGCGAGGATCTTCGAGGAACAGGTGGGCTGGGCCGCGGCTGCGGGCGTGGATTACATCGTCGCGGAGACGTTCTCCTGGGGCGCGGAAGGCTTGATGGCGCTGGAAGCGATCAAAAAGTATTCCAAGGTGCCCGCCGTAGTCACGATGGCACAGCACCGGGAAGAGACCACGCGCGAGGGCTGGAGCATGGCCGAGGCTTGCCAGCGGCTGGAGGCGGCTGGCGCCGACGTCGTGGGCCTGAACTGTCATCGCGGGCCACGGACGATCATGCCAGCCATCGAGCAGATCCGCGCGCTGGTCAAGTGTCATGTCGCCGCGCTGCCCGTGCCTTATCGGACCACGCCAGATCAGCCCTCCTTCATGTCATTGACCGATCCGTGCTGTGCCGACGCGCGCGCTTTCCCAGTCGGCCTGGATCCGTTTGTGTGCACGCGCGGGGAAATATACGAGTTCGGCAAGGCGGCGTACGCCATGGGGGTGCACTACCTGGGCATCTGCTGCGGCGCCGGCCCGCACCACATCCGTGCGCTGGCCGAGGCACTAGGCCGTCGGCCGCCGGCGAGCAAGTACTCGGTGGATATGTCCAAGCACGCTTTCTTCGGCACCAACAAGCGCATCAAGCGCGTGCAGCGCGAGTATCGCGCCAAACTATGAGGGCGTTCAGCGTCGCGGTCGCAGCAGTGCCGCCAGCTCGCCGATGATGCCGCGGCGAAATGTCATCACGCAGGCGATGAACACCGCCCCGATGATGACCGTGACCCAGCCGCCGACGATATCCGACAGGTACTGCTGCAGCGTGACGACCACGGCGGCGCCGATCACCGGGCCAAAAAAAGTCCCCGTCCCTCCCAGCAGGGTCATCAGGATCACCTCCCCCGAGTTCGCCTGCTGTACGTCCGACAGGGTAACGAAGCCGAGCACCAGGGCCTTGAGCGACCCGGCGAGTCCCGCGAACGTCGCTGACAGCACGAACGCGAGCAGGCGGTAGCGATTGACCTCGTAGCCGAGCGACACCGCACGCGACTCGTTTTCGCGAATCGCCTTCAACACCTGGCCGAACGGGGAATGCACTACCCGCTGGATGACAATGAACTGCGCCAGGAACACAGCCAGCACCAGGTAGTACATGACCACGTCCGACTTCAGCGACAACACACCGAACAGCGTCCCGCGCGGCACTGCCTGCAGCCCGTTCTCGCCGCCGGTGAACGGCGCTTCCAGGCACACGAAGTAAATCAGTTGCGCCATCGCCAGTGTGATCATCGCAAAATAAATCCCGCGGCGCCGGATCGCGACCATGCCGACCATCAGGCCCACCAGCGCCGACACTGCCACGCCGGCGACTATCGCCGACACTGTCCCCCACCCGCGCGCGGTCGCAAGCCACGCGGTTGCATAGGCGGCCGAGCCGAAAAAGGCGGCGTGTCCGAACGACAGCATGCCGCTGAAACCGAGCAACAGGTTATAGGCGCAGGCGAACATCGCGAAGCACAGCAGCTGCATCATGAACACCGGGTAGATTCCCAGCAGCGGTACGCACAGCGCAAACACACCGGCGAGCGCATACGGGATGGCGGCGCTGCGCATGCGCTTATTCCCGGCCGAACAGGCCGGCGGGACGCGCGATCAGCACCACCGCCATGATCACGAACACGACGATGTTCGATGCCTCGGGATATATGACCTTGGTGAAACCTTCGACCACCCCGAGCGCCAGACCGCTGACGATGGCGCCGAGGATCGATCCCATGCCGCCGATCACCACCACCGCAAACACGACGATGACCAGCGAATTGCCCATCAGCGGGCCTACCAGGACGACTGGCGCCGACAGCACGCCCGCCAGGCCGGCCAGCGCGACACCGCCGCCGTAGGTCACCGCCACCAGCAGCGGCACGTTGACGCCGAACGCCTGCAGCAGCGGCGCATTCTCGGTGGCGGCCCGAAGCGTCGCACCCAGCCGAGTGCGCTCGATGATGAACCAGGTGGAAAGGCAGACCACAACCGACACCGCGATCACCCAGGCGCGATAGATCGGCAGAATCATGAAGCCGAGATTGAACGCTCCGGTGAGCCTGGCCGGGACCGAGTAAGAATGCCCGGAGGCGCCGAACAGCTGGTGCAGCGAGCCTTCGATGACCAGCGCCAGCCCGAAGGTCATCAGCAGGCCGTACAGCGGATCGAGCTTGTACAGGTGGCGCAGGAACAGCCGCTCCACCACGATGCCCAGCACACCGACCGCTAGCGGCGCGAGCAGCAGTGCGGCCCAGTAGTTGATGCCGAACCACTGCAGCCCCAGCAGCGCCGCGAACGCGCCCAGGGCGTAGAACGCGCCGTGCGCGAAGTTGACGATACCCATCAGGCCAAAGATCACCGCCAGCCCGAGACTCAGAATGGCGTAGAACGAGCCATTCACCAGTCCCAGCATCAGCTGTCCGAGGATGACGGCGACCGGAACGCCGAAGACTTCGGTCACGGAGTGTTCGCAGGCGCCGGCGCAGCTACTTGGGTGCGAGCGGGCATAGACCCGTAATTGGGCCGAATGCCTCCTCACCCTTCATCACTTTCAGCACTTTGTAGTAGTCCCAGGGATATTTGGATTCCTGCGGCGACTTGACCTGCATCACGTACATGTCGTGCACCATGACCCCATCGGCACGGATGTAGCCGCCTTTGGCGAACATGTCGTTGATCTTGGTCTTTTTCAGCTCCGCCATGACTTTGTCGGGATCGGTAGTGCCGACGGCCTTGACGGCCTTAAGGTACGTCAGGGTGGCCGAGTAATAGCCTCCCTGGTCCATGGTGGGCTCCTTGCCGGTCTTGGCGAAATAGCGCTTGCTGAAAGCCCGGGTGTCGTCGTTCAGGTCCCAGTAGAACCCCGTCGTCAGGTACAGCCCCTGGGCGGTCTCGAGACCGAGGCTGTGGATGTTGCTGATGAATGCCAGCAGCGCCGCGGGTTTCATTTTTTTGGTGATGCCAAATTCATTGGCCGCCTTGAGCGAATTGCTGAAGTCCTCGCCCGCGTTGGCAAGTCCCAGCACCTGCGCGCCCGAGCCCTGCGCCTGCAGCAGAAAAGACGAAAAATCCGATGCTGCCAGCGGCACCCGCACCGCGCCCAGAGTCTTGCCGCCGTTGGCCTCGACCACCTTGGATGCTGCGGTCTGCAACTGGGTGCCAAAGGCGTAGTCCGCGGTCAGATAGAACCAGGTCTTGCCGCCATTCTGGACAATCGTCGTGGCAGTGCCATTGGCGAGCGCCGTGGTGTCGTAGACATAATGCACGCTATAGGCGGTGCAGTCCTCGTTGGTCAGCGATGCGCCGCCGGCACCGATGGCGATGAACGGGATCTTCTTTGCCGCCGCGACCTTGGACATGGCGATGCTGACGCCGGTGTTGGAGCCGCCAAGCAGCATGTTCAGACCGTTCTGATCGGCCCACTCGCGGAACTTCGAGGCTCCGATGTCGGGTTTGTTCTGGTGATCTGCGACCAGGATGCTGACCTTGCGCCCCAGTACCGTGCCACCGAAGTCGGAAATGGCCATCTTGATGGCTTCGACCGCGCCGGTTCCGGCCACGTCGGCGTAAGTGCCTGACAGGTCATCGATGTCGCCGATCACGACATCCTCTACCGCGGAAAACGCGACCGGTGCGCTTAGCATGGTCGCCAGCGCGGCGGCCAGCCCAATCCTCAATGTCTTCAGTTGCATGTCGTCCCCCTGGAATAATTTTCGGCAATCAGACGCCAAGAAACTCGTGCACCACCGCCATCTTGTCGTCAAGCTCGGACGCGGTAAAGCCCTGCACCATCCGCCCGTGCTCCATGATGTAAAAGCGGTCCGCCAGCGCTGCAGCGAAGTGAAAGTTCTGCTCCACCATGACGATGGTGTATCCCCGCTGGCGCAGTTCGTGGATGGTGCGCGACAAACCCTGCACGATGACCGGCGCCAGCCCCTCCGAGATCTCGTCCAGCAGCAGCAGCCGGGCGCCGGTGCGCAACGTACGCGCCACCGCCAGCATCTGCTGCTCCCCGCCGGACAGACGCGTCCCCTGGGTCTCGCGCCGCTCCTTCAGATTGGGGAACATGCCATAAATCTCATCGATTGACATGCCCCCGGGACCGACCACCGGGGGAAGCAGCAGGTTCTCCTCGGCCGACAGGCTGGCGTAGATGCCGCGCTCCTCCGGGCAATAGCCGACGCCCAGGTGCGCGATCTTGTGCGGCGGCAGGTCGATCGCCTCATGGCCGTTGATCCTTACCGAACCCGAGCGTTTGCCGATCAGGCCGAGCAGGGCCTTGAGAGTGGTGGTGCGTCCGGCCCCATTGCGCCCCAGCAGCGTCACCACCTCACCGCGCCGGACGCTGAAATCGACGCCGTGCAGGATGTGGGACTCGCCGTAGTAGGCGTGCAGCCCACTGACGTGCAGTATTTCCGCAATCATGCCGTGGATCCCATATAAGCCTGCCTGACCAGCGGGTTCTGCGACACTTCGGCATAGGATCCATCGGCGATGATCCGGCCGTGCTGAAGCACCGTGATGGTATCGGCAATCGTGGCCACCACGTTCATATTGTGCTCGACCATCAGCACGGTACGATCGGCCGCGGCGCGCTTGATGAGCGCGGTCACCGTATCCACGTCTTCGTGACCCATGCCCTGCGTCGGTTCGTCGAGCAGCATCAGCTCCGGTTCCGTTGCCAGCGTGGTTGCAATCTCGAGCGCACGCTTGCGCCCGTACGCCAACTCGACCGCGACCGTGCCGGCAAACTGCCCCAGGTCCACCGCATTGAGCAGTTGCATGGCGCGCGGGTCCAGAACCGCCAGGCTCGATTCACGCTTCCAGAAATGAAACGATGTGCCCAGGGTGCGTTGCAGGGCCACGCGCACATTCTCCAGCACCGTCAGGTGCGGAAACACCGCCGACATCTGGAACGAGCGCACCATGCCGCGACGCGCGACCTCGGCCGCCCTGGCGAAGGTGATGTCCTCGCCTTTATAGAGAATGCGGCCGCGGGTAGGTATCAGAAATTTGGTGAGCAGATTGAAGCAAGTGGTCTTGCCGGCGCCGTTGGGACCGATCAGCGCATGAATCTGGCCGCGGCGTACCCGCAGATTGACGTCGTTGACGGCAATGAAGCCGTTGAACTCTTTCGTCAGGCCGCGGGTTTCAATAATGAAATTCTCAGGCATATCCTGCAGCGCGGCTGTCATGGTGGCTGCGCCCGTTTCTTCTGGAGACCATTATGCGATATCAGCTCACGCATTAGGGCCGCAGCTGACATATGCTGCACGCCAGCATCCTACTCTTCCTGTCCCCTTTAGGGGTCGATGTAAATTACGACGATGCAGCTGACGAGTACGGGCGCGCTTTCACGGTGCTTATTGGCCTTGTTGCTGCAGCTGCCGGCAGTCGCGCGAGCTCAGGGCGGGCCGCCCTTCCTGACCAACGATCCCGGAACGCCGGGCGACGCCAACTGGGAGATCAATCTGGGTTCGATGCAGAGCCTCGCGCGCGGCGGGTCGGCCTACCAGGTTCCACAGCTCGACATCAATCTCGGTCTCGGCGATCGCATCCAGCTCACCTATGAGATTCCTTATGCGCTGCAGGACAGTGCCGGGCAGGCATTGCACGGCGGCTGGGGCAATGCTTTCTCCGGCGTGAAGTGGCGCTTTCTGGACCAGGGCGAACAGGGCTGGCAGCTGTCGACTTTTCCGCAGATCGAGACCGGCGTTTCAGCGCACGCGCAGCTCACGGGAATCGGCATTCCCGGACCGCGCTATCTTGTGCCGCTGGAGGTCGCGAGAACGCTCGGCCCGCTCGAGCTCAATGTGGAAGTGGGCTACTACGTTCCTGCGCATGGACCGAAGGAGCGCATCCTCGGTTTTGTCGCCGGCCGGGCAGTCACCAGGCGGCTGGAGTTCGACGCCGAAATCTACGATGACCGCACCTATGGCACCCTGTCGCATGTCACCACCTTCGATCTTGGCGGCCGATACCAGCTGCTTCCCGGTGTCATCGCGCTGTTCATGGGGGGCCGCAGCCTCAACGGATTTGCCGACGGCCAGCCGGAGTTCTTCGGCTACCTCGGCGTGCAGGTTCTGCTGAAGCATTACGGCCGCACGTTGAACAACTTACAACGTTGATAGCGGCACCGCCGTACGACTAGAGTTCAGGGCGCTCGTGCGCGGTAGTGGCAGAGGCGGCCGATGACGATCGAAGAGCAACGGTTGGAAGCCGCGCGTGCGGGCAGCGCCACCTGGCGCCGCTGGGGTCCGTATCTGAGCGAGCGCCAATGGGGAACGGTGCGCGAGGACTACAGTGCGGCCGGGGCCGCCTGGGAATATTGCTCGCACGAGGACGCGCGCTCCAAGGCGTATCGCTGGGGCGAGGACGGCATTGCCGGCATCTGCGACGATCGGCAGCAGCTGTGTTTCGCGCTCGCGATGTGGAACGGGGTCGACTCCATTCTCAAGGAGCGCATGTTCGGCCTGACCGGCGGCGAGGGCAATCACGGCGAGGACGTGAAGGAGTACTACTTCTATCTCGACAATATCCCCAGCCACGCCTACATGAGGTATCTGTACAAATATCCCCAGCTCGCCTTTCCGTACGCGAAGCTGGTCGCGGAGAACCGCCGCCGCGGCCGCAGCGAGCCGGAATATGAGCTGCTCGACACCGGGATCTTCGATGACGATCGCTACTTCGACGTGTTCGTCGAATACGCCAAGGACTCGCCGCAGGACAATCTGATACGAATCAGCGTCGTCAATCGCGGCCCGGCCGCCGCCTGCCTGCACCTGCTGCCCACGCTGTGGTTCAAGGATGACTGGAGCTGGTTTCCGAGCAACGCGAGGCCGCGCATCCAGATCGAGCGCTCCGACGGTGCAGGCCTGGTGCTGAGGACGACGCACCGCAAGATGGAACCGTACTGGCTGTACTGCCAGCCGCCGCGCGAGGCGCTGTTCACCGAGAACGAGTCGAATTTGCAACGCCTGTACGGCACGCCTAACACCGGTCGATACGTGAAGGACGGCATCAACGACTACGTGGTGGACGGTCGGGGCGACACAGTAAACCCGCAACAGGTCGGTTCCAAGGCCGCGCTGCATTACCTGGGCGATATCGCCCCCGGCGCCAGTGTGGTGCTGAAGCTGCGCCTGAGCGACATCGGCGACCTTGAGCGTCCGCTCGATACCGGCTTCGATGACACCTTCCGGCAGCGCCAGCAGGAAGCGGATGATTTCTACTCCCGGGTAACGCCCTACCCGATACCCGAAGACATGCGCAACGTTCAGCGCCAGGCCTTTGCCGGCATGCTGTGGACCAAGCAGTATTACCGTTACCTCGTGAATCGCTGGCTCGAAGGCGACGCCGCGGTGCCCGCGCCTCCCGCGCGGCGCAAGAGCGGACGCAATCACGAGTGGTGGCATTTCTCGGCCGCCGACGTGCTGTCGATGCCGGACAAATGGGAGTACCCATGGTTTGCCGCCTGGGACACGGCGTTTCACGTGATTGCATTCGCGATGATCGATCCGGAATTCGCCAAACAGCAGTTGTTACTGCTCACGCGCGAGTGGTACATGCATCCCAACGGGCAGATCCCGGCCTACGAGTGGGCCCTGGGCGATGCCAATCCGCCGGTGCACGCCTGGGCCGCAATCCGCGTCTACCAGATCGAACAGAAAATCTACGGACGCAAGGACCGCGGATTCCTCGAGCGCATATTCCAGAAGCTACTGATCAACTTTACCTGGTGGGTCAATCGCAAGGACACCCAGGGCCACAATCTGTTCGAGGGCGGCTTTCTCGGCCTGGACAATATCGGCGCCTTCGACCGCACGTCCGGGCTGCCCGTCGGCGGCATCCTCGAGCAGGTCGACGGCACCAGCTGGATGGCGATGTACTGCCTGGACATGCTGACCATCGCCGTTGAGCTCGGCCAGGAAAACCCCGCGTATCAGGATATGGCAACCAAGTTCTTCGAGCACTTCGTCTACATCGGTGCCGCCGTCAATCGACTGGGCCTTGACCGCCCGGGCCTGTGGAATGAGCAGGAAGGCTTCTACTGCGACGCGCTCAAGCTCGCCGATGGACGCCGCTTTCCGATCGCGGCGCACACCATCGCCGGCCTTATTCCGATTTTTGCGATCACCTCGTTTGACCGCAACAGCATGCGGGCATTTCCCGGTTTCGATGAACGCTATGGCTGGTTCGCCAAGTATCGGCCGCACCTGCTGCAGGGCCTGGCCGATCTGACGCCTCACGGATTGGAACAGCGGCTGCGCTTCGCGCTGGTGGATTCGCACAAGCTGCGGCGCCTGATCGAGCACATGTTGCAGGAAAATGACCTGCTCAGTCCGTTCGGCGTGCGTTCGCTCTCCAAGCAGCACGCCGCCAGCCCGTTCGTGCTCGAGTTCGACGGCCAGCGATTCGAACTGGACTACCAGCCCGGCGAGTCGACCAGCACGATGTTCGGCGGCAATTCAAACTGGCGCGGACCGGTGTGGTTTCCGTTGAACTTCCTGCTGATCGAGGCGCTGCAGAAACATCACCATTTCCTGGGCGACGGCTTCAAAGTGCAGCTGCCGACCGGAGCGGCAAACGCAGCCAGCCTGTGGCAGGTGACCACCGATCTGTCGTTGCGGCTGATCAGCATTTTTCTCAAGGACGCGAGCGGCCGCCGGCCGGTCAACGGCAAGCGCGAGAAATTCCAGCAGGACCCGCATTGGCGTGACCTGATTCTGTTCCATGAGTATTTTCACGGCGACACTGGCGCCGGTCTGGGCGCCAGTCACCAGACCGGGTGGGCGGGTGTGGTCGCGAAGCTGATCCAGCAGTACTGCGAGTATCAGCTACAGGCCAAGGCGCCCTGACGTCTGTCCCGGCCTGCCAGGGCGTTCCTTCAGCGTTGGGCGACGGAAGCTACGCGCACAGTCTGGTGTTGCCGGGAAAAGGAGGTCAGCGGCTCACGATTGATGCCGGCGACTACCTTCTCGACTGTGTCGGTAACGCAGCGCTCGTAACCCGGGGAAATGACATACGAGCCGTTGAGGGCACGCTGGTGGCAAACCTGCTCGGCGGCG